>Ga0181535_10004101_pt1 | contig 16433 bp, 16 predicted proteins | sample PEATcosm2014_Bin_44_FD_119774 | JGI IMG/M metagenome (GOLD analysis project Ga0181535, IMG submission 119774) | Peatland microbial communities from MTU Mesocosm Facility, Houghton, MI, USA - PEATcosm2014_Bin17_30_metaG | ecosystem: Environmental > Terrestrial > Soil > Wetlands > Peat | place... | reverse complement strand
CCGCATTCCGAGATCGAGGGGCAAGACGCCCCGAGCGAGGAACCGGCCAAAGGAATCAGCCTGACTCTTCTCTATGGCCTGATTGCGCTCGCTTTGGCTGCCGCGATTGGACTTGCGGCGCTGATTGTGCGGCCCTTTTATCTCCGCCGATAGAGTGAGTTAGCCCCATCCACACATCCACCTTAAAAAAGGGCGCATCTGAATCTGCTGGATGTGTCGTATCGTTTTGCAACCGACAGGAGAAGAAGACGATGAGACGAGGAACCAAGGCTTTGCGCTCATGTATGAGACGCTTCGTTCCGATGATCTTTGCGGCAGCCATTGCCTTACCTGTACTCTGCACCGGCTGCACGGGAACAGTGCGGGTTTACGACCCCTACTACCACGATTATCACGGGTGGGCGGCTGAAGAACCCTACTACAACCAGTGGGAGCGCGACACTCACCGGGACCACCAGGATTTCAACAAGCGGAATAAGGACGATCAAAAGGCCTACTGGGACTGGCGGCACAGCCAGCACTAAAGAGCCAGTTGGCGCCGGTTCTCAGTGCTCTTCGATCGGCCGTTCGGCGTGTTCGATGATCAAGACAGGAATGCCATCGGCAATGGGATAGGCGCGGCCGCATGCGGTGCAAAGCAGGCGGGAGCTCTCAAAGCGCAGCCCGCCGTAACAGGCGGGACAAGCCAATTGCTTCAGTGTCGCCTGATCAAACGTGGAAGGACGGACTGGTTTTTCAACCATGGCAGGTACAGATCACTGATTAGTGAATCGTCGCGTCGGTGTCGGCGTCATGATCGGGACGCGGCTTGGGCCGGCCCGCGAAGGCCTGCTCGATGCGTTCGTTGGCGCCGGAGCGCGAGAACTCGTGGGCCACGCGGATGCCGTTATAAATGGCGACTTCATTTGATGATCCGTGGCCGATGATGCAGACGCCGCGGACGCCGAGCAGCGGAGCGCCGCCGTATTCGGTGTAGTCCAAGCGGCGACGAAAGTCGTTGAAGGCCTTGCGCGACAGCAGCGCGCCCACCTGGGCGGTGACGGTCTTATTCAATGAGCTGCGCAGCGCGTCGCGCACAAAACGCCCGATACCTTCACTGGTCTTGAGGGCCACATTTCCCACAAAACCGTCGCAGACGATCACATCGGCCTGACCGTTGAAGATGTCGCGACCCTCAACGTTGCCAATGAAGTTAATGGGCAGGGCTTTGAGGAGCGGAAAGGCTTCGCGGGTAAGTTCGTTGCCCTTGGTTTCTTCCTCGCCGATGGAAAGAAGACCTACGCGCGGCCGCACAATCTTGAGCACGCTGCGGGCATACATTTCGCCCATCACGGCGAACTGCTCGAGGTTTTGCGCTTTGCAGTCGACATTGGCGCCAACGTCGAGCAGGACGCAGGGGTTGCCCCTGGAGGTCGGCATGGGGGTAGCCAACGCCGGGCGATCGACACCGGGCAGCGCGCCCAAAACCATCTTGGCGGTGGCCATGGCCGCGCCAGTGTTGCCGGCGGTCACGAAGCCAGCCGCTTTACCCTCGCGTACCAGCTTGAGGCCCACGCGCAGCGAGCTGTCGCGCTTGGAGCGCACGGCATGGGCAGCCTTCTCGTCCATCGCGATACGCTCAGACGCGTGGTGGATGACGATGGGCAGGTCTTCATCTTCAAGGTGCTCATCGAGGAGGTCGCGGAGCTCCGACTCGGGACCGATCAGATGCACTCGTACAGGCAGCGTGCGGCAGGCGAGTATGGCTCCCTTGATCTCGGGCTCGGGAGCCTTATCGGTACCAACGGCGTCAAGCGCGATGTCGGTAAGCATTGGGTTGATGTTTACTTCGCTTCCTTCACTTCAAGCACGGAGCGGCCTTTGTATGCCCCACACTTGGCGCAGGCCTGATGGGGCAGCTTCTTCTCGTGGCAATTGGGGCACTCAGACAGCCCGGTGGCGGTAAGAAAGTCGTGAGAACGGCGAAGGGCGGTGCGGCGCGTTGAATGGCGCCTTTTGGGATTCGGCATGGTGCAATTCCTTTCGAATTCTGCCCGCTGAAGCTGCTCGCAGGCACCGGAACAGTTGAGCGTCTGGTTTCCCTGACCAGCTTACGGAAACGTGGGACGCGCTCTGCTCCAAACAACTGAATAATCAGGACTTGATCCGGCTACGCAACCCGGTCAACCCTTCCCAGCGGGGATCGATGGGACCCTCTTCGCAGGAACAGGGCTGGGTGTTGCGATTGGCTCCGCAGCGCGGGCAAAGTCCTTTGCAGTCAGGCTTGCACAGCGTCCTGACCGGCAGGGATAAAAGCACCTGCTCGCGCAGCACATCCTCAAGCAACAGACTGTCTCCTTGATAATAACCGATTTCGGTCTCTGACGCGGTTATGGAGCGCTCGGGCGCGTCTGCATCGGCTCCAATGGGACGGAAGATCAGGTCGAACTCGGCCGCCAGAGGAATCTCAACCGGCTCAATACATCGGGCACAGGGAACCTGGAAATTGCCTGCGAAACGGCCCCTCAAGCGGATGTCGGCGACGATTTCCTTGGGTCCGCGGTGCTCGTGAATCACTTCGGCCTGGCCGGAGGTGGCGAGATCGCCGACCTGCTCGGCTTCCTCGCCGAAATTGATCGAACCGGGTTTCAGCACCAGGTCAAATTCGACCGGTTCGCGCTCCAGTTCTACGACTTTGAACTCCATGATATGAGCGTAAAGCATTTTGAGCCCGGAGGGGAGTGACCGGCGGAGTAACCGACAAAGGTGTGCCGCGGATGAACCGCATTCTGGCTCCCCTGAAGTTCTTCCGGTGATCCCTGGAGGCCGGCTTGACACTCAAGCCGAGCCGAGTTTCGCCGATAGTGTGCATGAAAACGTTCGGAGAGCGAGAGCACTCGGAGCCGGAGTTCCGTTCGTTGTTTGCGAGTAGATTTGCGCCTTTAGAGCTGCGGAATCGGGCTGCCAAAGAATCTGGCAGTAGCGGAGATTGAGCCGGCGGGAACCCAAATCTGCGGCCTCGGCGAGTGAGCGCGAGCTGCTCGCCGGGGCTCCCCGCCCATCCGAATCGGGCTGTGAGCCACTCTCCGATCGCCGGCCGAATGAAATAAGGGAGTTTTCATCTTCATTCGCGAACGCCCCTGTACAGTTATTCTGGAATGACAGCCGTCCCGGCTGAGCAGTAGCGGCGAATCCAAACGATGAGCCGTAACCCAGCAACCAACCGCGGAGAGAGATCGGCATGAGCGCGCAAGAGTATGACCTGGTTGTCATCGGTTCCGGCCCGGCGGGGCAGCGCGCCGCGGTGGCCGCGGCCAAGATGGGCAAGCGCGTGGCAGTTGTTGAGGCCCGCTCGGTGGTTGGGGGTGTGTGCATCAACACCGGGACCATCCCTTCTAAAACCATGCGCGAGGCGGTGCTGCATCTCTCGGGATACAACTACCGATCGATCTATGGCGTGAACTACAAGGTGAAAGAGAAGATCACCATGGCTGACCTGGCATTTCGGGTTCAGGCAGTGATCAAGACGGAAGTGGACGTTACCGAGGCGCAACTCTCGCGCAACGGCATTGACGTGGTGCACGGCATCGCGCACTTCCTCGATCCCCACCAGATTCGCGTGGAGGGGCCGCAGGGCGATTCAACGCTGGCGGCGAACCAGATCATCATCGCCGTTGGCACCAAGCCGGCCATTTCAGACAAGGTGCCGGTGAACGGCAAGACCATCGTCAACAGCGACCAGATTATGGGCCTGGACGTACTTCCCAAGACGCTGATCGTGGTCGGCGGCGGCGTGATCGGCGTGGAGTATGCATGCATGTTCGCCGTGCTGGGCGTGCGCGTGACCTTGATCGAAAAACGCAACCGGCTGCTTGAGTTTGCCGACCAGGAGATTATTGAGGCGCTCAGCTATCACCTTCGCGACGCGCGGGTAACCATGCGGCTGGGCGAGGAAGTAGAAAGCGTGGAAGAACCGACGCCGGGCACGGTGGTGGCCAACCTCCAAAGCAAGAAAAAGGTGTCGGGCGACGCGCTGCTCTATGCGGTGGGCCGTCAGGGCAACGTGGATGACCTGAACCTGGCGGCGGCGGGCCTGGAAGCGGACAAGCGAGGCCGCATCGCCGTGGATGAGCACTACCAAACCAAAGTCGGACACATTTATGCCGTAGGCGACGTGGTGGGCTTTCCCTCGCTGGCATCTGTATCGATGGAGCAGGGGCGAATCGCGGCGGTTCGCGCCTTCGGCGACAAAACGGCGAGCTCGAATCCCAGTTTTTATCCATATGGCATCTACACCATTCCCGAGATCAGCTTCATCGGCAAGACCGAGGAGCAATTGACTGGCGAAGACGTACCGTACGAAGTGGGCATGGCCTACTATCGCGAGGTGGCTCGCGGACAAATTCGCGGCGACACGACGGGAAGGCTCAAGCTCATCTTTCATCGCGACACGCTGAAGGTGCTGGGCGTGCACATCATCGGCGAGGGAGCCAGCGAGCTGGTGCACATCGGCCAGGCAGTGATGACGCTGGACGGCACCGTGAACTACTTTATCGACACGGTGTTTAACTACCCGACGCTCGCGGAGTGCTACAAAGTAGCGGCGTTTAACGGCCTTGGCCGGTTGCACAAGTACCAGTCAGAATAGAAACCGGCTGTCAGCCCTTAGCTTCTTTTTTAGGACATGAACGCCATTGGATCTTCAGGAATAGGGGCTGTTGGCTGATTATGACCGGGCAAAATCGGAAACTTCTCTCCGCTTCCCCGAGGAGGGCGCAATGACGACGGCAATCGGCGCCGTAATGACCAGCCACATTGTTATAGGCAGGCTGGAGGATCAGCGGCTGACGGGCAAGCTGCTCCGCTATCCCGAAGACCCCGAATTGACGAATGAGCTCGACGCGGTTCCTGGCAGCGAACTCGTGGAAATTCTTGCCGAGCGGATCGACAAGCTTGCAGGGGGAAGGGCCGGCGGCGGAGCTGGGAGGGCCGATGCGATCGGCGTGGCAGTGCCAGGAATCGTGCGCTCCGGGGTCATTGAAGAGTCGCCCAATCTGAAGCAATTGAAAGGCATGCGTTTGGCCGATGAGCTGGCGGCTGCGCTGGCGGCGCGCGGAATTGTGGCGCCGGTGCACATTGCCAACGATGCGGACGCCATCGCCGCCGGCGTGGCCGCGACGCGCGGAAAGCTGGACAAACTCACGCGGGTATGGACGATCGGCAAAGGCATCGGCTATGGCCGCTGGCCTTATGCGGACGGTGTTTGGGAAGGCGGGCATATCACGGTGACGCTCGACCCCAAGGAACGCTACTGCGGCTGCGGCGGCGCGGGTCACCTGGAGGGCATCATGGGCCATCGCGCCATGCGCCTGCGTTTCCTTGACCTGGAGCCCGAAGAGGTCTTCGCCAACGCCAAGCAGGGCGATGCGCGCTGCCGCGAGTTTGTCGATTTGTGGCATCGCGCTCTGGCTGCGGCAACTGCTTCATTCATCCATCTGGCCGGGCCGGGGCGCTTCTATTTTACGGGGAGCAACGTTGGATTTCTCGACTTGGAACGATTGCGGAGCCATCTGGAAACCATGGTGCGGATGAGCCCGCTGCAAAGCTTCTCATTGGAGATTCTGCCGCCCGACGACGAGACGGCTTTGATCGGCGCGGGAGTGAGCGCGGTGCGAGCGCTGGCGGGGTGATGCTTCAGCGCAATCGCAAGTAAGTCTTCGACAGGCGATCGTGGCCCATGAGACGGTCGTCGTCGAAGAGGGCCCAGACCAACCCTAATCCCAGCGGTAAAACCGAAAGAAGGAGCGCGGCGAAACGCATGCATCGTTGCCTGCGGCTGGGAAGTCGTCCTTCAAAGGTGCAGATCGCGATGCCTGCGTATCTCATGCCCGGAGTGGCACGGTCGAGAAGGGCAAACAGCGCCTGATAGGCGGCGCCGATGACCAGCACGGCGAGCCCGGTGGCAAGCTCGGCGGTGCGCAGGCCGGGTAAGTGGCCGGTGCGGGGGACGAACAAGAACGTAAGCGACAGAAAAGCCGCGAGGGTGAGGCTGGCATCGACCACAAGCGCCATCAGGCGAGGGTTCAGTGGCGCGAGTTTTATGGAGCTTTGCTTCGCCCTGGGCGCGGTTTCTTCGCGAAGACTCTCGACTCGTTGCGGTTCGAATTCGCTGGCCGACTCCTCCGCGCGCATCCAGACCGGCGCGGCAGGTTCGTCGGCCGCGGGCGCGGCCTCGGTGGAAATGCTCGCTGGATCGACTTCAAAGATGCTCAACTGCGATTGAGCGGGCGCGCCGGCCAAGGGGCCTTCAGCGCGCCGCGGACGCATTCTGCGCGTGGCGACCATCAGCCGTGGGAACTGAATGAGATTGGCATAAATGGGCACGCCAGCGTCGTCGGCGCGAGAGTCGTCGAGCGCCTCCGCCGAGACATCCGACGGCACCGGGGCCTGGCGCTCATCGGCTCGTTCTTCAAGCCGGCGCGCCTGCTCTGCCCGTTTCGCAGCAGAGAACGGTGAACGTTCATCCGGAACGCGTGTCGCGGCCTCTTCAGGCAATGCGGATGCGTTCGATGCTTCAAATTCAGAGTGCGATTCCTGCTCAGGCGCGGCCGCGGCCTCAAGACCGTCGAGCACATACTGTACGGCGGCTTGCGCCTGCCGGGCTGCTTCTGATGCCACTTCAGCGGCACGCATTGCGTTCCGCGCCTCATCGGCGAGCAGCTCGCTGTAGCTGGGTGCCTGGGCGTACCTCTCGGCCACACGCGCGGCGGCCTGTGCGGCACGGCTGCCGTGCGTTGGACGGCCACCCTGGGCCGGCGCGGATTCGCTCGCGAAGGTCGTTTTGCGGCTGAGGTGGGCGGCGACGCGCCGATTGACCTCCTGTTTCCAGGCCGGAAAAAGAGTTGCCGTGCTGGCCGATTTACTCAACGCTCACTTTTCCCTTCCGCCGCGGTGGTTCCTGCGTGCCGGCTCACGCTGCCAGTTCCACTCGCGTACGAGTACGAGATCTGCATGGAACGGCAAAGGGGATTGTTTTTGAACCAAGGAGGAGAATTGCGGATTGATAAAGGCGTCACCGCGATATTTGGCCCCGTCTTCGTGGAATCAACCCGATTTTTTTCTAAGTTACCAGTGCTTCCGGATCACGTCCCAATCTACGCAGCCAGCTTTGCTATGCTGAGCCTTGCACCGTTCATGGACTTGGATGTGCCCTCGTAACTTAGTATGTATCACGCTGCTTGCTGTCTGTCACCTGCGACTGGGCGCACAGGCCGCACCAGTGTTGACTAATCCGATACCTGCCTCGCAAAGTGAGACAAGCGTCGCCAATGAGAGCGTCGCGTCCCCTGCTTCGGTTGCATTGCCGGACGATCCTGGACAGGAACTTATCCCTTTGGCGCAGCCGGAGCCAGTCCCTGCAAACGGCACTCCAGTCGAGTGGGACGCCAAGCACCAGGAGTGGGCCGGGGATACCTTGACACTGACCGGCGATGTGGTCGTCCACTACGAGGACGACGTTCTTCAAGCGGACAGCGTGGTCTACAACAGGAAGACAACCGAACTTGAGGCGGATGGCCACCTGCAGTTGTCGGGCGGACCCAACGATGTACTCATCAACGCCTCGCACGGCGACATGCGGCTGAATATGCACACCGCGCGCTTTTACGACGTGAGCGGGTCGCAGGGCGTGCGCACGATGGGGCACGCGGTGGTGTATTCGACGCCGACGCCGCTGCTGTTTTCCGGCAGGGTCCTGCTCGAGACGGGCGAAGGCAAATTCAGAGTGATCGATGGCTCGATCACCAATTGCCAGCTTCCGCATCCCGATTGGCGAATCATTGCGCATACCATCGCACTGGATAACGACAGGGCTTCGACGTCGAATGCGTTCTTTGAGTTTCTCGGCATCCCGATCTTCTACATACCTTATCTGCAGCATGCGGCGAACGAGACGGGGCGCGTGACCGGGTTTATGATCCCGTTCGTCGGCAACTCTTCCATTAAGGGCTACGTGCTGGGCGAACAGGTGTACTGGGCAATCAACCGCAGCATGGACGCATCGGTAGGCGTCGAGTACTACAGCAAGCGCGGATGGGCCCCCAATGGCGACTTCCGTTATAAAGGACCGGGGCTTGACCACCTGACCGCGCGCTGGAGCGCGCTCATCGACCGCGGAATTGAAGAGGCAACCACCAATACGCAAACCGGGCAGGTCAGCAACCAGCTCGTCAACCAGGGCGGCGTCGACATAGGGCTGACCGGACGAAAAGATTGGTCGCCTTCGACTCGAGTTGCGGGAACCGTCGAGTACTTGTCGAGCTATGTCTACCGGCTGGTCTTCAATGACAACTACTCGCAGGCCACCAGCTCCGAGGTCGCGAGCGACGTCGTGCTGACGCATAGTCACGACGGCGCGATACCCGCTGCCTGGCTGGACCGCTTTCAATCGTTCGCCGGGACGGCAAATGGAGACGAGGTAAAGATTCTTCGGTTGCCGCTGCTCCGCTACGACGTGCTGGATCGGCCGCTGGGAGATTCACGTCTCAACTGGGGATTGGGATCTTCGCTGGGCTATTTAAATCGCTCCGAGCCGTTCTTTCATTCCCGCAACGTGGTTCGAGCCGACGTCTACCCTCATCTTTCCATGCCGTTCACTGCGGGAGGATGGAGCTTCGTTCCTGAAGTCGCCCTGCGCGACACCGCGTATACCATCAGCCAGACGCCAACTCTAAGTGGTCCTTTTACCGTTCCGCAGATTGATCACAGCGCACTGAACCGCGCCGACCTTGAAGCATCTGTTGACATCCGGCCACCCGCGCTGGAGCGCGACTTTGCGCTTCCCGGGTGGCACCGCGAACTGCGCCATGTGATTGAACCCGAGCTGACCTACCACTATGTCGGTGGAATCGGGGCGCAGGCCCGCAATGTGCTTCTCTTCGACACGACCGACATCGCCACCGACGTGAACGAAGCGGGATTCTCGCTGACGCAGCGGTTCTACCTGCGGCCGACGGGAGAGCGGCCCTGCAAGACGGATGATGACGATGATGTCACGGGCGGCGAAACGGGACACGCCTGCCCGAATGCGCCCCGTGAATGGGCGACGTGGCAAATTGCGCAAGAGTTCTTCATCGACCCCAACTTCGGCGGCGCTGTGATATCGGGGAGGCGCAACGTTTTCGACGCGACACTGGATCTGATGGCGCCGACCTTTCTGACTTCGCCGCGCAACGTTGCGCCCGTAGTTTCGCGTATGCGATTTGAAGCGATTGATAACCTGCGCGTCGAATGGGATCTGGATTACGACTCGATCGCCGGGCGCATCGCCGCCAATAATCTTTTTGCGGGATATAGCTTTGGCCGGACAACACTGGGGATTGGCCACGCTCTGCTCAACGCACCCGACGAACAAACGAGCAGTGTCAGCAACGTCACCTCCGTCATCAAGAGCCAGCAGTTGCAGCCTTTCCTGGAGTTCGGCAAACAGAGCAGCAAAGGATTCAACCTGGCGGCAAACGGCGGCTACGACTTTGTCCAGCACGAGATACAGTACGCCGGCGTGCAGGCGGTCTACAACTGGAACTGCTGCGGATTGACAGCCGGTTACAGACGCTACGAGCTTGGCACGGTGGGATCGACGAGCCGCGACGAAACGCAGTGGCTCTACAGCTTCACGCTGGCCAACTTCGGCTCGGTGGGCGACATCCGGCGCGCCAACTCAGTCTTCCGCGATTCGACGCTGCCACCGGCGTATTAGAGATAGTGGTTAGTGGTCAGCGCCTGATGGGAAGGAGCCACTTTTCGACAACGGAAGCGAATGCCGTTCGCCGCCTGCACGGTTGTGGTTGCTTTTTGCTCAGCGGAGCGTCCTTCTATTGCCTCGATGTAATCGAGCGCAGAGGGCCGCCGGGCACCCCGCTGGAGTATCCTTTGCTGAGAGGAAAAACCATTGTTACGCTTTCGTTTTCTGGCGGGCCTGCTTGTTCTGGGCCTGACTGCGGGTTGCAGGGCTCAAAGCACGACGCCTGCCGGGCCCGACCCCGCCCTTAACCGGCGCATTGAGATTCTGGTTCGCTCCCAATACGAGATGCCGCCGGACGTGACAATCAGCATTGGCGCCCGAACTCCCAGCCAGTTCACCGGCTATGAGACGCTGCCGGTCACCATCACGCGCGGCTCCAAGTCCCAGGTTGTCAACTTCCTCATCTCTGCCGACAGCACAAAGCTCGCACACCTAGATACTTTCGACCTGACCAAGGATCCTGCTGACGCCATTCCGATCGCGGGACGCCCGATTCGAGGTAATCCCACTGCGAAAGTAACGGTTATCAATTTCGACGACCTAGAGTGTCCGTATTGTGCCCGATTGCACCAGGAGTTGTTTCCGGCGACGCTCGAACGTTACAAAGACCTGGTGCGGTTCGTTTACAAGGACGATCCGCTGAGTGAGATACACCCGTGGGCCATGCATGCGGCGGTGGATGCCAATTGCCTGGCGGCGCAGAGCACTGATGTTTACTGGACCTACGTGGATTACCTCCACGCGCATGGAGACGAGGTCACAGGCGACGATCGGGACTTGAAAAAGAGCTTTGCCGCACTGGATCGCATCGCCCATCAGGAGGCGACATTGGGCAAGCTCGACGAGACCACTCTGAATGCCTGCCTGGCCAAACAGGACGAAACACAGATTCGCGCGTCGGCCAAACTAGCCGAAGACCTGGGAATCGATGGAACGCCGGCGGTCTACGTGAACGGAGAGCGCGTGAACGGCGGCGCGGTTCCCCAGAACGAGCTTTGGATGGCAATTGACCGCGCAGTGGCCGCCGCAGGCGAGCAACCCCCACCAACCCAGGCTGCGTCGACGCCAACGCCGGCCGGGGCTAACTGATAACGCCTTCGGGGACTATCCGCGTGCCACAGGCGGGATTTATCCTAGTAGGCCGGGGGGTTAGTGAACCCCATGGGAGAGATCAACTTGCAAGTCGCATTGAGTTTTGGAAGGCGCACGAATTTTGCCGCGGCCGCTTTGGTCAGCGTGGCCATTTTCTCCGCCCTGTCGGGCTGCCACCGATCGCCTTCGGCAGACGTGGTGGCCACGGTAAACGGCAAGGAGATTTTGCGCGCCGAGCTCGAAAGGAACTACCAGATCACCCTCGGAGACAGCCCGCAATCGCCATCATCTGAGGAAGCCGATATTCGGCGGATGAGCGTTCTGGACCAGATGATCCGCGACGAGATACTGCAGCAGCAAGCCGCCAAGCTGAATCTGACGGCCAGCGACGAAGACGTCAACGGTAAGCTGGCGGAGATCAAGGCCCCTTACACGGACGAGCAATTCAACGCCATGCTGAAGCAGCGCAATCTGTCGCTGGACGACTTCAAGCGCGATATTCGGCGCGGCTTGACTGAAACCAAGCTGATGAACAAGGAGATCGAATCCAAGATCAACATAACCGACGCGCAAATTGCGGCTTTCTATGCGGCGCACAAGGCGGACTTTAACCTGATCGAGCCGCAATATCATCTGGCGCGAATTGTCGTCACGACAACGTCTGCTCAACAATCGCCGAACCTGCAGGGCGAGAAGCCGGCGAGCGACGCTGACGCGAAGCGGAAGATCGACGCGGCATATAGCCAGCTCGAGAGCGGCGTCGATTTCGCGACGGTGGCGATGAACGCCTCAGAGGATCCGAACACGGCTTCGAACGGCGGCGACATGGGCTTTGCGCGCGAATCGCAGCTCAAGGCCGATGCCGAGCTCTACAACGCGATCAACAATCTCAAGCCGGATCAGTTCACCGATGTTATTCCTGTCTACGACGACTCAGCACCCGGACACAGGATCGCCGGTTACGCCATCTACAAGCTGATTTCCCGCGAGCCCGCCGGACAGCGAGAGTTAGGCGATCCGCGCGTGCAGCAGGCCATTCACCAGTCGCTCCACGACAGCCAGAAGCAACTGCTCCAGACCGCCTATCTCGAGACGCTGACGGATGGCGCCAAGGTGCGCAACTACCTGGCCGAGCAGATTCTGAAGCGGGGCGGGCAATAAAGCGCGTTCACTCGTTTACCAGTTAGAACCTGGTCCCGGTCTTCAATCCGGTGTAGTGGACAACCTTGCCGGGGTTTGCGGTCGCATCCTGCCCAACGCCGTGACCTGCGGAGACAATCACAACATTGAATCTGTGATCGGTGGTCATGCCGGGGAATCTACCCTCGCGCAACGGAGATTGGATTGCCAAGAAAAACGGCCTCCGAACAAGGCGGAGGCCGTTTTGGTACTGATGCCGGACGAAGCCGTAATGTGGCTAGTGCATCTGGCCGCTGTTGTCGATGGTGATGCCGCCAGGACCCTGATTCTTCTTCGCCTCATTGGCCTTGCGCGTATCCATCGCCTTGGTGGTCCATTGGTCCGCCTGCGCCAGATCCTCAGTGACGGCGGCAGCGTTGCCGTAGTCCACGTCGGCCTTGTTGCGGTAGATGAGGTTCAGGTACTGCATGGCGTCGTCATAATTGGGACGATCATTGACCGCCATGGTGAGGTACTTCAGACCTTCGTCAACCAGCGGCGCATTCTGCTGAGCCAACTGCTGCATGACATTTTTCGGAGCCTTTACATTGCCCTTGCCGTCGTCGTTGAGACCAACAGCCTGCAACGCATTCAGCTTGTTCTGGTGAGCCTTCTTCCAGTCAATGACGCCGATCGTATACGCTGCCTCGGGGTCGTTGGGATCGACATCCAGAACCTTCTTTTGCCAGGACTCCGCATCTTCCAACTGGTTAATGCTGAAATAAATGCCCGCGATTTTCTTCATGCTGTCGACATCGTTGGGCTTTTCGCTCAAGACGTCCTTGAACATGTCGATGGCCTGGTTGGCGATCTTCAGGTTGTCGGGTGTTGTAACCCCCGGGGCTACATCCTGCTCGAGCGCAGTGGCCAGGTATGTCTTTGCCATGGGCAGCTTGGGGTCAAGTTCGGTGGCTTTTTGGAAGTGCTCGATGGCCTCATCGTAGTGACCGTTCTTGTAGGCATCGACTCCCTTGTTCAACTGATCGCGGGCCATGAGCTGGTTGCAGCCGCTCATGCCAAGGACCATGCCGGTTAAGGTCGCCGCGAGCGCCCAAAAACGTGCGGTTCCAATCATTTTCTTATCCTTCTCCTTCAAGCTTGGGCCTGCAGGCCTCGCCTGGAAAACTCAGCAGCCGGGTGCGGCTAAGACAAACCGCAGCCAGGGCAAAAAAATTGTACTCTTCCTCGCACCCGGATCCAGTGTCTCCGGACACAGCCAGCCTACTGGCCAGCCTGAATCTTTGGCGTCATCAACCCGATGTGGTCCACGTTCGCTGCCTTGCCGATATCAATCACGTCCGCGATATAAGCGAAGTTCACATCGTCGTCGCCCCTAACGAACATCACGCGCTCGGCCCGATTGGCATAAATGTCAGTCAGTTTGGCCAGAAGATCGGCGTGATTCACATCGGTGTCGTTAATTTTGTACGCCGGAGCCTGGCCGGGGCGATAAAGAACCTGAACAACGATGGTGCGATCGTTCTGCTGTTGCTGCTGTTGCGGGTTCTTGGGAGGCTGGGGCACCAGCGCATCCAGACCTTTGGGGGTTACCGGCACAATGACCATGAAAATAATCAGCAGAACCAGAAGAATATCGATCATGGGCGTGACATTGATCTCGCCCATTGCTCCGCCGCCGCCGCCAGTGGAAAATGCCATGGTTCAAACTCCTCGTTTCTGAATATCGTTCAACAAGACAATCCGGCTACGAACTACTCGCCGCCGATCTGATTGCCTTCCCGTCTTTGCGTCAGCAGGCCGACTTCTTCGACACCCGCGGTGCGCACATCGTCGATGGCGTCTTCCACCACCCTGTATTGCGCGCGCGCGTCGGCGCGGACGTAGATTGTCTTATCAGTCTTGTCTTCCAGCTTATCCCGCACCAGGCTGCCAAGCTCGGAGGGATCGACCTTGTTCTGGCCGAGGTACACCGCACCATCCCGCGTGACAGCAACGACGATGGCGTCTTCCTTGTCGGCGTCGGGCATGTTGGTGGGATTTTCCACCGTGGCCAAGGTGATGGCCACCTTGTTCTGCAACATGGGGGTAATGACCATGAAGATGATGAGAAGCACCAGCATCACATCCACCATGGGAGTGACATTGATGTTGGAATTTACCTTCTTGCCTTCGTCGCGAACTGCAACTGCCATAATCGGGACTCCGTACGTCTGAATTTTTCTTCCCGGATCCGGTCCAGCTTTGACCGAACTCAAGCAACCTCAGGCGGTCATCAAACCGCCGGGCAGAAGAGCTATCCATCCTCTGCCCGGCGAAAATTCTCGCCCGAAAGAAGCCACAGTGCGCCTAGCGCTTGTGGCTCTGCTTGATGAAGTAATCGATCAACTCACTTGAGGAGTTGTCCATCTCCACGTCAAATGCCTCGACGCGTCCGGTGAAATAGTTGAATGCCATAACGGCGGGAATGGCCACGAGCAGGCCGAACGCCGTGGTGACCAGAGCCTCAGAGATGCCGCCCGCGACCGCGCCGATGCCAGCGATCTTCTGGGTGGCAATGGCGTCGAACGCGTGCAGAATACCGACGACGGTGCCGAACAGGCCGACGAAGGGCGCCGTGGAGCCGATGGTGGCCAGAACGGACAAGCCCCTCTTGAGCTTCGCGTGCACGATGGCTTCAGCCCGATCCAGGGCGCGGCCGGCGCTGGCGATGGTATCCTCGGTCGCCGCACCGGACGATGCGCGGAACTCCTGCAAGCCGGCCGTAACCACTTCAGCCAGATGCGACTTCTTGTTCCGATCCGCAATCTTGATGGCTTCTTCCAGCTTGCTCTCCTTGAGCGCGCCGGCCACCTTGGGCGCGAACTCCCGCGACTGCTTGCGGGCAGCAGAGAAATACAGATAGCGGTCGATCATGACGGCCAGCGACCAAACCGACTCGATGAACAGGACGATGGCCACGGTGCGGGCCATCCATGCCATGTGTTCCCACAGTTGCATGGGGCTGAAGCCGACTGTCTGCCCTTCATCCTGAAGGAATGCAAGACTGTTGACCGTGTGCGAAGCGAAATGTGTGAGCTGAGCGAGAATCACTGAATCGTTCCTCCTAAGGAGATTCTTTGTACTGAATTAAACCCGACGCGGCGGGCACCTGAGTTCCATGGAATGCGGCCCTACGGGAATGCACATTCCGGTCAAAAGCGATGCGCCCTGCCAAAGAAGCGGCAGGGCGCCGGAAATTTCATCACCCACCCAGGGTGAAGATCACGTTGACGGTGGTTTCGACCTCCACCGGCTCATTGTTGAGCAGGTATGGCCGATAGCGCCATTGTCTGACCGCATCGAGCGCCGCCTGCTGCAACATTGCGGGGCCGCTAATGACGCGGAGATCCTCAATGGTTCCGGCCTTGGAGATGGTCGCTTGCAGGACCACGGTTCCCTGGACGCGGGCGGCTTTGGCGATGGGCGGATAGGTCGGTGAGGTCTTGTTCAGCAGGAAGCCCACTGCCACGCCGGCCGAGATGTTGACCTTCTTGGGCGGCGCAGCTTTGACCTGCGGGCCACTGCCACTGCCGAACAAACTGCCCATGACGCCGTTGCTGTTTCCCATGCCTTCCATACCGGCCACGCCGAAGTTCGATGGGGGCGCTTCCTTGGTATTCACCATCTCAATGTTCTTCGGGATCTTGGTCGGCGCGGTCAGCTGATTGTTCATCATCTCCGACTGCACGTGGACGACATGAACTTCAGGAGGAGGCGGCGGCGGTGGTGGCGGCGGCGGCGGCGGTGGCACAGTCAAAATTGTTGCCATCAGCGCGCTCGGCAGCGCCTCGGGATAGATCAGCGGAATCAGAATCAGCATGATAAGAATCCCGAGGTTGATGCCGCCGGTCACCAACATCCACCGGCCGCTCTTCGTCTTGATTCTTTTGCTGGATTCGAACGTGGAATCTTCAAACATGGCCAGCCTCTTAGATCGGGTATCGTTACTCCTATTTTAGACACCACGGGAGGGGGAATTGTTCCCGACTGGAAAATCCACACAAAGGAGCGAGTAAACCTTATCAGAACTTTGCTCCCACTGCCAAGGGTGCTTCAAAACTGGTGCAATTCAGTTGTCCAAAATCCTTCTGAAAAGAGCCCTCGGCCGCCGGTGCAAGCCTCTCGGGAGTGGTTCCCCGCTGAGAATGAATGCGAAAATCGAGCCGCGCGGCCATTGGATTCAGGCCTTCGACTTTCTGGCAGCAGGTAGCGAGGCGGCTTTGCCTTTTCCGGCCCGCCAATCCTGCCAGGCCACCAGCATCGGGGCGGCAACGGCGATGGATGAATACGTCCCGATGAGGATGCCCACCACTAAGGCGAAGGAAAAATCGTTGAGCACCGGGCCGCCGAAGATGAACAGAGCGAGGACGGTGAGAAAGGT
>Ga0181535_10004096_pt1 | contig 16455 bp, 10 predicted proteins | sample PEATcosm2014_Bin_44_FD_119774 | JGI IMG/M metagenome (GOLD analysis project Ga0181535, IMG submission 119774) | Peatland microbial communities from MTU Mesocosm Facility, Houghton, MI, USA - PEATcosm2014_Bin17_30_metaG | ecosystem: Environmental > Terrestrial > Soil > Wetlands > Peat | place... | reverse complement strand
GATATCCAGACCTGCTGGGTAAGAGGGTGATCCGATAGTCGTTTCTCCCACGCTGATTCCGATCCTGTTTGATCCCTCAAATTTACGAGAAGGACGTCCTCTAAAGATCAGCCGTTCGCATCTTTGAGCACTAAAAAACACAGGGAAATTCGCGGATTTTCGTTTTCAGCAGCCTCGCAATTTGGGCACGCAGTCCACGCGTGCATTAACTCAGATGGCCTATAGGCGATGGTTGCAGGCGTGGCTTGATTACAAAGATGTTGTGGTTGCGAAGGCCTGCAGCGCTCCGAATTTGCTTGTCGTCCCGTTCAGTCGCTCGCTGGCCGCATAGTCCTAGAATGATTGACCCCGACCTCTGCCGTGACAGAAGTGCTTTTGATCGTAACCCATTGAAACTATGGGCACTGATGGCAAACAAAAGCACTCTAAGTCCTTATAAAAATCGGTAGGCAAACTCTCAGCACCCTCGTCAGCACCCTCGCCGACCTCTGCCTTTTGGTTACAGACCTCTGCCTTCCACAGGCAGATATCGGACAAAGTAGATCTGTGCCGTTGCTCAGCAGAGGTCGGAGGCGGCTTGATCTATGCCGTTGTGCGACAGAGGTCGCGGGCAGGTCAAAAGAGCGAAATTTGCCACGGAAGAGATCTAATCCGAAAAAGCCTATCTCTGACAACATTCAGCTCTGCGAGATTTCCGGCGCAATGCTTCAAGGGAAGACGCTCCAGGTGTGCCCTATTTGAGCGAGACCGTTCCATAGAGGAGTTGGTGCAAGACGATTCCCCCGAGTAAGGACAGGGAAAGACTCAGGAGTGTACCGATGAGAAAGTATTCGACGAAACGTGCGTCTTTCAATTCAGGAAAACGGGCAATCGACTTACCGGTAAGGATCAGGCCAACCAAGGTGGGAGTTTGTACCGCAATCGCGGTGAGAACCAGCAACCTCTCGAGCCATCCAATATAAAGGCCGGCGTTGGGCAATTGGTCGGGGGAGTTGGCAGGAGTGTGCTTAGCCAAGCCTTTGGTGAGATTTCGAATCAGGTAACCCCCGCCAAAAACGACCGCAACGTAGACAATCGCGACTTCCAGGATCTGCGCCTTGGTGGGCATCGACTGCGCGATTTGTTCAACGAACTGGCCGACATTATTTCCGGTTAGGAGGATGGCTGCGCATGCAAGAACAGCGACATGAAGCAGTTGATCAAGTAGGAAGGTTTTCGAGTCGTCTGGCAAAGTTCTGCGCGATGTGAGCCAGAATTTGATCTTATCGACCAGTAGATGGATGATGATGTATCCGAGAACGAACAGATGGTTGGATATGGAGAGCCAGGAGACGGGTGTGAAGAACAGTAAACAGGCCCATGCAAGCAGATAATGAGCAGCGCCGTGCAAGAGCAGAGCTCGAAGGTTTGAGCCCTTGTTCCTGGAAATCCATTCCGACTGCAGAGGGAAATCGCCGAGCAGGTGGGCCAGTAGTAGGGCCATGGCAGTGATGGGCGCTGACTGCATAAAAATGTACCTTTTCCCAGATTTGCACGAAACTGTGCATGTTAAAAATGCATTTTGATGATGCTCTCCATGGCATCGATGGTGTCAAGCATATGCCAGTAGTAGCCTCTCTTTAGATTCCGCGAAGCGGTCGAGATGTTGATTCCCAGCCGTTGGGCAGTTTGTTCCATGCTGCGGGTTTCTTCCTGTGTATTGATTGTGGCCCATTGCTTTTCTGTTCCACCTTCAAGGAGGGAATCCTGCATGTGATAGACGGTGTTGGCGATAATATCAAAGTCCGCGTTGCCAGTTTCGAAGCTGGTGAGGATTCGGTACTTCGGCGAGGGGGATTTCAAGCGATTTGCTGCCGCTCTGGCGCGCTCGAATGCCTCTCCGCCAGCGTACTTGTTGATTGGCTGCCGGTCCGTGCCGGTAGCTGTACCCATGCCGACCGCGATCCAGAGTTCAAAAGGGACAAAGAGGCGGCGCAGGTCAAAAAGTACGCGTGGAGCGTGCTCCGGTCTGCTCAGAATCACCTGGAACTCATCCCATGCGGTCACGGTGTAAGGGGAAAGGATCAAACCGTTTCTCCGGTGGAGCTCGGACACTGCATCAAGCCGGACATCCCGCTGAGAGCTGAAGGACCTGATCTTGCGGGAACCGACGACGTCGGCGACGATGACCGAATAGAGTTGTTGGTCAGTTGCAGCTTCCATATGTTGCGCCTTTTTGTGCAAATACTATTTTTTGCACGTTAGCGTGCAAACGTCAAGGGCCACAGAGCGGATTATGGGGCACTCCTTTTAGGCGGATACATAGCCATTCAGACATTGGGCTACGTTCGTAAACTCGGGTGCGGCACTGAGTGGCGAGTCTATGGGGCTTATGGCTAGAGCCATGAGGAGACTACTTTACAGATAGATTTATCTGCTTTTTCACAAGGAGGGGCGACTACCTCTCGAAAATTGGTTAGCGTCCAAAACTTAAGGTCCGAACGGACTCTGAGCGGTTTTCTGTCCCATTCGCGTTTGGGCATCACCCTAGGCACTCCGGCGGGACTGCTTCCCGGAGGAGAACTCGATCTCGCTCCATTCTGGCCTTGCTATTTCTGGGAAGAGTTGCAAACCGCCTGAGGAATTTGAACAACGAGTGGCTGGCCGTCATGTACAACCTGGACCTGTTTTTCAGAGGAGACCTTAGGCGCGATGATCATTACGGCCACAAACAGGATCACCGTGGCGATCATTGTCCTGGTGAACCACTGAAGCCTATCCGTTTTAAGTTGCCTGATGAAGGAAAGTTTCAAGACTTCCGCAACCGTCACTGCCTCAAGTTCTCTAACCGTTGCCCTATCTAGCGCCGTGGAGTATTCCGCATAGGTGGTTTTCAAGGTAGAAAACCTCTTGCTGCTGGAGAAGAGCCTGAGAATCCCCCTACGGCGGAACTCAAAGATAAAGAACTTTGGCTCGAGGTTGTCTGGAAACGACACGTTCGCTGCGGGATTGATGACCTGAAAGATTGTCCTAAAGCCAAGGAATGCCGAGAGGGTCACCAGCACAAAAAGAACAGTTGCGGCGACCAGCGCGACAATCCCGTGAGACCTGCAGGCGCTGATTTGGTCCGTATCCAACAGTTTGCTGACAATCGCACCTAAAATGGCTATTCCGAACGCGGCCTTCGTATCTAGAAAGCGGATTGTGGCTTGGTTGTCATCGATTATCTTATAGAGAAACGTAAGTGCTTGCGTCCGCTCGTTTTCAGACATGTCACTCTCCCGCCGGTGGTATTATGTCACGGAAGGGGCGTGCGATGGCCAGACAGCGCATTTCGGGTCAGCAGGCTTACAGCAATTTCAGCGAGTCTTTCCGGAGAGTTTATGACAAAGCTACTCCGCTCCGGAAGAGTGCAATGGCGACCGACTCGCTCACAGCCGAAACCGCCGCGGCGTTGGGGCACCCCGAATATATAAACCTCCAGGCCGGTGAAAGCCTTCTTGCGAACGCCGTTGTCAGCTTTGTGGACATACGAGGCGTGACAAGGTTGTCGTTCGCATTGGATGCAACGGAGCTTTTTAGGGTCATCCAAGCGCTCACCGAGGCATCCATTCAAGCAATCCACGACGGAGGCGGCTACATCGGAGAATTCACTGGAGATGGTGTGATGGCCTACTTCGGCAATTCTTCGCAGAGCGATGAGGAGGCGACCCTCGCAGCGCTAGAGACAACAAGCCTCCTATTCAAGAGCGTTGAGGAAATTGTTAATCCGCGGCTAAAGCAACAGGGCTTGGATCCAATACGAATTTCGGCGGGAATGGAGTTTGGCGAAGTTCTTTGGTCTCGGATTGGAGTTGGCGAAGTAAGCCAATTGAAGCCGATCGGAACGGCCACATTTTTGGCGGGTAAGCTTTCGCAGGGTGCTTTCACAAAATCATGGGAATGCAAGGTCGGCGGAGACCTAGCAAAGTGGATTCCTGAGGAGTTCCGGGAGAGGACCACCCAATATGGACCGGTGATGGTGAACGGGGAGCAGTTTTCTCGGGAGTTATATCTGTTTAACTGGCGGCAGTTTGCGGCTGATACGATGGCAAACCAGATTGCGCTAGAAGACCGTATGCGCAAAAGCTTCTCAAGCTCAGGGAGTCTCGCCGCATTGGCATCGACTGCCCGAATCGTTCAGCCCCCGACCCCAGGAACGAACGGCCCGCGTCCATTGAAGGACCAACCATTTTTCTAATCCATGACATGGTATGAGTTAGACCATTCTCGTCTGGTCCTTGAATATCTGCGAGTTTCGCGGAGCTACCCGCACTGTGTGCTAAATCGGGCACGTGATTCCACGCTCTATTGGACGGGTGAGTCAAGAATTGAAGTAGGGCGGATAAAGCCAGACACGATGGCGTTTCGCGTGGAGTACCCAGAAGATTTTCCAGCCACATATCCTGACGCTTACGTAGTTAGGCCGGAGCTACCCCTGGAGGAGGTTGGCCATGAATGGCATCGGTGGCCCCGCAGAGGAAATATTTGCTTCGTAAAGCCTAAGAATTGGCAGATTGGGACCACCGCGGACGAGATAATCTCGAAACTTGAAGACTGGTATTTTAATTACATCGCAGTCAAGAATAACCTAATCGCGGCCATGCCTGAGGTAGGGCGCGCGACCTTGCCTGAGGAGTTGGGGGGCAATGGCTGACCACGGCGCCTTAATCATTCCTTTGGACCTCGCTACCGCAATCGCTGACGCAGATGTCACTTCCGGGTGGCTCGGCGGCGGCGGCTTACAGTCCGAGCAGGTGTTCGCGGTGACTTCCGCTCAGATCGGCCCCGAGACAAAGTACTCCGGGTACTTTGACCAGTTGTTCCCGCATCGAAGCTGGGACGCCATGGAAGGCGGTCTCCAGGAGCAATTAGTCCTATGGAGGAGGATTCCGCCGGGCTTCGTAGAGAGTCATCGACCTTATCGGTGGTGCAAGACGTCTGAACTATTGTCTGAGCTCTCTTTCGAAACCGCCGAACTCGATGGCAAGAAGATCTGCGTTTGCGTGGTTGAACGGCACAGCGAAGGCCCGAAGGTGCGGACGTTCCTTATCGAATCGCAATCGGACTCAAGCAGATTGCTGCCCATGGAAACGATTATGGTCCCGCAGAGTTCAGACCCCTATGTAAGGATACCGGGAGAACTAACGGAGGAACTTCGCGGGAAATGCGTAACTATAGCTGGTGCGGGTAGCGGAGGTGGGGAGATTGCCTTGAACCTCGCATGCGCGGGTGTTGGCCACCTTGTATTGTTCGATGATGACCGCCTGCATGCAGAGAATTACATCCGGCACACTCTTACCAAGCGCGACCTCGGCCGCATGAAGATTGCGGGAATTAGAGATGCACTGCGGGAAAGGAGCCTGCCCACAAAGGTCACGGGGCACGGGCTGAACATCGTTCTGTGGGCTGACATGTTTCGCAAAAGCCTTGCTGAGAGCAGACCGGACCTAATTATCTGTGCGACCGATTCCAGAGACAGCAGAAGGCTTGCCAACTTGTGCTCGATAGGCTTCGGCATTCCACTTGTGATCGCGGGAATACTCGACGCGGGCCGCATCGGAGAAATTCTACTTGTGCGTCCTAAAGAGTCGGCGTGCTACGAATGTGTCAGGATGGATTTGGGGGCAACATTGGAGGCTCCAGAGTCGAGCGAACGTTCGTCCACACCGTACATTGGGGGTGAGGAGGCTGACTTGCAGTCTGTGGCCTTAAGGTTTGACATCGGGTTTGTTTCGTCGCTTGCGACTCGTGTTGCACTTCAGGTTCTTGATCCAAAATCGTATGGACGCCTGCCTGCCGATTATCTTGTCTGGGGACGTGAGAAGAGTTTTGAATATGGCGATCCGTTTAGGTTCGACCTTCCCCTTTCGCTAAACTATGTTCCTGTCCGAATGCGGCCTGACTGCCCTGTCTGTGGTGGTCGCCCAGCCGATCTCGAAGGGGTCGATATAGGTGGAGAATTTGCCAAAATCCTTGCCGAACTCGATAATCTTCCAGCATAAAGGTTCTCCCACTGTCTCGATTTCTTTTTCGGCACTGACTGAAATGAGAAATCTTGCCTCGCGCTCGATAGGGATTGAGTGCGGCGGAATTCTCGTCGGGCACAACGTAGGAAGAGATATTCAAATAGTGGCGGCCTCAGATGGAGGTCCGAATGCGGAACAATCCGCGACGCACTTCCTTCGCGACACTTCCTATTGCAGAGAGTTCCTTGCCCGTAGCTATCAGAAATCTGGCGCGGACTACGTGGGCGAATGGCATAGTCACGTTGTGAGCCTATGCGGTCTCTCCGTTGGAGACTTGAATACATTGGTTGGCATCCTTGTCGATCCCGACTATGACTTTGTTACGTTCGCAGTCGTCTTGATAGTCGCAAGCGACGACTCCCTAGAGCTGCTTGTATATGTGGCCGAAACTGCGAGTGGAGAATATCGAAGGCGAATAGTTGTCAGCGAGTTGTATCGAGGCAAGTTCCCCGATTTGAATTCAGAAGACCTCGGCGGCGAGTCACTTTGACCTCATGCCGCTCTCAGGCCTTGGCCAAGCGACTCCTCGTTCGGCACCCTTTTGAGCACCCTCAATTGCATCAAATCTTGGAATTCTGGCCAATACCTCTGCCGTGCAAACACGGAGGTCTGTTCGGATTGTTTAAAACAACGGCATCTATTGGAACCGATCCTCGAAACGCGGCCCAAATCGAGGTCAATGAGCGCATTGGGCTGTTAGCAACAGTTCGCTTGTTTCCTTTCCAGGTCCGAGAATCCGATTTAGGGCATCCGAATCTTATTGTCGGGACTTGGCCCACTAAGTAGTATTCTGAACCCTATCAGGTGTTCTTAGAGCCTTCGCTAGAACCATGCCAACATCGACCCTCACCGCCCGCTGTAATGCACGTCCGACGCGACTGGCATTTGTGCTCCCCACTCCTGATAGAGCCACCCTCTTCGCCGTAATTGCCAGAGCAACAAGCCTTTGGGGCGGGGTCTACAATCCGATCATCATCCTTGACGGCAGTACGCGAGTCGTTCATGGGCAACAGGAAGAACATTCATCGGCGGGTGATTACCTGGTCAGTCAAGCGTCCATCCTGAAGGCATTCGACCCTGACCTCCTATTCAGTTTTTCGGCAGCTCCATTACCGGAGCAGCTCAGTGAGTTCCAGCACCGCACCAATCCTGCGGAGCGGCTCGATTCGATGTCGTATGGCAACGAGCTGGTTTCTGAGTTCGTCGAAGTTTGGCCTGTTCTCCACGAATTCTGGGAGCGGGAGTTCAAGTTTTCGGTAAAACCACCCGCAAATGTCCGCTACGCGGTGAAATCTGAAGCGGAGCAATCACTGTTGCTTGCCGCCCGATTTGGCATGTACTCGAATGACGACGGCTACGCTTTTCTCCGGGAGCGTTTCGGTGCCGTCGGTTTCACCTATGATTCCGCGTTTAAGTCGGCAATGAAACGCGGAGAATTCCTTACGCCCATCGGATTCACGACCAACCATTGCTTTCAGCAGCGCCAGTTTATCCATTCCCACGCATTTTTCCTGATGGACCCGGAGAATGTCTTTGACGTTATTGATTACTGGAATCTGCGCGCAGCGGGAATGATCCTGATTTCACTGACTCTCGCGGATTACAAGGATTTCGAACCTTTGGTGCGCGAGTTCGGGGCGTCTGCTGCGTATCCCATCAACGAACACATGACCAACCATGTCGCGCTGATCAAGGGGAGGAGTATTACGGAGGACGAGGTCAAAGGTGTTGCGGACTGGATCAGGTCTCTCGGCTTCCTCAAGGATTTCTCTACGATGGGATGGGTACCCCGTTTCAATATGAATTACTACGGGGTCGGGAACGAGATCGATGTAAGACCGATTAAAGCGTTCGAGTCATCTCCTGTTGGCGTGCTTACGGACGGCTACGGTTCAATTGAAGGGCCTACTATACCGTTCCTGCCGGACTGGCCATCGCGCGGCAGATGGTCGATGGACATGTCTTTCTATAGCTACGGTCAAAACGACTCGTGTTACAGGCTGCCATGGCTTAACGTGGGCTGTGACGAACTCGTTAAATCGAAGATTGGGATGGTCTTCGACCTGGATGCCAGCCGTGTCTCAAAGCATGGCATCGTAACGGCGCATAAGGGGAAGAGCAGTTCCACGCACCTCACGCCGATCACTGCCACTGATGTCACTTGTGCTTTCTTGCGCGGCAAAGAAATCGAATATGTCGGCACCAGCTCTCCTGGCCTCGCAATGGAGCGGATTGTTGAAATGTTCGGCGGCGTTCGCGGCTGTGATCTGTTCAAAAACTCGGCCATCCGTGAGTTGCTCGAAGAGCTTGCAACCGGCGGGACGAAGCTCGCGTCCGAGGTGCGGGCGTCAGTGAACAGGAGTATGGCAAATTATCTCTATTATGCCCAGCCTGCGACCAAGGAACAAAAGGCAGATGCAGTCAACGCTTTACTCGACCGTGCTACGGAAGCCAAGGTCTTTCGCCTTGGACTCGTATTTCAGTGTTCACGCTGCAAGCGACACAACTGGTATGCGGTGGCCGAATTTGATGCGAACTATAGCTGCAAATCCTGCTTCGCGCGTGAGACTACACCGAGGCTCGACACGACCAAATGGCACTACTCTTCAGACGGCTTCTTCCGTAGCTCAAACAAGCTAGACGGCAACATCACAATCTTACTTACGCTTAACTTCTACAACAATCTGTTCAAGCGCAGCCTGCAATATGCTCCGTCGTTTGATTACAAGCTGGCAGACGAACCCCATGAAATGGATTTTGCCATTGTGGCGAGTGAAGACCTGAGCGATGAGGTCGATATGATTTTCGGTGAATCCAAGTCCGGGACAGCTTTAAGCGCGGACGAGCGCACGAAGCTCAAAATATTTGGGGAGAAGACCGGCTCATACCTATGCTTCTGTACTCTTGCCGAAGACTTCAGTGAAGAGGACAAGGCCTTCTTCCGTGACCTTGTCGATTCGAAGGTCAGCGTCATCCTGCTCAACCGTTACTTCCTCGAAATGGAGTATTTCGACCTGATCAAATTTCAGAACGAACATCATACAGGTCGGAGCAAAACCCAAGCCGATTGGATCATGCGCATCACGATCCTGCGAACGCTCGGCAAGAATTTCGCGGACAAGCACAACATCTGGCTGTAGGAAGCACTCAACAATTGAAGAGTGTGCTGATGTACCGCAACTAAGCAGGCGGGTGGGCGAGTACGAAGTTGCCGGTGCACTCGCTGATGGCCTTCTGGCGCGGAGAGTGGCTTCGTGAGTACACAGGGATGTTGGCGACAGTCGAAGCTCTTGTGTGGGCAAACTCGTGAACGCTGACTGACTTGCCGCTACTAATCTTTCGGTGCGATTTTTGCCGGAACGTCGGAGAGGGGTGGCGTAGGGCGCACGGAAACACGGTTACGTCTGAAAACCGCAGAGATGCAGCGGATTATGGAACGCACCTTCAGGTTGCTTTCGTCGAATCCAATGATGCATCAAGCACCAGGCTTTGAATCAACACGCTTCCCGAAAGACCATTCGCCTGATTTGCGAGTTGTTGTCGCAAGTCGAAAATATCAATGGCATCGCTCTTTGCACGCCGCCCGTCGGTGGCAATCCATCGAGCTGCCTTAAAGTGCGCTACGACATACAATCCCGCCCGGTACTCGTTGTTCTTCATATAGCGATCTCGTAGCTGGCCTTCCATATCCTGCATTAACCCATCATTCCAACTTCCTTTAACTTCGATCACGACACCAATCGAACCATAAAGCTGTCCTTTCGTGCCCTCTGCAGAAACAGCGTCAACATGAATATCGGTGCTCTGTCCGGCCATCTCTCCACGACGACCACGCCGAATCTGAACTTCGCGATTGATGATGATCCCGCGGTCAGCGAGATCCTTCTTCAGATGACGCGCAATGTAGTCCGATATATCTTCCTCTTGCTTTGGCCACCAATCTTTCCCCTTAGAATTCCAGAGATCGCCCACAGAAGCGAGTTCTCCATGTAATTCAGCTTGCAAGTGCGACAATGACTCAAGAATGACTCCAAGCAACTGCTGACTACTCTCTACAAATCGCTTCTTCGAGTCAGACGCCATTGCGATAATGTCGCGCGGCGATTGTGCCTCCCAGGTGGAGGCACATGCCTGCACCTCTGCTTCATCGAAGTGGAAACGAAGCCAGCGATATTGCGGAAGGCGCAGTTCCGCGCGCGCAAGAGCATCGCACGCTTCAAAGGTTGCACGGCGCTTCAACTTTTCAAGGCTTCCATCACGGAGCATCCGAACCATCTCAACGGGTCCCACCGCTCCAGAAACCATACGGCCATCGGGAGGATATTGTTCGAGTAACCAGAGGTAAAGCTCGCCTAGTTCTACATCGTTGAGATAATTCGTGAACGAGGCTTTATCGTCAAACCCGTAGGAAACCCCTTCCAATAATCGCCGACCATAATTCGTATCCGTCTGGATGAGCGGCCAAAGCGTCTTCCATGCGGCATCGTCACTTGCTTTCAAAAGGGCCTTTGAAAAACCAATTCCACGCTCGGTACTGTATTCAGAACGTACCGCTTCCTCCGCCCATTCTTTGGCCCCCGCCACCTTGCGTTTTACAAGCAGGAAGAGAATTTCCGCTTGAACGCTAGGGGCCAGATCATCCAACTGCAATTTCCCAAGCAAGCCCTGACCCAAAGAGTCAGACCACGCGAGATCTACAAGAGAGCCAGCGAAGAAGAATTGGCGATTGTCGCTCTCCATCTGAATCTGCTCTAGGAGCTTCGCACACATTGTGGCCGGTGCAGTGGCCGCGGCCATCGCAAACACCGCGTTAACGGCATCAATCGCATCACTCTGGTCGCGAGTAACGCGAGAATCGCCTATCAATGAAGGAATCCACGCCGCCCAAAAATCGGCTGATTGTTCTTGCAGATATGCAAGATCCACTCCGTAGAGGAATGCGAGTGCATTCACACCTGCCGATGCGCCGAATGGAACTTGGGTAGATGGGAACCAAGACAACGTTCTAAACGGCGTCTCCATCAGGAAAATCTTCGCCGCGGCAACGATTCTTCCTCTCATCCCTACGGAAGCCCCCAACCACCCTGGAAGTTTCTCAACCTCCATCTGTCGGAGGTTCAAATAGTGGGTACCTCCCTCGTCCAAAGATATTTCACCCAGCAGTTTCAACCACGCATCCACCTCACCTCCTTCTATGAGTTGAAGTGCGGCCTCACACCGGGGCTCCAGAGCAGGAGCAACCTCAATATTCCTTTCCTTAAGCAGATCAGCTTTGGACTTCCGCTGCCACTGCACCATCTCGGAATCAAGCGGCATCGGTTCAAAGATTGGATTGCATTCTTGGGCTAGAATAGGACTCCGCTGACAAGCGTGCCAAACGGTGCTCATAGCGTCCGGTTCCCACGAGCATGCCAACCGGCAAACCAAACTTGTTTCCACGATAGCCGAAGATGGCGACTCCCCATTGATGATCCTGTCGATATACCACTGCAAGTCTTCGAGAGTTAGCAATGGCACCGAATGCAGCACAGAATGCACATTGTCGCGATTGAGTAGCGGAAGAAACGCCGCAAGAAAGCGCCTGCGTCGAACGGTATCCCCCGCCAGCGTCTCAGAGAAGCCGCTTGTACGCCTCCGATGCGGCAACGGACGAAACGATCGAGCCCACTGTAGAACGGTATTGGCAAGTAGGTCAGCAATACCATCGTCTTCGATGTGTTCGAGCGCCAGAGAGAAAATCTCTCCCTCCAGTTCGGGAATCGGCCCTATATCCTCTGGCGGCTGTGCGGCACACCACCGAAGCGCAGCCGGAAGGTTCTCGGCGTGGAGTTTCGGGACCACTGAATACGTTAGAAAGCTGCTATATGAGCCGCCGAAAAAAGATTGTCGCGGAAGTTCGAGATAGTCCCACATCGCGTCGTCGTACTTGTCGCCCGGATAAATTGCGTCGAGCGCCGCACCCCTTAACTGGTCGTCAGGATCAATCTCCCGACTCGCCTGAAGTAGAGGGCGAAGTTGGCTACGCTCCTCCTCTGACCCGACATCCGCGATAGCATACGCTGCAATCGTGCGCAGATCGTGCGTTTCGGTGTCAGAGAGCGCAATTCCCAAGAGAGCTTCTCCGAGGCCCGTAGCAGCACAGTCGCGGGCAATTCTTGCAGCAAAATACCGTGTTGCCATGGGCCGTTCACTGTCAACAAGCACGGTTTTCAACTGTTCCGTAAGTGTAGGATGTGCGAGATGTCGAAGCTCCAGATGATGCCGGATGTGAAGGACCTCGCTTTGGTCGCAACTCCGCAAGAGGGCATCCGCAAGTCCCCGCCGTTGTTCATTCGACAAACTAGGTGCCGCCGACCCCAGCAAAACTTCAGGATCAAACTCTGCAATTTCCGCAAAAAGCTCCTCATTCCGAAGCGCAATCCATGACGCAACCTCTCGCACTTGCGGAATCACGCGCTTGCGCCGCGGATGAAATACCAGGGAACGGAGCTGCTCAATATGCAGATCGTGTACGAAGCAATATCTCGCAGCCAAAAATTCCGCAAACATCTGATGCGACCAGCCGAGACGCTCCTGGCCTCGGGACGAGAACAATCCAGTTCCCAATGTCTCCAAAACGGCGCTGTGCGTGACCTTTACGGAGCTGTCCGACGGCTCATTCTCACCGACCAAATCACCGACAGCTACATCTTCTTCAGGAGCACCTTCGGCTTCGGTTCCAGTCCAGACCGCAAAACGATTGCCGAACTGAGTTGCTGCCGCAATCCGAGAGGCAACTGCGACTCGATCCCTCGGACTTAAGTCACCTGTCCTACGCGAGGCACGGCGACTTTCGTTTTGCTCTTCACACAGGATGGAGCATCCCTTTTCGTAAAGATCAACTACGTTTCCAGGTAGATCGCCCTCTCGCCGGAATGTGTCAAGCAGCATCTTGAGTGTGACCGGCTTGATGGCGAAAGACGTAATGTGTAGTTCATCAACTCGCGCAAGAAATGAATCCGGGTCTGTAATGCCGCTCAATGTTGCTGCTTGAAGTACATCAACGCGCCGCAGGGGCACCAATTCGGTCGCGGCAAATGAATTCTCTCCATATGCCGACTTCAGTGCCCTTTCCAGCAAAGGCGGCCATGATGCTGTGCGGCAGGCAATCCGCAGCTTCAGCCGGTCCAGTGGATATTTTGGAATCTCGTCTGCTAGAAGCGCGGCCACTGAGTCAATGCGTAATAAGCATTCATCCAGGCTGTCGATGTACAGGTGGAGATCGTAATCGCCCTTTGCCCACTGGAGAAAAGTTTCGTTCTCGAACAGGGTCCGATATAGACGATCTTCGCTACTGAAGTTCCGAAGATCGAGGCGTATCGTAGGCATTCCCGGCGACTGCTGGAGATACGCATTCACATCGGCTGAAAGACTCCAACTTTTGCCCACTCCGGGTTCCCCAAGGAGCGCGAGGCATGCGACCGATTGAAGTTCATCAAAAGTAGTCAGATTCGGGTTGAGGATATTCCCGCGTTCTCCTTCTGGGTCGGACAGGAATCCTCGATCACCGAGAAAGAACATGTTCTCTCGGCGGCACCAAAAGCGTTTCCACGGGAATGGGTTCACCATCGGAATGCGGCCTCCGCGCCATTGCATATCTAATCCCATCGATTATATTCGCCTCATCTTCGCTGGCGAAAAGTCGCCAATTCTTCTGCACGGCTCAACGCACAAGAAGCTCGGATGGATTCTCGATTGACGCCAAAATTGCCGCCAATGCGTTCACCCAAAACGGCTTTGTTCAAGTCGCCATAGCGCCATCAATCCTCCGGCACGCGACAGACTGTTCAGCACCCTTTTGAACACCCTGAATCGCAGCAAATCGGTGATCTATGTTCCAGACCTCTGCCGTGCAACAGCAAAGGTCTCCGATCCTTACGCTTGAACAAGAAAGGCGGCAATGGTTGCAGGGGCGGAATGATTTGAAAGTGTTTATGGTTGCAAAGGCTGGATTTGAACCAGAGACCTTTGGGTTATGAAAAGGATAACTAACTGATTATAAAAGAACTAAAGCGGAGAAGATGATCCCTAGCCTCTATTAGGAATCAGTAGGATACAGAATCGGCTTGTTATTGTTCCCCCGTTTGTTCCCTCGTTTCGACAGTCCATTCTGAGAGAGCCAGTTCGAAATCGTTTGAACCACCGCTGACAGATTCTTCAGGGTTGCAACTGGGAGCGTCGTTATCGCCGTGAAAGCCGTACCCTAACGGAAGCAGCCTGAAGCGTTGGATGGCGGCGCAAACGAAGTCGCATCCTAAGGCAGCATCTGCCACGTCACGGTGAATAGTCCGTCCCTTATGTGTGTCGTAAGAGCACCGGTCGAGGGATCATAAAGGATTTGACAGGAGCCAGAGGTAGAGTTCGCGACGTCTGCACGAGTTCCCAGTTGCAATTGGCGATCCCAGGTAATTCACAGGTTGTCTAGAAAGCGCATCAGCTTGGCGTCATCGCGCCATCTCTTCTTGCCGCATTGCGGGCTGAGCTTGTTGAGTTGTGTCCGAAATCGTTCCGGAGTCATCCGCAGATAGCGCTCCGCCACATCCAGATTATGCTGTCCCATGTAGGCCGAAAGCGCTGGAATCATGCGATTCATGTCTGCGCCGTGCCTGAACCATGCTGTCAATCGGTGGACAGCGAAGGTATGTTGCAAGTCGCGCATCCGCGGCTGGTAGCGTGCCCCGTCATTGCGTGCAATACCAGCTTTCTTACGCACTTTCTGGAAAGTCTTGCTCGCCGTGCCTGCTTTGATCTGCGATCCATCCTTGGTCAGAAAGAATTGCGGGGCACCCATTGCATCTTCTTGATGATGCGTCCGATGATACTTCAGCAAAATGTCGTAGAGATCGACACCAATCGGAATCTCTCGCGCACAGCGGGCCAAGCTACTGCGAAGAGTGATTCGCCTTCTGCGAAGGTCCACATCACTGCGTTCCAGTTGAACCGCTTCGCTGAGCCCCGCGCCGGTTCCATAGAGAAACAGGAGCAGGGTGCGAAAGGTACGAGCGCCGATCACGGAGTTCAAGTCCCGTTGAGTGATTCCGGCCGCCACCAGCAGACGCCGAAGTTCAGTGCGCGAGTAAACGTAGGGGACAAATGTCTGTACCGGAAAACGCCGTGGTGGCGGGAGCGGCAACTTGTAGATCTCACTACGCGCCTTCCAGTAGCAAAAAAACTGACGTAGGGCACCATATTTGTTGTACCAGGTTGCAGCAGAAGTCAGAGGGCCGTCGAGAATGGGTAAAACCTGGTCAATGCGGATTCTATCCAGGGGCAGATCGCCGACCTGCCGGTAAAGGGCACGCAGATTCTGCGCGCCCTTCGTCCAGGGCGCGCCCTCCGACTGTCTGGCTTCGACATAGATTTCAATTCCTTCTCGGAGTTTCATCGCAACCCGGTAAGGCGAAAGGCTGCAACTTTGCGAAGAGCGGCGATGTCGCATTTCGCGTAGATGGCAACGGATTTTGTGTCGCGGTGTCCCAGGAAGTCGGCGATCTCTTTAAGGGATGATCCTTTCTGAAGCAGCCGAGTTGCACATGCGTGACGTAAAGCGTGGGGCCCCATATGATCGAGCTCAATTCCAAGCGTTCGTAACCGCCTCGATACAGTCCTCCACACGGTGCCGTGCAGAAGAGGTCCCCAGGGGCGTCGCTCTCCAAGGAACACATGCCTGTCACCGACCCGTGGTCGGACATATCGAAGGTATTTGAGGATTGCCTCTCCCACTTCGTACTGGATCGGATATTGCTGAGTGCCGCCGTGCTTGGCGCGCCGAACGGTGAAGATTTCACTCTGCCAATCAAAATCCTCCAGGCGCAGGTTAATGACTTCGCTCGAGCGCAGGCCATAGACAGTAAACAGCAGCAAGAGGGCCCTGGCGCGAATATGCTCGGGTTCGCTCCCCTCGGCCAGCTTTAACAGTTGGCGGACCTGTATCCAGGTCGGCCCCGTGGGACGCGGCTCGTCTTTTGGGATTCGGGGTATTCGAATGGTCGGTGCGAGATTCGGTGCACACCAGCCGTGCATTTCGGCAAAACGGAAGAAGCTTCGCAATGCCTTGCATTGGTTGGCAATGCCGCGGGGCCTCCATCCTTCCGTGCGCTTCGCGACGATAAACTTGTCAATATCGGCTACAGAGACCGTTTCAAGATCTCCATCCTGCTCTGCCAGCCACGTCAAGAAGGCCTGGGCCCTGTCGGAATAGCCGCGGACCGTCGGTGCGGCGAGGCCATAAGTAGATCGCAGCGCATTGGCGAATACTTGCGTCTGTTCGTGGAAAGGAGGGTTTGGTGGAAGCGCCAATTTACCATGGAACCGAAGCCAGGCATGGACATACTTGATAAAAGATCTCGGGGACCCATAGTGACAGTGG
>Ga0181535_10004093_pt1 | contig 16460 bp, 5 predicted proteins | sample PEATcosm2014_Bin_44_FD_119774 | JGI IMG/M metagenome (GOLD analysis project Ga0181535, IMG submission 119774) | Peatland microbial communities from MTU Mesocosm Facility, Houghton, MI, USA - PEATcosm2014_Bin17_30_metaG | ecosystem: Environmental > Terrestrial > Soil > Wetlands > Peat | place... | reverse complement strand
CGGGCCAGTCTCCCCGTCGAGCTGGAACGTGACGTGGCCGTTGGCTGCCGCCGCCGCCGATACCTTGGGGGCGGTCAGCGGATTCACGATCACCTGGAAGCTCTGCGTGGCGCTGAGGCTGGGCACGCCGTTATTGGCCACGCGCAGCGAAATGGTGTTGGTGGTGTTGGCTGCCGGCACGTCCGGTCGCCACGTGAACCAGGCATTTGAATTATTGATTTGATCCAGGTTGGCGGCGGCCGGCGCATTCAATAAGTCAAAGGTGAGCGTCAGGGCCGGCGCATTGGTGTCATGCGCGGCGGCCTTTACGGTGACCGTCTGGCCCACATTGACCGTTTGATTGCTGAGGACATCAAGCCGTGGGGCGGTGTCGGTGGCCAGGAAGCTGGCGCTCACGTTTTGCAGCAGAGCGGTGCACAACGCGGCGTTGTCATGGGCGCAAACGGCCAATCCCACGTACGCGCCGGTAGCCATGCTGTTATTCGTGGCCGTGCCGATTTGGCTCCACGCGCTGCCGTCCGCCGACCAGTAGGCGGTGAAGGTATTGTTGGTGCGCGTGAGTCTTATCCAGCCGGGGGGGGCGCCGGTGACCACACTGGAGGCGGCGCTGTTCCCGGTCCCGTCTCGCCAGATGAATTCTATGCCGGCGGAAGGTTCGACATCGACCATGGCGTGGGACGAGTCGGCGGCGAGGGATGCGCGGATCATCAGGGCGGCCTTGGCATTGCCGGAGGTGTCGCCCACACTCAAGACTTGGGCCTGTATATCGCAATTGGTACTGACGGGAATATAGGTGTAAACGAACTGAAACGCGTCGGCTGTCCCCCAGACGTCGCTGCCGGAACCGGCAATGGTAAACTCGCCGTTGCAATAGGAGGCGCTGCCGGACAAGCCCACACTGCCGATGTCGGCGCTGGTGAACTGGGGCGGTAGGATACCCGGCACTTCGGAACTCGCTTCCACCGACGGCAAGCTTTCAAAACCGGCATTGGTGACCGTGACCACATAATAATAGCTTTGGCAGGTGGCGACCTGGGTGTCCGTGTAATTCGGGCTTACGAGGTCGGAGGCGATGACGGAATAGGGCCCGCCCGAGGTGGTGGAGCGTTTGACGTTGTAGCCGGCGCCGGCGGCCGCCGCCGGCCAATTCAGCACGATTTGACTGTTGGTGGCCGTGGCGGTCAGCCCGGTGACGAGCGGAGCCGGGGTGGCTACGGTCGGGATCGAGGCGGTGCTGGTGCCGCTGGCTTGGATGCCGTTGGCGGTCACCACGTAGTAATAAGGCGTCAAATTCGTCACGTTATCATCGAGATAGCCCGCACCGACATCGCCCAACTGGCCGGCCAGCAGCGTGTAAGGGCCGCCGCTGGTGGTGGCGCGCCAGACGTTGTAGGTGGCAGCGCCGGGGACGACGTCCCAACTGACCGCGACCTGGCCATTGCCGCCCACGGCAGCGACGCCGGTCGGTGCCGCGGGCGCGGGCAGGGTGGCGGCTTCCGTAATGCTCACGCTGGCCGGGGTCAATCCGCTGGCCGTGGCGGTGAGCGTGATGGCACCGGCTTGGTTGGCGGATTGCAGGATGACGGCTGCCAAGCCGTTGAAGACGGAGCGCTGCGTGGCCTGATCGGGCTCATGCGAACTGGGATTGCCATTGCCCACGCCGAGCATGCTGCCGCCGGTCACGGCAAAGTTGACCAGGTTCGTGGCGGTGGGCACCACCCGGCCCGCGCTGTCGAGCACTTCCACCGTGACCACGGCCACATCGCTGCCGTCATTCAGGATCGCGTTGCGGTCCGCAATCAGTGCCAGGCTGGCGGGAGCGCCCGTGGTGACCACGGTATTGGTGATCGTGGGCACTCCGTTGTCATAACCCACGGCCTGGAGCGTGCCGGGAGCATAGGGCACATTGTCCCATTCCACGTGACCCTGGACATTGAGCGTTTGCCGGCCCTGGCTGGCGCCATTGACGAAGAGTTCGACCGCCTGGCAATTGCCAAACGCCCAAATGTTGACGGGTTGGCCGGTGGTGGACCAATTCCAATGGGGGTACAAATGGAGCACCGGCTTGAGCGTCCAATTGGCCTGGTAATAATAAAAGTTGTCCTTGGGGAAACCGCAGGTGTCCAGCGTGCCGAAATGGGAATTGATGCAGGGCCAGCCGTAGGGAGTCGGTTCGCCGCGATAGTCGAAGCCCGTCCAGGAGAAACCGCCGGATGACCAGGGGCGCGCGTCGTAATAGGACCACCAAGTCTCGGCGGCTTCGCCCCAACCGACGTTGCTGTTCTCAATGTCGTAGCCCCAGACAAAGCCGTTGGCGGTGTCATTGGTGTAGATGCCGCGGTCGCTGACCAGGCTGGAGGTCTCGGTGCCGATGATGGGCTCGGCCGGGTTGCTGGCGTGGTAGGTATCCTGGGAGCCGAGGGCGTAATTGAAACCGTTGACATCCAGCACGGAGCTGAAGCCGCTGCCCACCGAATTCAGGGCCGCAGTGCAGAGCCGGGTGGAATCCAGCGAATGCGCCAGATTCTGCATGACCTGGATGATGGAGGCCCCGGTGGCCGTGCCTTGGAGCGGTTCTTCATTGGCCAGCGACCAGGCGAAGACCGACGGATGATTGCGGTCTCGCCGGATTTGGCGGGCGAGTTCGCCCAACGGTTCCGTGTTGGTGCCCAGCCGGCGATTTTCGTCCAGTACCAGCAGGCCGAGTTGATCGCATGCCTCGAGCAGTTCGGCCGTCGGCTCGTTATGCGAGGTCCGCAGACTGTTCACGCCCATTTCCAGCTGCCGTTCCACGCGAAAATACTGCAGGCGGTCCGGCAGCGCCACGCCCACGCCAGCATGGTCTTGATGGTTGCACATGCCCTGGATTTCCACGCGCCGTCCGTTGAGGAACACGCCGTTGGTGGCACTGAACTGGACCGTGCGCACGCCGAATGGCGTCTGATAAACGTCGGCCAACGCGTTGGCATTGCTGATCGTGGTGATCAAATGGTAGAGATACGGCGTTTGCGGCGACCATAAATTCGCCGCCAAGCCCACGGTTTGCGTGGTGAGGAGGTTTGTGCCCGCCGGCACCTGGAGCGGGGTGGTGACGCTGGCCACCACATTGCTGTTGGCGTCCAGGATTTTCGAAGTGAGGCTGCCGTCGGTGGTGGTCGCGCTTTGGTTGGTAACATCCGTTTGCACCGTGAGCAGGGCGTTGGAGCCGCTCAGCGACGTGGTGGCGACAAATGTTCCCCATTCCGCCACGTGAACCGGGTTTTCCGACGTGAGCCAGACGTGGCGATAAATACCGGCTCCTTCGTAGAACCAGCCCTCGAACCGGCTGGCATCCACCCGTACCACCAGTACGTTGGTGCCGCCCGGGTTGGCATAGGGCGTCACGTCAAAGTAAAAACTTTCGTAGCCGCTGACGTTGCGCCCCAGGATATGGCCGTTCAGCCAAACCAGGCAATTGCGGTAAACCCCGTCGAATTCCAGCCATAGCGCCTGGCCGGCCTGGTTGGCGGGCAGGAAAAAGGTGTGCCGGTACCAGCCGATGTCGTTGACCGGAAAGGAGGAGTTGCCCACGGGTTTGTAGCCATGGCCGCCATCGGCACTCGAGTTGAACGGCAGCTCCACGACCCAATCGTGCGGCAAATTCAGCAGCCGCCAGGAATTGTCTGCAAAATTCGTCTGCACCGTGGACACATTCTCGCCCAGATGGGTGGCCAGCGGGTCAGGCCGCAGGGTTTCCATGTATGCTTCCGAGGTCACCCCGGTCACTTCGGTGCTGTCCAGCTTGGCGAGATTCGCTATTTCTGGGTAATAGGCCACGTTGGTTTCGGTGGAGTTGGTCTGCACATCCGCCGGGTCGCCTAATTGAAATCGCCAGCCGGTGTCCAGCGACCAGCGTTGGCGGGGCGAGACGGTGAAGCTGAACGCCGTGTTGGTGGCCAAGGTGTTGGGCGGGTTGGCTCGGTCGCGGAGGCTATTGATCACCACGGTATAGTTGCTGCCGTAGGTCAGCGGCGCCGTGGTGAGCAGAACCGACTTGTCGCCAGCCATCAGGGTGGCGGCCGTGACGGCCAAACCGTCGGTGAAAGAATAATTGGCCGGCGTGGTGGCGCTGGCGGGGTCGAGGGGTTTGGAGAAATCAATTTCCACCAGCTCGAGGCCGAGGTTGAAACCGTGTCGAACGATCGGCGGATTCGTATCGAGTACCACCGAGAGGGTGATGGGCGTGCTGGTGACCGATCCGTAAATGTTGGTGAGCCGCAGTTCGTACGTGCCGGAATTGGTGACGGCAGCCTCGAACGCCAAGGTATTGGTGTTGGCGTCGGGCAGGCGGACATAGCCGGCACCGTTGTCAAACCACCACTGATAATTGAGCGGTAGCGCGCCGGATACACCGGCGGTGAAAATGATTGGCGTGCCGGAAAACACCGCATTGGTGGGTGCCACGGTCAGTTGGTTGATCGCCGGCAGCTTGGCGGCGCTTAATCCCAGGTCGAAAACGGCATCGAAGGCGTGGCTGCTGCCAGAAGTGATGGCGCCACCAGCCGGCGGTATCAGCGCAATCTCGCCTCCCGCATAGGGATGGCCACTGGCCACGGCCAGCGCCTCCCAACCGGCGGTCGAACTCGCTTTGCCGAAGGACCAGGCATAGGTCGTTTGGGCCTCGAGCGGGAGCGTCAGCCCGCTCCATCGCAGCCAATCGCCGTCATTAAATGCCACGTTGGCCGAAGTATACGTTTGCAGCAGGGTGACGTCGCCATTGGCCACGGCATACAGGTGGAGGTAGTACGGCTGTGCGGTCGCAATATTGTCGTCAGACCCCAGCCCGGCAGTCGCGAAGGCTACTGACGAGAGGACATATCCGCCGGCGTTGGTGCCGGTGGTAAAAGTCTGGCCGGGTTCGCCCGCGCCATGGCCGGTCTGGTCATCCGTATAGTAGTTGAGACCGTCCGGTGCGGTCTGATTGCCCGTGGTGCTGAGTTGGGCGATGTCGCTGGCGCCGGGCACCGGCGCAGTGGTGCCCAAATCCGTAAGTGTTTGCGCCCGACCTGCCTCCGCGAACAAGAGGAGCAGGCCGAGCACGGGCATCCAAGGTCGCTGGCTCATGGCATTCCCTTCGGGACGGATAGGGCGTGCCAATAATAGCCCCACAGGTTGTTGAGCTTGCAAAGTTCCACGTGGCCGTCGCAAGCGGCAACATTGACTGACCCGGGAAGAATGCCCGAAAAGGGAACATTGAAAGTGGAATTTATGGGGCGGGTGCCGTGCCGGTCAATCAAGACGCGTCCCATCATATGGCCGACATCGCCGTCTTCCTCGCCGTTGAACAAATCCACTGTTCCACCGGGGGAGTCGCCATTGCCCGTGGTGGTGCCGCTGTTGGGCCAGGCGTCAGGCCAGACACCGTCACAGAAGACCGGGGTTTGGGCCGGGTGTTGCACATTATCCATTTTCTTGAACATGCCCGCCGCACCCACGGAAGTCTGGCTGCTCAGATAGGAGAGGTCGTTCTTGTTGACGGAGTAGAGCCAGCCGTTGAGCGTATAGCTGGAGGCGTTGGTGTAATAATCGAACCCCCAGGCCCAGGCGGCCGAGCCCACCCAGGACTGAGTGATGTATTTGGCCCGGGGCACATTGTTGGTGCCGGCGGTGGGACAATACCGGATGGTGGCCACCTGGGACTGATAAGTGATCAGGGCGGCAATCCAGAGCGTGTTTGGGTCGTAGTTGATGGGGCCGTAATCGTTGGAATACATGAAGGCCGCCATGGCCATCTGTTTTAAATTGTTTCGATCGGCGGCTTCCTGTGATTTGCGTTTGGCGGAAGCCAGCGCGGGCAGCAATAAGGCGGCCAGAATGGCGATGATGGCGATGACCACCAACAACTCGATCAAAGTGAACGCAGTCGCCAACCGGGGTGAAGTGGCAGGCTGGTTGGATGGTCTATTCATAACCCGAGGCGATGAAGCAGGGGGGCCGGCCAAGGCCGGCCCCCCCGGGGACGGTGAATCACGGCACGAGGACGCGGAAGAACTGCTGCGGTCCGCTGGGCGTCACTGTGTAGGGTGACGTGGCGGTATTGGTCGTCCAAGGTCCGGCCAGGTTGGTGGCCTCAAGCAGTGTCCCTTGGGACCATTGCAACTCGAAGGAACCGGCGGAACCGGCGGTGAAGCCCAAGACCACGTTTGGTCCGAGGTACTCCACCTGAGCGCCGTTGAGGCTGCCGTACGACTTGGTAGCCACCGGGCTGATGGTGCCATCCAGTGCCCCGTCGGTGACCACGATATTCGGGAACACGAGGTAGTTGTTCCCTTGGACGAAGCTCGTGTCCTGGGTGGGTAACGCGGTTTGGGTTATGCCCGCCAGGGTGATTTCGGACCCGCCATCGGCAGTCAGGGATTCGGTGCCGTTGCAGGAGAAGAGCACAATGTTGTAGCGGCCGTTGGGCAGCGAGAACGAGAACGGCAGGGTCGAACGGGCCGTGATCGCGGAATCCAGCAACGCAATGACCGGCGTCGAGGTCCAATCCCAGCTTTCGGGAGTGGTCACCGTCATGGATACCCCAATATCCTGGGTGCCGGCGTCGTTGTAACCGCTGGCGCTGATGTAGGTGGCGGTGCCATTGTTGGTGTCCGGACCGTTGATGACGTTCCAATACTTGCCGGTCCCGTAGCCCGGGATGCCCGCGCCAGTGTAATTTCCAACATTAACTTCGTATTGCGTGGAGATCCACTGGAAGTTGACGGTGAAAGTATTGGTCGGCACCGGATACATGATGAGTGTGCCACCGCTGCTGCTGGCGTTGCCGATGGAGTTGGAAGCCACCAGAAAGTAGGTGCCTGCGTCCGAGTGTTGCGCCGAGGCGATCGTCAACGTCGCGGTATTTTGGCCCACAATGTTGGTGGGGCCGCTGCCTTTATCCACCTGCCATTGATAAGTCATCGGCTCGGTGCCGACAAACGAGGCGGTGAACGTGATGGTGGCGGTGGGGAAGGCCGATACGGTTTCTGGGGTGATGTCGGTTTCCACGACCGGGGCCGAGGCGGACAGGACCGTCAGAATGGAGATTTCGTTGGTGGTGGCGCCGTTGGCGTTGGCGACCACGAGGTCATAGGCCGGGTTGAGCCCGTCCATACCGGTGGTGTTGATCGCCAGTGTGGCCGAGGTGGCCCCGGGGATGTTGGTGAGGGTGCCGCCCGAGCCGCCGTCAGTTTGCCATTGATAGCGGGTAATGCCTGAGCCGGTGACCATTGCCGAAGCGACGACCGGGCTGCCGGCATAGACCGTGTTGCTGGGGCTGAAGGTGGCCGGGGCCACAGCCGGCCGGTTGCCCAGCGCCAGACCGAGATCGAACGTGGCGTCATAGGCGCCGCTGGCACCGTAGAAGACCGTGCCGCCGTTGGCCGGAATCAGCGCCACTTGGCCACCGCTGTAGGGATTCCCGCTCACATTGGCGAGGTTGCACCAACCCGAGCCGTTGGCGGACCGGGCGAGGGAGTAGCCGTATACGGTATTGGCCGCCAACGGCACGGCAAATCCCGACCAGCGCAACCAGTCGGTCGAGCCAAAGGTGTTGGTTTCCGAGGTGTATTGCGCGTAGAGCGTGGAGGAGGTGCCGGAAATGGAGTAAATCCGCAGGGTATAGATCTGTCCGTCGGTGGGCAGGCCGCCACTGTTGCCCGCCAGATCAATGGCCACCGAGGTCAGAAAATAGCCATTGGCATTGTTGCCCGTGGTGAAGGTCTGTCCGGGCGGCGTGGCGTTGTCGAAATAGTAATTCAAGCCGTCCGGGCTATTGGCGCCGGTCGGAGCGGTCAACTGTGAAATGTCGCCCGGTTGCGGTGTCGGCAACGTGGAGCCCATGTCCGCCATGATGGCCGTGCCATTGGCGTAAATCACGGTCACGGAGCTGACGGCGCTGGTGGAAGTGCCGTAGGTGTTTTCCACAATCACTTGGTATTGATAAACGCCCGGCGTCCAGCCCGTGGTGTTGAGCACCAAATTCGTTGCGTTGCTGGAGGGAATATTGGTCAACGTGCCGCTGCCACCGTCGGTGAGCCACTGGTAAGTCAGCGGCGGCGTGCCGTTGGTGGTGGCTTCGGTCAGGGTCACGATGGTGCCGGCTGCCGGGGTGGTAATGGGCGAGACGGCGATGGGTTGCGCAAAGGGAGTGGGGCTGGCCCCCACACCAATGGCCAGCAGGCCGATATCAAACACCGCGTCTTCATTCCCGGAAGAGCCAAAGGCCACCGCGCCGCCTTCCGCCGGTATCGCGCAGATCTGGCCGCCGCTGTAGAGATCAGTATTGGTCGAGCTCGTGTTGAGCCCGGCCCAACCGGTGCCATTGGTCGCGCGGCCGAAGCCGTAGGCGTAAGTGGTGTTGGGCTGGAGCACCAGCGAGAATCCACTCCATTTCAACCAGTCGCCGAAGCTGAAGCTGAAGCTGGCGTTGGTGTAGTGCGCGATAGTCTCGGCCAAATCGCCGTCCACTCGATAAATAAACAAATGATATGGCTGCAGCGTGGTCGTGGAGCCGCTGCCGCCGCCGCCGGTTTGAAGGGCCACGGAATTCAGGTAATAGCCTTCCGAATTGGTGCCGGTGGTGAACGTCTGGCCCATATACGCATCATGATTGGCGCCGTTGTCGTCGTAATAGTTCAGGCCGTCATAACTGCCACCGCTGTTGCCCGTGAGCTGACTGATGTCGTAGACGCCGCTGGAGATGTTCAGGCCTGCGTCGGTGAGCGTGGCGCTGGCGGGAACCACGCTCGGAGCAACCGCCAGCAGGGCGGGCGCACTCGTGACCGCCGAGGTGCCGTTCGTCACTACGAGGGCATAGTCGTAGAAGCCGGCGGCCAAGGAAGTCGTGTCCACTGACAAAGTGCTGCTGGTGGCTCCGGGGATATTGGTCAGCGCCCCGCCGCTGCCACCGTCGGTACGCCACTGATAAACCAAAGTGCCCGGTCCGACCGCGGCGGCACTGACGGTGACCTGGGTGCCGTTGGTTACCGCATCCGCGGGGAGAAAAGTCACCACGCCCACCTGCAGGGCCGTGACGACGGTCAGTCCCACGTCGAAGGCCGCGTCATAATCACCGCTGCTGCCGAAGGTGACCGTGCCGCCCGCCGTCGGAATCAGGCAAACTTGGCCGCCGGCATAGGGATTGCCACTGACATTGGCCATATTTTCCCAGCCAGAGCCGGTGCTGATGCGTCCGAACGAATAGGCGTACTCGGTATCGGCCTGGAGCGGCACGGACAGGTTGGTCCATTGCAACCAGTCGTCATCAGTGAAGGTGAAACCACTCTGCGAGGTATAGGTGTCCAATAATACGGCATTGTTGCTGCTGCTCATTTGGTAGATCCGGAGGACGTAGGCCTGGCCGGCAGTCGGCAATTGCCCGCTGTTGCCGGCGGTGGCGATGGCCAGCGTGTTGAGCGTATAACCACCGGAATTTGTGCCCGTGGTGAAGGTCTGGCCCGGCGGCGTACTGTTGTCGAAATAATAATTCAGGCTGTCCGGACTGCCGCTGCCGGTGGTCAATTGGGATTGGTCCGCCGCCCCGGGGGTCGGCGTGGACGAGCCAATGTCGAGGAGGGTGGTGGTTTGTGCCTGCACCGCGCCTGCGGCGAACAGGCTGAGGGCCAGCAGCCAAGCGGATCGGCGTGGCGCGTGGTCAGCCGGGACCTGCGTTCCGGATGACGGACAGTTGCTTGTAGGGTGGTTATACATGGTAGGTTCGGTATTGGTTTATTGCGTTTTTACTCTGCTTTCTTTCTGCACCGGCCTTGAGGGGGAACTTGCTGCCGCCAAGCGGCGGTCAAGACCGGCAAATTCAGCGGAACTGTTTCCTCTAAAAAAGCATGCATGCATGAAAACAACCATGGCTGATGAAATTAGGGATAGCGTTGCCTGCTATAGTTTTTTTGGATGAGGACTAGCTTACACCGCCGCTGGACGGAGTGCAGCTACACAAACGAGTAGTTTTGCCCCCCCGGCACTGCCCTGGCCTGGGTGCCGGCCGGCTTGTCACACCCGCGAGGGTGTTTTCGTCTGCATTGGTGATGAATGCAATGATCGAGGATGAGTGCCGGCCGGAACCGCGATTGAAGGATCTCCGGGCGGCCCCCGCTATGCGGCCGGCCATGCTGGCTCTGCAAAAAATATTGAACTAGAGCAGCTTGCAGTCTTTGTTGCCGCCGCCGTCTCGGTCCGGATGGCCGACCCCGTTAGGATTTTGGTTCCGGCCGGGGGAAATATCCGTCATTCTCTGCGGGTTGCTCTCTGCTTGATGGACGCTTTTGAAAATGATCTGCAGCGCGCGTTTGCGGCCCACAAACGCGGCGACCAGACTGAGGCCGAGGCGCTGTGCCGCCAATTGCTCCGGGCCGGGCGGGCGGATGCGCGCCTCTTTTATATGCTCGGCATGGTCCTGCAGCGGCGGGAAAAATATGACGAGTCGCTGGATTGCCTGCAGCGGGCCGCCGTGCTGGCCCCGCGGGCCGTCGCCATCATTCGCGCCATGGGCTACGTTTGTCACCACCTCAAGGATTTCCCGCAAGCCGTGGAACATTTCCGGCGGGCGATGGCGCTCCAACCGGACCGCGCGGATTTACACGATGATCTGGGCCATGCGTGCTTTGAGCTGGGCGCCTACGAAGCCGCCGAGACGGCCTTTCGCCGCGCCTTGGAGTTGAATCCGCGCGAGGCGGGCACTTGGAACAACCTGGCCAAGACTTTGAAGCAGGTGAATCGCCTGGACGAAGCAGTGGACGCCTACCGGCGCGCCGTGGCGGTGCAGCCGGACCTGGCGCTGGCGCATTATGGGTTGGCGTTGGCGTTGCTGGCCACGGGCGACCTGCCGGCGGGCTTGCGCGAATACGAATGGCGTCGGCAACGCACGCCGCGCCGGTTCCTTCAGCCGCGTTGGCAGGGCGAGTCCCTTGCCGGTCGCACCGTTTTTCTCTACGCCGAACAGGGGTTTGGCGATGCCATCCAGACCGTGCGGTTTGTGCCGCGCCTGCGCGAAAGCGGCGCGCGGGTGGTTTTGGAGTGTCGCGCGCGGCTCAAGCGCCTGTTCGCCCTTTCCCAATGTGCGGATGTGGTGATCGGCCACGACGAGCCCGCGCCGGCGTTCGATTGCTGCCTGTCGTTGATGAGCGTGCCGCTCTTTTGGGGTGTAACGCTCGACACCATTCCCAACCAGGTGCCTTACCTGACCGCCCCGGCCGGACCGGAACTGCCGGGGCCGCGGCCGCGGATCGGCCTGGTCTGGGCGGGCAATCCGCAGCATAACGAGGATGCCCAGCGCTCCATTCCTCTGGCCGAATTGGCGGCCCTGCTCAAGACGCCCGGAAAAAGCTTTTTCGGCCTGCAAGTGCCCGTGCCCGCCCGGGACCGCGCGGTGCTGGCGGCCACGCCGAACCTGGTGAACCTGGGGGACGGCTTCAGCGATTTCCTGGACACCGCCGCGGCCATCGCGCAGCTGGATCTGGTGATTGCGGTGGATACGGCCGTGGCCCATCTGGCCGGCGCCTTGGGCAAGCCCGTGTGGCTGCTGTTGGCCCATGCCACTGACTGGCGCTGGTTCCCTCAGTATGGCGACCGCAGTCCGTGGTATCCCACCCTGCGGCTCTTCCGGCAGGCACAACGGAACCAATGGGCACCCGTGATTGCGGACGTGGCGGCCGCCCTGGCTCGCTGGGATCCGGACGGCGGGGGAAGATAACCCCCCGCCGCTGGCCAGCCTCGGGATCGAATGGCCCGGCTTACCGTTTTTCAGCGAACCCGGCGTAGGGTTCCACCACGGCCGCCTGGATTTCTGCGTGGCCGTCCACGGGCCGTAGGTCGAGGGTGAGGTTGTTTTCCGCCTGGTCGCCGAAGTTCAGCCAGCATTCCGGCAGGAAGAAATCGTGTTGCGGGCCCGCCTGCCAGTAGCGCCCGATCGCATGGCCGTTGAGGTAAAGAAACCCGTTGCCGGCGGCTTCCAGATGCACATGCCAGGGCACCCAGGCGTCCGGTTGCACGGCGGGCAATTGGAAATTCAGCCGGTACCAGGTCAGGGGCTCGCTGCTTTCAGTGGCCGCGCCCAAGGCGACCGTTGGCCACCGGCGAGCCTTGAATTGCGCCTGCCACCAGCCACGATCCACCCCGCCCGGGTGGCCCACGGCTTGCAGGGGCACCTGCGCCCCTTTCAACGCCAACCCAAACACCGGCAGGCCCAGACCGCCGCTGCCCTCGCTGTTGTGAACCACCACCGCGATCACGTTCCGGCCGGGCTTCAGCTCCCGCGTGACTTCGAAGGAATAGGACCGCGACCAATCCGTCGTGTGGCCGACGCTTTTGCCGTTCACATAGACCCAACCCTCGTCATCGATTCGCTCAAAGCCCAGTTTCCACTGGGCCTGGTTCAGATCGTCGGCCGAGACTTCGATCGTGGCGCGAAAAACCCCGTTCTTGTCCGGTGCCAACTGATCAGCCTCGACCTTGTCCGTGGCCACGGTTGGCCAGGTGCTGTCGTCAAAGTCCGGTTTCACTTCCGGCCGATGGTGGGGGCCATCCACTTCATGCATCCGCCAGCCGGTAATCGGCGTGCCTTCGAGGTTGGTCGTGCTGACGAGTTGGGCGGTGCTGATGCCGGCGAAACGTTCCATATCCAAGCCGCCATTGACGAAGCCGCGATTCTCATACAACAGTTGCAGCTTGGTCTTCCCGGCCGGCACCGCGAAAATGGACCGGGACGTGGTGCCTCCCACGCGGATGGCCGGTTGGCCGCCAAGGTTGGCCAGTACCGCGTCGCCACCGGGATATTCGAGCCAGAGATTTGTCGGCGTGGGACTGGAGAAGGTCGTCCGGTAAAAGAGAAAGTCGCTCCCGTAAAACCCCGCCGCCGGCAGCGTCTCGTCCGGTTCTAAATGGGTCCAATGCGCCGGACCGGGATCGGCGTGCATTTTGGCCGAGGCGATGGTCACCGGGGCAGGGGAAGCCGCCGGCCGGTCAATGGCCGGCGCGGGTTTGGGCAGCCATTCGCCTTGGGCCGCATCGTTGGCGCCCGGCGGCAGATACAGGATCTTCGCGCCAAAGGGTTCCAGTTGGTAGTTGAAGGTAATCGCGTCGCTGGTGCCGGCTTTTTCCTTCACCGTGGCGGTGCCCGCGCGCGATTCCCGGTGTTCCGAGGTGCGCACGAAGAAATAACGGCCGCCATCGGTCGCCCGGCGCTCGACCACGGATACGTCGTGGCAGGTGTTCGTCACGTCGGTTTCCACGGCTTCGGCGCGGGCCAGGCGGGCGCCGTGGGTTTGCAACATATGACCGAGGGCCCAGACGCGCTGATAGCGGTCGCCGATGCCGCCCCACTCGCGGATGGGGGCGTTGTAATCGTAGGTGGTGGTGAGGTCCCGGGCGCCCCAGTCGCCCAGGTTCGAGCCGCCAAACAGCATGTAATAGTTCAGCAGCGTCTCGCCATTCTGAATGGCGAACAGGGTGATGTTGTTGATCTGCGCGGCGGTGACGCCATCCTGCTGTTCACTCAGCTTGCCGCCGACCTGGGCGAACCAGCCGCCTTGCAACTCCGTGGTTCCCAGCGGCGCATCCGGCTGTTCGGTGCGGAGTTTGCCGATGCCGCCGCGTAGCTCGTCTTCCACGTTCCAGCGTGGATAGAAGTTGCAGCAGTCGAAAATCTGCCGCAACACCGGGTCCTGCGAGCCGCGCACCTGATGCGTCCAACAGGTGATCAGGGGCACGTCGATGCCGTTGGCCACCGCCGCCTCTGCCAGCGCCTTGACGTGGTTGATCTTGGTCTCGTCGGAGAAGGCGGCGTAATCATACTCGTTTTCCACCTGCATCAGGATCACGCCCGGCTGCTCCGGGGCTTTGCGCGTGATCTGGTGTTTGGCAATCACCGGGCACACGGCGTTGTACCAATGCCGGCTCCACGCCAGGAAGACCGGATCGTCGCTGCGCAGCCAGCCTCCGCTGCGGAGGGGATGTTCGGGCTTCTGGGTGAGCAGCCACTCCGGAAATCCGCCCGTGGCCCATTCCGCGCAGATGTACGGCCCGGGACGCACAATGATGTAAAGCCCGTGGGCCTCCGCCATCGTCAGCCAGTCGTCCAAGTCCTGCAAATTCACATGCGAGAAATCATTCGTGTCCGACGGCTGCTGTGGTTCGCACTGGTTCCAGGCCACGTAAGTCTCCACACAATTGAAGCCCGCGGCTTTGATTTTTTGGAAACGATCGCCCCACAGTTCCTTCGGCGAGCGAAAGTAATGGAACGCGCCGCTGTAAATGAACAGGTCGTGGCCATCGATGGTCAGGCAGCGATTGTCATAGTGGATCCGTTCCGGGTGGGAAAAGGTCCGGGGCGGCAGATTGGTGGGGGAATCGGCGGCCAGGGCGGGCAGAGCGGTGGCCAAGCCGGCGAGGAGGGTGAGTACGAGGCGCGTGTGCATGGTTTTTTTGTGGCCGAAAGGACGGCGCGATTCAAGATTATTGAAACACTCTTTTGGGGAGGGGGCTGGCAGTTGATCAATGCGGGCGGGTGAGACGCTTTACCAGAAAGTCTTCGTAACCGCCCAGATCTTTCCAGTGCATGGCCACCTTCACCACCCGGGCCTGGGGATCGATGACCGTCATGCCTTCGTCGGTGACACGCAGATGGAGTGGTTCCATCACGCACAAGTCTTGTCGCTGCGCCAGATAGACGGCCACGGTATCAAACAGGGTGGTGCTATGGTCCACGGTGGCCGCCGGTGGCGACGAGGGATCGGCCGCCAGCCAGAGACGATAGTTGGGAATGAGATCAGCCACGCGGGGGGCCGCCGCGTCACAGACTTGGCGAAATCTTTCGCCCCGCAATTGCACCAGCCCGCAGGTGTCGAGCGGCGTGATCGTGATCTCCCACGGCGCGGCGAACACCGCCTGCATCGCCTGGGGATCGGCTTTGACATTCCATTCCGCACAGGGCTGTTTGGCGCCGCCATAGCCCAGCAGCACGCTGCCAGCCATGCCCACAAAACGGGCGTGCTCAGCAATGCGGGGCTCGCGTTTCAGCGCCGCCGCGATGTTCGGCGCCGGGCCAATCCCGATCAACGTCACCGGCCGGGGCGAGTGCATGATGGTGTCAATCAACGCCTGCACGCCGTCGTCGTAGATCCGGCCGGGATACGACTTGAGGTCGTAGTCCTTGATATAAGCGCTTTGGCCGCCTTCGCCTTTGGGTCCCACGTCCAGCCCAACGCCGACTGGCACGTTGGTGCGGCCGGCACTCTGGAGAAACTTGGCCAGCAGCCGCGCGCGATATTGCGCCTTGCCGTAGTCGCCCACGGCCAGTTTCAAGTCAAGCTCGGGCGACTGGAGCAATAAGGACAGCGCCCAGGTGTCGTCAATGTCATCGCCAATGTCGGTATCCAAAATAACCGGCGTGGGTTGGACCGTCGGGGCACCCACCGCGCGGCTGGGGCCCATGGCGAGCAGCGCCAAGAGCAGGACGGGAACGACCTGATAAAGCAAACGGAGCATGACCGGAAAAAGGAGTATATGCCGGGGGAGTTTCATGGGAGTAGAATTACAGGCGGAACGGAGGGTGTCAATCGGCTTGGCCGGACCAAAAAACACAATCTTCAACACCGGCGGGGCCTTTGCCACTTCGCGTTCTGCGTACAAATCGAGCCTTGTAGGGCACGAGGTGGCGAGTGCTCTGGAAGCTAACCGCGAATGGACGCAAATGGGCCCGATGTTCCCGAGCAGAGCACCGCCCCCGCCGCCCAAGAACCATCCCGATCGCAGGAAACCACTGACTTGCCGGTCTTGCGGCGCCTATTGCGCGCTTTGGCGGAGGATCTTGATCGCCTCGGGCAGTTTGTAATGCCGCTTCAAACCGGCATCGCCGAGCAGACCGGCGGGCACGCGCGCGATGAACTCCGGGAAATTGCGCTCCACCCGGTCCTTCAGCAGCTTCTGCCCCGTCTTCGAGGCCCAAAAGTCGCCTTGCAGCTTCACGAGGGCGATCGCCGCTTCGTCATTGGTGAGATTCTCCCGTTTTGCCAGCGCCCAGATCAATTCCTTGTCGCCCGGCATGGCCACGGGGAACGCCACGAATTTCAAGGTGACTTCCGGTTCATCCGCCGCCGCCGGCGCAATCGGCCGCACGGGAATCCGGCTGTGAAATTCGGTGCCATCGGGCAACGAGACATCCACCGCCACCGCCTTGGTTTCCTCGTCTGGCACGATGTCCAGGTCGGCTTCGCCAAACCCGGCGGTAAAATGCTGCCGCACTTCTTCCAGCGTCTTGGGCTCCAGGTCGGGCAGTTCGATCCGATCACAGAATTTCTCGAACGCGCTCACCTGGTTCTTGGCCCGCAATTCGGCCTCGCAGGCCGAGTAGATTTGCTCCGCCAGCGCAGGGTCGGGGGCGATTTTCGGCAGGACGCTGCGCAGCAGGTCGAGCAGTTGCGCCTGTTCGT
>Ga0181535_10004089_pt1 | contig 16472 bp, 13 predicted proteins | sample PEATcosm2014_Bin_44_FD_119774 | JGI IMG/M metagenome (GOLD analysis project Ga0181535, IMG submission 119774) | Peatland microbial communities from MTU Mesocosm Facility, Houghton, MI, USA - PEATcosm2014_Bin17_30_metaG | ecosystem: Environmental > Terrestrial > Soil > Wetlands > Peat | place... | reverse complement strand
ACCATGGAGACGCCAAGTCTTTCCGGAGGCAACCGGTCGAAAATCGGGAAGTAACTGAAGATCACGGAATTACCGTCTGGGGACCAGTTGGGATCCATTTGATTTCGCGGTTCGTCCAAGAGCAACTCGGCGCCCCCACCATCTGCGGAAATCAAATAGATCTTCCAGGGACTGTGTGAAGTCCCGCCAGCAGCCTCTCACCAACATCGAAACCGGCTTCAGCTCCACGATCCCCCTGTTGCTCGGTGTGCTCGCCATCCGGACCGGCAAGCAGTACACCTGGAACGGCACCGCTGTAGTGGCGTGAGCGCGAGACGTATCAGGCAGCCGCGAGCCTGAAAATCCGTCTGCCAGGCGGAGCGCCGCCCCGCACGCTCGTAAGTTTTCCGGCTGCAAGGTGGAGAGGCCCTTCCGCCTGCCAACCCTGCGAGGAATAGAGGTCGCCGTCCCACAGTGCCAAACCAACGCGCCACGCTTTTCTGGTGGACCGGGCATCGAACCCGATGTCAAGGTCCATGCGTCCAATTTGGCTTGAGGCTACAAGTGTTCGGAAAGTTTGTTTTCCAGCGAATGTAGCCACGCCGTATTCCGCCGCGCCGGTTCGTAGCTCGCAACAATCACTGGAATGTAATGTGACCAGTGTTCCGGCAAATCTTCCTGAATGAAAATAGCAGAAACAGGGCAAACTGGAAGGCAGGCTCCGCAATCGATGCACTCGACGGGATCAATGTAGAGCATTCTTACGGTATTAAAGGCAGCTTCATTTTTCCGAGGATGAATGCAATCAACCGGACAAGCATCGATGCAAGCAGTGTCTCTCACTCCAATACATGGCTCAGTGATGTATGCCATCGTCTTTCACCCTTTGCTTTACGCCGCTCATGGCCGGACTCGAAGCTCGCACCGCCCCGGCTGCTGAGCGGCCGTTTTGGGGACGTCGCCGGTGCCAGCCGCAGCCCGCAAGCGGTGCCTAGTCGCCAGAGTCGCGAGGTCGGCGCTATCGAGGAATACCGGACCATCGAGAGTCAGGAAATACATAACCGATGACGCGTGGGAACTATGCGGCAACCCCAGCAGGTGCCCCAGTTCGTGGACGGCGGTCAAGAACAGCTCACTGGCGGGTAAGGAGACTCTTGGATTGAAGGCGATCCAGCCCTGATATGCAGGCAGCCAAGGGAACTGGGCGCGGGCGACTTCGCCTGGGCTGAAAAGGTCGGGATCGCCGTCGACGACTTGAATCGCACAAGCCCGGCCATCCTCCTCGTGCCAGTTCATTTCGAGGATGCTGGCCCAGAAGCTCATGGCATGCTTAAACTCCGCTTTCAGTGTCGGGTTTGACGTAGAGAACCGGACGCCCAGGTTCATGGGCTCTCGCTTCAAGACCTCGGTGTGATCGTCACACGGGGGGTAGGGTCCGGTCCACGCGCCAGGCCGCTCGCCTGCCCGCATGGTGAAAGCAATCATCAGGCACAGCATCATCGCGCGCTTCGGCGCGCGACGTTGATGACAGGACCCCATTGTCGGATAGCGCCGGCGGATTGCGAGGTCGGGCGTTGTCGAGAGGCCGACCTCCAATATGCGTTTTGGTACTCCACCACACTCGCAAGACGACCGTAGTTGGTAATAGTCGATTTTGGGTGCGCCGTTTTCCATTTTGCGCTCGCAACCTCGGCTTTCGAACCGTGGTTGCACCTCGCCGCCCACACCGATGTTTTCAAAGGACAGTGTCCGAAACAATACCGGCAACGGTTAGCGATGGGCCATTAACAGGAAGCGACGTGTGCCCGAGCGCCGCGATGCGCCGAGGGGTACTCATTCACGGCGATTCCATCGTCGTAATCTACTGAAACTTCTTCTGCCCTCTCACGAATGAATGGTGGCATCAGCCGCGACGTGACATAGGCCGAACAGAACGGAAGTGAGGACTGTGTCCCATTAGCCAACAGCCTTCGCGGTGATACGGATCCGCGGAACGGAATCTCCCGAAGATGCGACATTCCCGCTGTCAACAACAAAGGGCACCACGGCTAATCAAAGGGCTTGGCTTAGGTTGAACACGCCGTTCGGCGATTTTCCGAAGTTCGCGACTTCCGCGGGGTTCGCGTCTGGTTTTTGGAGACGAAGTGTTGGCGGGCGTGTTGGCTCCGATGCGCCTTCTGGTTGGTGCTGAGACCCATCCGGTGACAGGATTGGCCGTTCCAGACGCATGGCACGCCCACCAAGTCATATCGGCAGTGTCTTCGTGGAATTCTAGTTGAAAACGTCGGAGCGCTGCTGCTCGAGTGCACCAGGAATCAGGCTTGCCGCTTCGCCGGCCGTTTTCTTTCTGCCGAGCCGCCACCGCTAGTGGACGACGTGGTGCGCGACGTGCTCGGCGAACTGGCCAACATGATCGGCGGCAACATGAAGTGTGTCCTGACGCGGGGGATCCGGCTCTCCATGCCTTCGGTGGTGGACGGCAGCGACTACTGCCTGCGGGTCTGCGGCGCCGAGGTTCGCGAGAGGCTCGCCTTCCGATGCGCCGAGGGAACCTTCTGGGTCACCGTGCTGTCCACCCGACCCGCGCGGTGAAGCGCCATCGGGCTGTTCATTGACCCTGTGCCATCAGCTCGATGCCGGGAAATGGGACACCAGGCGGGGCCTTGCCGACACCGCGGCATCGCGCAGTCCTTCGACCGCCTGGCTCAATTTCCACAGGATCCACGGTAGGATGTTACCGTTTAGTACTTCTGGTACTATTCCCAGCACGCAAGGGTGGGTGATACTCCAACAGAGGGCATTGCTATGGGCTTGGCCATCGCGGTTTGGGCGGTCTGTGTAGGCGTTGTTTTGTTCTTGGTCAGGTTGACGCATTCCGCTTCTCAACAACTCCTTCCCGTAAATACCGACTGGATCGACGAATTCTCTATCCAGCGCTACGCCCCGCTGTTGCGAGTACTCGGTCAGGACGATCTCCATTTCCTGCTTGCACATCCGGGTTGCTCGAAAAAGATGGCAAAAAGGTTCCGCATCCAACGCTGCCAGATTTTCCGAGCGTACTTGCGCCAGCTTGACTCCGACTTTAAACGCCTCTGCATGGCCCTCAAGACTGTCATGGTGCAGTCGAAGCAGGACCGGCTCGATCTGGCATCGGCGTTGTTGCGGAATCAGGGGACGTTTGCGGCCCGCAAGATGATGCTGCAGTTTCAAGCGGTGCTCTATCGGTTTGGCGTCGGGACTGTGGATGTCAGATGCCTGCTGAACCTGTCAGAGAAGACGCGGCTGGAACTGCGAGAGCTTGTACCAGCTGGATCGTAACCACGGTCTTCCTTGACGGGGCCCTGCCTCAATCACCGATAACAGGCTGCCAGAGCCAAGGCCGGTTCGGTGCGCAGGCTCTGACCGGTGTCCAAGCCGCTTGTAGTTTCGTCTAGGAGAGTCGCAAAGGCTCGAATCTCACTAGCACAGGCGCGAGTCGACCGCTCCAATAGCAACCAGAGCTCCTGGTCAGATCTTCACCCTGCCGACGCCGTCGGTCTCAGTGCCGCCCGAAGTGGTGCGGCATGCTGGGCGGGCGAAACGCAGGGCGCGGCATCGGGCGCGGCGCGGGATGGAACGAGGGCGAGTGCGGCTCTTCGCCTCCGCCATGACCGAAGTGCCGCGCGCTGTGGTCGCCGTTCGGGTCGTGCGCGCCCGGTGAAGAGTACGGCGAATTCCGGTACGAGCCGCTCTTGGAAGCGTATTGCGAATCGCGGAAACCGCCGCTCCGGGCATAGCTGGAGCCGGCGTACCGGTCTTGCGTGGCCGTGCCCTGCGAACCGTACTTCTGTGTACCCGTGGCCTCATCGTGGCCATAGTAGGTTTGCCCGCTGCGCTGCGAGCTCCGGTAGCCGTCCCAATCGTAGCGGTCAATCGGCCGGTAGGAGTGGTTGAAAAGCAGGTCGCGCATCAGCGCGTATTCGCCGTAGAAGACCCAGAAGTCCCGTCCGTCGTGATGGTCCCAATAGCCGTATTGATTGGATCCCTGGGCAGGCGGCGCCATGTAGGCAAATCCGGCGGGCTGCGCCACGTGCTCGGCTTCGGAATCGTACTTACCGGCGGGCTTATGTTCGACCGCCATGCCCAGGTCGTTGCGCATGGCGTTGTACGTAGGCGGCGAGACATCCACCCACGCCTCGTCGGATGTGCTCGAACCGCCTTTGGCGGCGGCATCCTCTACGTGCGTTTTTACCGTGCGGATCTCCTGGTCGTAGTGGCGTGCGCTGCCCGTGCCACGCACCTCCATGTCGACCAGAATCTTGTCCCACGCGTTGTAAAGCTGCCCGTCCAGCGAGAGTACTTCGTCAGCCTTGTTCGGCAGATCGGCCGCGGTGCTGTGGAGGGTGTCCTGCGCTGCTACCAGCCCGACAAAATCGAGGTGGACGAAATCGCCGGCCGCCGCCTGGCGCCGCTCCTCCCCGCTCGATTGCCACACGCTGTCGCCTTGCGACACGATCGTATGCAAACCCGCAACCCGGGCGTCCAGGTCCGCCTTCTTCTCCGGCCAGTCGGTCTCGCCCTTCGCGACCACAGCCTCCACCGGCGCCAGGTCGAAACCGTGCACCGTCTGGTAGTCGCGCTCCATCTGCGCGAGCCGCTGTGGCAGGTCACGCTTCAGCTCGACCCAATGGGCAGCGTCTTTCTGGATTTCCGTGGACGAACTGACCGCTGAGGCGCGGTCGCCGCGCTCCTCTGCCAGCAGCGACTCCGCCTTCTGCCGGTCCTGGCGGCGGTTCTGTTTCTCCAGCCGCGACAAATCGTCCATCTCGCGGCGCGCCCGGGTCAGCTGCGCTTCCGATTGCGCGAAGCCCGCGGGCCACTGGGCGGCAGCGGGAATGGCGTGGAATAACGCGCCTTCCGACGCTACTTCTCCGTCTACTTCGGTCTTGGCGTGAGCGACCTGCTGTTGTGCGCCCGCCAGTGCGGCGCGTTCGCCGTCAATCTGCCGGCGCAGGTCGCGCGGCAGGTTGTCGAGGCCGGCGGTGAGCACCACCCCGAGCGACACAGTGAGCAGGATCGCGAGAAATTTGAGGCCAGATCGGTTCATCGAGTGCCGCCACCTTTCCGGATGCGGCTTTGGCTGCCGCCGGTCGGACCGGCGCGGTCAGCCCTTGGTCCCCCGGTAGATCGTCACATCGGCGGCGGGGATTCCCCTGTATCGCGTGACGGCGAACGGCTCTGCCTGCTCCTTCCGGATTGCGATCAGCCCGGAGCCGCTCTGTTCCTGAAATTCCCAGCAATAAAATCCCGTCGGCTGCGGCTGGTCGCTCCGCGTCGACTGGATCTCCCGGCTCATCCGGTACATCCAGACCTTGCCGTCGAAATCGAAGGAGTCGCCCGTGTTCTGCCGTTCGTCCATCTGCGCCAGATCCTCTTCGCTCAGGCCCAGGTCTTCGAGCGTGGGCGGGCGAACATCGGTATCGACGCATACAGACCGGTCGCCGCTGGTATCCACCCGCATCGCCACCCGCCGTTCCCGATAGGGCCCGCTCAACTCGAACCAGGTATGCGTGCCTGCCTGGAACCAGGTGCAGCGGTCGGAATTGAAGTTGAGGTCGGTCATGCCGTCGCCCGCGCCGGCAATGGAAATCACGTCGCCGGCGCGCGCCTGGGCGGGTTTGAGATTAGCCAGGTCCTCCACCGGCGCCGCAGCGGGCGCAGGTGTCTGCGGTTTCTTAAAAAGTTGCATCAGCACAACCACCAGTAAGGCAACCAGAACGCTGGCCAGCGTGAATGTGATCGGGCCCATCCCCGTTCAGGCCTTTGCCTTCTCCGTAGTCCGGTCTCCCGTCGTGATCGATGGGCTGCCACTGGGCAGTTCCTTGGGAATGTAGGGCGGCGCCAGGGGCGTTTTGGCGGCCTGCCGCTCCGCCTTGAGCGCGGCCAGGTCGGCATCCACTCCGTGGCCGCTCAGTTGGGCGAACTGCTTCTCCAGGTCCTCGTCGGTGCCGGTGGAAGCCAGCTGGTCGAATGCCTTGGCCGTCGCCTCCTCTTTGGAGACCGTGTCCTCGAAGCGGTTGAGCGCCGCGAAGGCGTTGTCGGCGTTGCCCACTCCGGCCATGGCCTCGGCCACCTTGCGTTGCGCGGAGGCGGCGTTCTTGCGCGCCACCAGCGTGGTGGCAGTCCGCTCGCCGTCTTCGATCTTGCGCTTCAGCTCGCCCACCTGGCTTTTCAGCTTTTCACTGGTCTGCTGCGCCGCCTGGACGGCCTGCTCCATCGACGCAACCTGGCGGTCGCATTCCGCCTTCTTGGCCAGCGCCTTCTTGGCCAGGTCTTCGTTGCCGGCGTCCAACGCCTGGCCCGCCCGGTCCTTCCAGTCCTGCGACTGGCGCACGTACTTCTGATATTCCGCGTCCAGGCGGTTGTAGTTGCTCATGGCCACGGCCGAAGCGCGCACCACGTTGTTCAACTCGTTCCGCATGTCCGCCACGGTCTGATTGATGGTGGCTTCGAAGGTGGCGTCCTCAATCACGTCGACGCCCTGGTTGGCCTGGCCGCGCGCTACGCGGCCCAGTCGGGAGAAGAAATCGCCTAAGAATGGCATCGTGTTCCTCGCTTACGAATTCAAATCGCTCAGCACCTTGCGGGCTGTCATCACATCCACCAGCAGGAAATGCACGCAGGAGAGGATGTCGTCCTCGTCCTCCGGCCCCCCGTCCAGCAGTTTGCAGAAATTGTTCAGGGTCACGGCTAAATTGCCGCTGCCCGCATCATAGAGCTGGAAATAGGACGTGGAAATGCCGTTCTCTGCGGACAGCATGCTCGCCATGATTGCCGGCGTGATGGCCGCCTTGGGCGACACTGTGCATACCAGCGAGAGGAACAGGATGTCGCCCTGGAGCACCGCGCGTGCGGTGACTCCGCTTTCGACCTCCCGGATGGTCAATGTATCGGGCGCTGGCTCGGAGACTTCGTAGCCTTTCTCCGCCAGGAGCGCGTGAATTGGGCCCAGAAGCGGGCTGGTTGTAGCTGTCATAAGATCTCGCGAGGTAATACGCGCACGCGCCCCTCAAAGTTCCGTCGGGGTGCGCCGCGTAACCTATTGTACGGTAAGACAGTTCGCGCCCGGGGGCAAGCGGGGCGAAGCAAAGGGCCGGCGGCATTTGCAGGACTTCATGCGCCTGGACGTGTGAAGAATTGGTTGGCCGGCGGAAACGCCTGTCCCAAATGCCCGCGACTCCGAAGCTGCAAAAGGTGGGACAGGCGCTTCCGCCTGTCAACGCCGAAGCCCCGCAGGTCAGTTCACGCTTTCCTCTAGCCGTTATCCCTCCGCGAGTATGTCAATCCCCGCTTCCTACCGTTTTGAATCTGCCGGCCTAACCACCGGCTTTGACTATCGTCCATTCACCATGAAGCAATGGAAATATGCCCTACGTGCGCTTCTCCGGCGCCCGGCCTTCAGCGTGGGTGTGCTGGCCCTGCTGGCAGTTGGGATTGCGGTCAACACCGCCTTGTTCTCGGTCGTGGAGACGGTGGTGTGGAAGCCGCTGCCCTACCCGGACGCGGACCGGCTGGTGGCGCTCAATGAAGCGAGCCCGGCCAAGGACCAGAAGGTCAGCCTGATCGCGCCCGCCCGGCTGGAAGATTGGAACCGGTTGAACCGGACTTTCACCGCGATTGCCGGCGCCTACACGGAAAATGTCACAGACACCAGCGGGAGCGAACCAGTGCGCCTCAGCGGCCTGCGCGTTTCTCCGCGCTATTTTCAGGTGTTCGGCACGCCTGCTATGGTGGGGCGCACGTTCACCGCGGATGAAGAAATCGCCGGCGGGCCGCATGCTGCGCTGATCAGCTACGGCCTTTGGGCGGGGCGCTACGGCCAGGATCCGCGCATTACCAGCCGCCGCCTGATCATCGGCGGGCAGGGCTTCAGCATCGCCGGGGTAATGCCGAGAAGTTTCGCGGCTCGTTCCGCGACCGCAAACAGCTACGGCGCCGGGGCCGTGGACGTGTGGATACCCGCGCAAACCGTAGCTTTCCTGATGGGGATTCGCAACGCGCGATTTTACAGGGGCGTGGGCCGCGTGCGGCCCGGCGTCACCATGGAACGGGCGCATGCTGATCTGGCCAGCGTGCAGCGCGCGCTGGGCGAACAGTTCCCGGCCACGGACAAAGATTGGTCCGTGATGGTGAAGCCGCTCAAGGAAGCGCGGCTCGGAGACTCGGCCAAGCCGCTGTTTCTGTTGTTCGGGGCGGTGGGGCTGCTGCTGTTGATCACCGTGAGCAATGTCGCCAGCCTGCTGCTGGCGCAGCTTCACGGGCGCGAGCGCGAGTTGGCAATCCGCGCCTCGATTGGCGCCACGCGGGCGCAGGTGGTGGCTTCCGTCATGCGGGAAATCGTGCTGCTGGCGGCCGGCGGGGCGCTGGCAGGCTGGGCGGCCGCCTACGGCTCGCTCCCGTTGTTGTACCGGCTGTTTGACGACATGCCGCGCATTGGCGAACTGCGCATGGACTGGGGCGCGGCGCTTTTCGCCATCGGCGCGACATCCCTGGCGGCCGTCGTGTTCGGCCTGCTGCCGGCACTGCGCGCCACTGGCGCGGCGCACGGCGGCAGCCTGTTGCGCGCGGGCCGGGGGGTTGCCGGAAGGCGGCAATGGATGCAGCGGGCGCTGGTGGCCGGGCAGATTGCCGTCACCATGGTGCTGCTGGCCGGCGCCGGGCTGCTGGCGCGCAGCTTTTACAACCTGAGCCACGTCGACCTCGGCTTCGATCCCTCGCACACGCTGGTGTTCCACGTGGGCGCGGCCTGGGATGAAGACCGCGCGCGCATCGGCCGCATGCAGCAGAACCTGATCGGCGAACTGGCGCGCCTGCTCGGAATCCAGGCGGCGGGCATGACCAACTTTCTTCCCGCCGAGGGCGCCACACTGCGCTACCAGGTCCTGCTAGAGGGCGCTTCGACCATCGAAAACCAGGGCACCATGCCGATCGGCGAGCGCACCGTGAGTCCCGGCTATTTGAAGGCGCTCCGCGCGCCGCTGATGGCAGGCAGCTGGTGTCCGGACCCGGCGCTCCCGGACCGCAACACGCCGGCCAGGAATATGGTGAACCGGCGATTCGTCGAAGTCTATGCCCACGGCCATAACGTGGTGGGCCGCCATCTGCGATGGGCGGAGTATCCTGACGCGCCGCCGGAGGAGATTGTCGGCGTCATCGGCGACATGAAGGAAGACGCGGTGAATCAGTCCGCCTATCCATACGTTTATGCCTGTGCGGTGGCGGGGGGATGGCCGGATCCGGATTACGTGGTGCGCACCGCCGGCGACCCGCTCGCCTTCATCCCAGCAATCCGCCAGGTGGTACACAACGCCGACCCCAGCCGCGCGATTTTCGGGTTACAGACCATCGAGGACGCGCTTGCCGTCGACCTGCAGCGCCCACGCTCCAACGCGCGCCTGCTCGGGCTCTTCGCGATCTCCGCCATGCTCTTGGCCGCGGTGGGGCTTTACGGGTTGATGACCCAGCTGGTGAATGCGCGGCGCCGGGAGATCGGCATCCGTATTGCGATGGGCGCTGACCCGGCGCGGGTAGTGCGCTCGATGCTCGGCGGCGCGGGGCAGCTGGTGGCAGCCGGGATTCTGGCCGGTTGCGCTTTGATTCTGGCGGTTCGGCCGGTCGTGCATTCCCTGCTCTTCGGAATCGGCCCGCTCGATGGGCTGAGCATCGCCGCCGCCGTCGTGCTGCTTGCCGCCGTGTCGGTGCTGGCGGCCTTCCTGCCGGCCCGCCGCGCCGCCGCCATCGACCCCATCGAAACCCTGCGCTCCGAGTGAATGCCTTCCACGGCCTCGCTACCATGGTTCCATGCTGAAGCTTTACCTGAAGCCCACTTGAACCTCTTGCCGCAAAGCGAAGAGTTTGCTTCGCGAAAAGAACGCCGCGTTTGAGGAGATCGATCTCAACCGCGGCCTCACCGCCGCCGAACTGGACCAACTCGTCGGCAAGCGGGACTACCGGTTATTCCTAAACTCCCGGAACGAGCTTTACCGCGAGCGCGGCATGAAGGAGAATCCGCCACCGCGCGCCGAAGCCTTGCGGCTCATGGCCGAGCACCCGAACCTGATCAAGCGTCCCATTCTGGTGAAGGGCGGGGAAGTAGCGCTCGGCTTCGACGAAGCGTCCATCAGCAAGCTTCTGTAAAGCCGGAACCCGAGGATTGCGTGCAAAACGGGGACTGGCTCGAATTTCGCTGCCCTTGCGAAACTTCGTGCCTGTACCCGTTTTGCCCTTTGTAAAACCGTTTTGCCCTTTGCGCCAAGCCTACCCGGGGTTTCTTCGCGCCGCTCCTACAGCAGCTGCATTTCGCGCTGGATCTCGCCGGTCACACGCGCGTCGGTATCGCCGACGAACATGTCGATCTCAGAGCGGACGCCAAAATGCGGCAGGTACACGCCCGGCTCAATCGAAAAACAAGTCCACGGAATCACCCGCCGCTCGTCGTGGTTTTCCAGGTTGTCCATGTTGGCGCCGTTGCCGTGCACTTCCACGCCGATCGAATGGCCGGTGCGATGCACGAAATACTCGCCATACCCCGCGTCCCGGATCACGCCGCGGCTGGCGTCGTCCACCTCGAAGCCGCGCAGTTCCCGCTTCGCCGCTACCGTTTCCTGGACGCGCCGGATGGCGGCATCGCGCGCGCCGGTCACCACGCCGAAGACCTTGCGCATCTCCTCCGGCGGCTGGTCGCCGCAAAAGCCGGTCCAGGTGATGTCGTAGTAAACCGCTTCCGGCTGGTCGAGCTTGGCCCACATATCGAGCAGCACCCAGTCGCCGGCGCGGATCGGTGCGGTCACTTCTTCGGTCGGCTCGTAATGCTGGTCGGACGAATTGGCGTTCACGCCCACGATCGGGCCATGATCGGTAAAGAGTCCCGCCTTGGCGAAGCCCTCGCGCACGAAGTTCTTGACCTCGACCTCGGTCAACGCCGCGCCGCTGCGGGTTCGCTCGCGAATCAGCGCGAACGCTGCGGCCCGCACCTTGTCCACCCTGCGCCCCGCTTCCAGATGCGATTCCAGCTGCTCCGGCGTCCAGCGCGCTTCGAACACCTGGATCAGCTCCGCCGAGCTCACCACCTCCAGGCCCAGGCTGCGCACCAGCTCCACCGTGCCCGCGTCCACCATCGACACATAAGGAATCGCGCACATCGGCGAATACTGCATCGCCACGCGCTTCAGACCGGCCGTCATCTGGCGCAGGCAAGCCACCTGCTCGCTCCACCCGGAATACAGCAGCCGCGCACCGGGCGCGCCTTTGGTCATTCCCCGCTCGATGCGGTGCTCCAGGCCTACCGGTTCGCCGTTGGCCGGAATCAGATAATACCAGCGGCGCGTTGGCATCTTGGGCGTGATTCCGAGCACCCGGTACGCCAGCGGGTCGCGCACGTGGTGGTCGAAAAACAACCAGCCGTCCAGCGCCTGGTCGCGCAGTTCCTGTTGAATCCTGGCAAGTTCCATAAGCGGCATTTTTAGTCTATCCGATGTAAACTGTGCCCATGTGGGACTTCGATCAACCAGCGTTTCAAGGAACGCTGATTGCGCCCGATCAGGCTTGGCGCACATTCGACGAATGGAAAGCCGCCGGCCATGAGATCGGCGTCCTCCTGGTCGGGAAGACCGGAGTGATCAGCGCCCTGGGAACGGTAGAGTCGGCGCGCAATGGGAGCCTCGCCATCCGCGGCGGCGCGGTGGGCGCAACCCTCAACCTGAAAGGCGCGCGGTTTAGCTACGGCCCCATGAAGACCTGGCCCCGCTGGCCGATGGCGCCCATCGTCGAAATCGTCGCGGTGCAGGCGTTCCTCCCCAATGGCGACTGGCTGGTGCTGGCCGAGGGTCTGCACCCCAATTTGCCTCGACCGTCCCTGCCCGCGTTAGGGGCGGCAAGACCACCCCCCGTTCACCTCCGCACAAGTCGTCCCAATTCCGAACGGTTTACCCGCCCCCGGCTTTGGTGCGCTCGTCCTCAGACATGCCCTTCCAATGACGAAGCGCGTTGGCATCACAATTGCCCACTTCGGACCCGTGCGAACCTTCATCCAGGACCTCCGTTACGGCATCCGCATGGCGCTCCGGAGCCCGGGTTTCACTTTGATCGCCGTTCTCACGCTGGCCGCCGGCATTGCCGCCAATTCCACCGTTTTCAGCTGGATCGACGGCGTCCTCCTGCATCCCATTCCAGGCGCTGCCGACCCCGCCAAATTGGTCACACTGGAAACGGTTGCGCCCGATGGAAGCGCCCTCCTCAATTCTTACCCCGACTTCCGGGACTACCGCGATCATCTGAAACTGATCGAGTCTCTGGCAGGCGCCCGGCCCGCCCTTCCCTTCAGCATCGGCCAGGATGTGCACGCCGAACGCGCCTGGGGAGAACTGGTTACCGGCAATTACTTTGCGGTGCTCGGCGTAAGACCGGTCCTGGGCCGAATGTTCACGCCGGACGAGTATGGCGACGCGCAGGGCGCACACCCGGTGGTGGTCATCAGCGACCGCCTCTGGAAGCGCCGTTTTAACGCAGACCCAGGTGTCATCGGCGCCCAGCTGCGAGTGAATCGCCAGCAACTGACCATCGTCGGCGTCGCGCCGCCCAACTTTTTCGGATCGCTGACCGGGCTGACGTTCGATCTGTGGGCTCCGGTGACGATGGGCGTCCGGCTGAACCTGATGCAGGATTCGTCGCTGGCCGATCGCGGAACTCGCCAGTTGTTCGGGTTCGCCCGTCTGCGCCCTAGTGTCACCCTGGAGCAGGCCCGCGCCGAAATCCAGGCCCTCGCACTCCGCATGGCGGAAGCCGACGCCGATACCAATCACGGTCTGAGCGCTACCGTGCTGCCCATCTGGAAATCCCACTGGGGGGCGCAGCATGGGTTGCGAGCGCCGCTCATGATCCTGATGGCAGTCTGCGGCGTGGTGCTGCTCATTGTCTGCGCCAATGTTGCGAATCTGCTGCTGGCGCGTTCGACGGCCCGCCAGCGGGAGTTCAGCGTGCGCATGGCAGTGGGCGCCGGGCGCAGCCGCCTGGTGCGTCAACTGCTCAGCGAAAACCTGGTGCTGGCCCTACTGGGCGGGTTGATCGCCGTGCCGGCCACCTCGTGGTTCAGCCAGGCGCTCAGCCACATGATGCCGCCAACCGGGCTGCCCGTTGTGCTCGATATTCCTTTGAACGCCGACGTGGTGGCCTTTACGTTTCTGCTGTGCCTGTTGACGTGTGCCATTTCCGGCATTGCGCCGGCCTGGCACATGGCCCGCGCCAACCTCAACGATGCCTTGAAGGAAGGGGGACGCACCGGATCGAGCGGCGCCCGTTCGCACCGCGCGCAGCGGCTGCTAGTGGTTTCCGAGGTCGCCCTGGCGCTGGTGGTGGTGATCAGCGCGGGCCTGTTTGCCCGCAGCTTCCAGGCCGCCAGCCGCATCAACCCCGGCCTCGACAGCAACAACGTGCTGGTCTCCCATCTGTATCTGAACGGGTATTCGGTCGCCGAGCGGAAACAATTCATGGAACGCCTGCGAGACCGCGTTGTGTCACAGCCCGGTATCACCGGTGTCAGCTATGCCCAAACCGTTCCGCTCGACCTTTCCGGCCAGTGGTGGGAGCCGCTCGAAATCCAAGGCTATGTGCCCGGGCCCAACGAGAACATGAAGATTCTGCGCAACGTGATTGCGCCGGGTTACTTTAGCCTGCTCCGGATTCCCCTCGTCCTGGGGCGCGACTTCACCGCCCACGACGATGAGAAGTCGGCGCAGGTGATGATCGTCAGCCAGGCGTTTGTCGAGCGCTTTTTCGGCGGCCGCTACCCCATCGGCCAGCGCGTCAACGGGTGGGGCCGGTGGTTCGACGTGGTGGGCGTGGTCAAAGACAGCAAGTACGAGGCGCTCGACGAGGGAGCCAAGCCGTATTTCTATGTTCCCTTCCGCCAGGTTCTCCGCGAAGATATGGGGATACGCCTCTATGTGCGAACGGCGGGGGACCCACTGCTGGCAGTAGAGCCGATCCGCCGCGCCGTGCGCTCGCTCGATCCCGACGCCGGCGCGTTCGATTCCATGCCCATGACAGAGAGCATCAATTCCGCGCTGTTTACCGAGAAGCTGGCGGCGACCATGCTGGGCGTGCTGGGCGCAGTCGCGCTCATACTCGCCGCGCTTGGGCTGTACGGAGTGATGGCCTACGCGGTCGCTGAACGCCGGCACGAAATCGGCATCCGCATTGCCCTTGGCGCGCGCCCCGGCGACGTGGTCGGCATGGTGGTGAGGCAGGGCATGGCCCTCACTCTGGTTGGTCTCGCTGCCGGCATGGTTGCGGCGCTCGCTATCACCCGGGTGGTCGCCGCCGCCCTGGTGCAGGTCAGCGCCACGGATCCGCTGGTCTTCGCCGGTGCGCTCCTGTTCCTGGCCGCCGTCGCCGCACTGGCCAGCTATCTCCCTGCCCGCCTCGCCGCGAGCATCGACCCCAACCAGGCCCTGCGGACATAAACGCGGTCCGGTGCCGCCGTTTTGCGAGCAGCCGCCGCTATGCCCGAGCCGGGCAGGCTCGGCGAACAGGCGTCGATCACCCTTGCGGCTGGACCGAGGTGAGAGCCGCTCGGATTTCCATGATCTGTCTCGCGTGCCGGGCGGGATGAATGGAAATCATTAGGAGCATTTCGTAGCAGTTTACGGGCCCCGCGATCAAGGATGGTTGGTGATCCAGAATCTGGGGTCGCCGCTGAATCCTTCGACGAACTGAACCGTTTTGGCCCGGGCAGCGTCGAACGCCGCGAGAGCCTCGCTCAGGCTCCCGAAGCGGCCCTGCGGCCGCGCCGTTTCCGGCGACTCAATCGGCCGGGCACGATCGGCGCCCACTGCCGCAATCTTCGCCTCCCTTCTTTCGTTCGCGTGGGAGCGGTCGGACTGCTCGGCGCTGGTCAGCCTGGAACCAAGAGACCGCTCCGCCGCCGCCAGGTGCTCGACGCATTCCAGGATCGACCAACCGTCGGGCTTAGGATTGCGGGCCGCCAGCGGATCGTCGACGCCGGCCAGGGCCTCGCCCAGCGCATCGCGCCCCGCCTTCAATGCGTCCAGGATCTCCCGCTTCTCCGACTCCAGCATCGTCACTCCCTATCGATGTGCACATGCGTGCGTTCCCTGAATCATCTCCTCCGCCCCTACGTCCCCATCACAATGCCGCCGTCCACGCTGAGCACCGCTCCGCTGACAAACGACGCGGCGTCTGAGGCCAGCCACAAGTAGGCGTTGGCGATATCCTCGGGTTGTCCCATGCGGCCCAGCGGCGTGTGCGCGTTCATGCCCACGCGGATCTTTTCCGGGACGGACTTCATCATGTCGGTGTCGATGATGCCCGGCGCTACCGCGTTGACGCGAATGCGATACTTGCCCAGCTCCCGCGCCCAAACGCGCGTCATCCCGATCACGCCCGCCTTGCTGGCAACGTAGTTGGTCTGCCCGAAGTTGCCGTACAATCCCACCACGCTGGAGGCATTCAGAATCACCCCGCCGGCACCGGCCTGGATCATGCTCGCCGCGGCGGCCCGCGTCGCTACGAACACGCCGCGCAGGTTCACGGCTAAAACCGCGTCGAATTGATCGTCGTCCATCGCGCCGGTGAGAGCGCCGTCCTTGAACTTCACCAGTTGCGCATCGCGCAGAATCCCGGCATTGTTGATCAGCGCATACACCGGCCCCAGTGCGTGCGTCGCCTTCTCCAGTCCGACTCCCACCGAGGTCGCGCTGCTCACATCCACTTTCTGGAAAATGCCGCCCGCTTCCGGCTCCGCCTCCGTCACATCCCAGGAAGCCACCTTGCAGCCCTCCTGAGCGAAGCGCCGCGCCGTCGCCTTGCCGATACCCGCCGCCGCGCCGGTGACGATCACAACCTTTCCTGCCAGTCCGGTTTCGATCATGACACTCCATTATCACCGCGCCGGGCCGGCCGTAGCGCCGGGGGTCTCTGCCGCCGGTGTTCTTTCTTCTCTATTCCTGTGCCGTTTTGTGCGCCCCACAACACCTTCCCCAAGAGACGGAAACGCCAGGTGCAAGCCAAAGCATGCCTCACCGCCGCGGAACCGCTATAGTAAAGGTGTCCCCATGCGAGGCCAACGCTGGCTCCTGCTGCTGGCGATCGCCGTGATCCTCGGCGGCATCGGCTTCACTTATCACGCCCAGAAAATATCGGCCGTCGCGCACGCGCCCGCCAAGCCGAAGGACCTCCCCGACAATTTGCACTCCTCCGCTCAGCTCTGGCACTGGGTGGAGACCGACGCCAAAACCGGCCACGTCCGGGCCGACATCACCGCCGAGGACTTTCGCGAGATCAAGGACTCCTCGCGCGTCGATCTCAAGGGCATGAAGCTGCGCCTGCCCGGTAAGAGGGACGACACCTACGACCTGGTGGAAGGCGCCGACGCCCAGTTCTACAAAGGGGAGCACCGCCTTTTTTCCCAAGGTGAGGTCAGAATTACCCTGAACCTT
>Ga0181535_10004085_pt1 | contig 16480 bp, 5 predicted proteins | sample PEATcosm2014_Bin_44_FD_119774 | JGI IMG/M metagenome (GOLD analysis project Ga0181535, IMG submission 119774) | Peatland microbial communities from MTU Mesocosm Facility, Houghton, MI, USA - PEATcosm2014_Bin17_30_metaG | ecosystem: Environmental > Terrestrial > Soil > Wetlands > Peat | place... | reverse complement strand
CGCTTTGCCGCGCTGTGCTGCACCGTGGAGGACGCCAAACTGCCTCCCTGCAACTCGTATATAATCACTCAGACGCCTATGGGACTCCCCAAAGCAAAGTGGCTGGTCTTGATTGGGATGACCCTGTTGGTCGCACTGGGCTTCACAGGATTAGCCATCTGGAAAGCATCGAGAGCGCTTCGGCAAGCCACCTCGGAAGTGGCGGCAGAAGAAAACCTGAAATTCGCGGCCTCGCGTTTAAACCGTGCGGCTCCGCCGGGCGTCGAATGGATCAGTTCGCCGGCGGCATTCAATGATGCGGCCTTTTTTGGCGGCCGTCTTTACATTTGCGGCCCCTCGGGACTCATCGGGTATTCCATGGATGGGAAGCCCGCGGTGCGCTACCGAGTGGGCCTCGAGTTGCCCGCCGAGCCTCTGGTAGGGATGTCGATCGGCCGCGCGGCAGACGCCGCCGAACCGGAACTCTATCTTGCCACGGCAGGCAGCGGCTTGCTGGCGTTCGGCGAAAAGAGTGTGCGGCAAATCCTTCCCGAGGCGGATCCGCTTCGCCAGATTACCGCCGTGCTAGCCTTGCTGACCGGTCGAGTTTTGCTGGGCACGGAGAAAAGTGGCGTCCTGGTTTACGACGGCACACACCTCTCATCTCTCCATCCCCAACTTGCGAAGCTGCACATCACGGCGTTGGCGGGTGACGATTCCAACCTCTGGGTGGGCACGCTCACGAACGGCGTCGTCCATTGGCACGCGGGCCAGGCCGACCGCTTCGCGGAGTCCGAGGGGTTGCCCGATCAGCGCGTTCTCTCCCTGGCGGTCGCGGGAGACCGGGCCTTTGTAGGCACCCCAATGGGCGTGGCGGAATTCCGTGGCGGTAAGTTCACGCGCGTGCTGGCATCGAGTTTCTTCGCCAGTTCGCTGCTCGTCGATGGCGAAACGCTCATCGTGGGCACGCTCGACGAAGGTATTCTCGAGGTCCCACTCGCGGCAGGCGTGAATGCCGGCCCGCGCCCGCAAGGCCAGGAAATCTCGGGCCGCATCATGCGCCTGCTGTCGGCTCAGGGCAACCTCTTCGCATTGACGGACAGCGGATTCTACAACTTCCATCCGCACGGCGGCGCGTGGCGCCCCGCTTTCGAGCGCGAAGCTTCGTTGCTGGCGGACCGCAACGTCTCCGCGCTTGAATTCGACTCCTCCGGCCGGCTCTGGGTGGGTTACTTCGATCGCGGCCTGGACGTGCTCTCACCCGGCGGCGAGCGTGCTACGCACCTCGAGGATGAACATGTCTTCTGCATCAACCGCATCGTTCATGACTCACAGCGCGACGCCACCATCGTGGCCACGGCCAACGGCCTCGTCGTGTTCGACGCAGGCCTGCGGCAACGCGAAGTCCTGGGCCATAACGACGGGTTAATCGCCGATCACGTGACCGATGTGGCCTTGACGGCAGGCGGCATGACCTTGGCGACGCCCGCGGGCATTACCTTTCTCACCTCCGGCGGCGCAAGCAGCATCTACGCCTTCCAGGGCCTCGTTAACAACCACGTCTATACCCTGGCGGCGGAGGGCACGAGGTTGCTGGCAGGAACACTTGGCGGCCTGTCGGTTCTCGATGACGGCAAGGTACGCATGAACTACACCACCGCCAACTCCGGGTTGAAAGCCAACTGGATTACGGCTTTGGCACGCGTGGGCGACGAATGGTTTGTGGGAAGCTACGGGGGCGGGATCTTTCGCCTCGATCCCACCGGCCGCTGCGAAAGGTTTCCCGACGCCTCGCAGGCGTTCGTGGTGAATCCCAACGCCATGCTCGTTACAGGCCAGCGAGTTTACGCCGGAACCTTGGGCAGAGGATTATACGTTTACGACCGTTCACAGGGGCGCTGGATCGACGTTACGGCTGGCTTGCCTTCAGCTAACGTCACCGCCCTCGCGGTCCACGATGGCTACCTTTACGTGGGTACGGACAACGGTTTGATTCGGATTCTCGAGCAGGACCTCACGACAATCGGGTGATCGGGAGCACAACCGCTAGCATTCATGACCACGTCAGCAATCGCAAGCTCGGCACTTTGGTCAAGCAGGAGGAAACGCGGTCGCTGAATCCGCGCAAAACGGGATTCCGTATGATGCCAATCAAGCGGTTATTACTGATCTTCGCTTTCCTCTCCGCCGCATCCTTGTGTTTCGCCGACGCCGGCGTGATCATTCCGCTTGGGGAGGAACGGCCGAACCCTGCAATCTTATCTCTCGACGAAATGCACATCACCGTCTACATCGACAACGGCGATGCCCGCGTCTTCATCCAGCAGATCTACGGCAGCCATCGCGGAAACGCCCTCGAGGGCAATTACATTTTTGCTCTGCCCAGCCGTGCGGCCATCTCCGACTTCGCCGTGTGGGACGGCGTAACGCGCATCCCCGGCGTCATCCTGGAGAGAAAGCGCGCCGAGGAGATTTACAACGCGCTGAAGCAGCAGTCGATCGACCCCGGCCTGCTCCAGATGGGCGAACGCGGCGCGGAAGAGGCGCGGCGCAGCCAGGTGTTCAGCGCGCGCATCGTTCCCATTCCGGGCTTCGGCACAAAACGTGTTGAGATCGAGTATCACGAGACCCTCCCGGTTGAAAATCTCGAGTCGCTTTTTGCCGTGCCTCTGCATCCCGATGCCTACCAGGCCCAGTCGGCCGCTCATCTCAGGATCGACTTCGAGTTGCACAGCCAACACCCCATCCGGGAGTTTCAGGTCGTCGGTCAGACGTTTCCTCTAAAGATTACGGAGCGCGGGCCAGCGGTGGTGAAGGCCTCGCTCGAAGCCAACGACATCCTATTCAAGGAAGATCTCGCCGTACGATATACCCTGGACGAAGCCAAAGCCGACTCGCTCGAGGTCCTGACCTATCGCAATCCGCACCCTCCGCAGCCCGATGCCGCGGCGACGGAGGCTCCGCCCGCGCGTTCGAGCGAGCCGGGCTTTTTCGAGGCCTCGGCATTGTTCGCCGCTCACGCCCACGTGTCCTCTGCCGGCGGCGCCGCCTTAGCCGGATCGCCAAGAACTTTTCTGGTGTTGTTCGATACCTCGCTTTCCATGCAGTGGGAGAAACTGGAGCACAGCTATCGGGCCATGGAAGCGCTGCTTCGCTCGTTGCGCCCCACCGACCGCTTTAACGTTCTTCTTTTCAATACGGAGCTGAACTGGTTCGAAAAGCAGCCCGTGAGCGCCGGCCAACCCGCGGTGGAGCGCGCTCTCGAGTTCGTGCGAGCCGGCAGACTGCGCGGTGGAACCGATCTTCAGCAGGCGCTCGCTGCCGCCCTCGAACAGGCGAAAAGTTCGAGCGGCGAGAGCTATCTCATCCTTTTGAGTGACGGAGGCGCCACACGCGGCCTCATTGGCACAGGTCGTCTGGCGGCGTGGTATTCGCAGCAGTGGAAGACCTTGCCCGACATCTCGCGTCCCCGCACCTATGCCTTCGGCGTCGGTGACGACGCCAATCAGGCGCTCCTGCGCCTGCTCGGTCGCAATCACGGCCTGATGGAATGGGTCCGCTCGACCGAGCCGATGGATTTCAAGCTGAATGCTTTCCTCGGCAAGGTCGGACGAGATTCTCTCGCGCAACTCAAACTCACCACCACGCCGGCGGCGAACTTCGATCTTGTTTATGCGCTCGAGGATACAGTTTTCCCCGGCTCTGTCGCCGCCTGGGTGGGCCAATACAAGAAGCCATTGCCCACCGCACAGTTCGATATTCAGGCCATCCGGGAAGGCGCTCCCGCCAGGATGCGCGCCAGCGTTCCTCTGCCGCAGGAGAACCTTGAGCATCCGGATCTGCCGCGCACCTGGGCCAAGGCGCGCGTCGATGCGCTGCTGGCCAAGATCGAGCGCGACGGCGAGGACCGCGCTTCCGTGGACGAAATCATTCGCCTGGCTCGCAAGTACAAATTCGTTACGCCCTACACCTCATTCCTGGCGGCTCCCCGGGCTCTGCTGCGACCGCGCGTGATCCGGCCCGGCGATCCCGTGATCCGTGTGAAGACAGACCCCTCCATAAGTTCCGTGGTAGCGTTATTCCCCTTTGGGTTGATCAAGGCCCTGCGCTACCTGCCGGGCGAGGACATCTGGCAAACCCGCTTTCTGGCGCCCGAGGAAATGACCGATGGGACCTACGTGGTGCGCCTCATCCTGCGCGACCGCGAGGGCCACGTCTATCGCGAGTCGAAGAGCTTTGTTATTGTCACGCAGCCTCCGGTCGTAAGGGTTCGCCTCGACAAGAATCAATTCCGGCGCGGCGAGTCGATTCCCCTACGCGTCAGCGCATCGGCGCGGACGCGCACCGTGATGGCTCGCCTATACGGCGCTGAACCTGCCTATCTCACCTGGAACCAGGACGCAGGGGCCAACACCGGCAGCCTGCCCGTTCCTGCGGACCTTCCTGTTGGCGCTTACACGCTGACGGTCACGGCGGAAGATATTGCCCACAACATCGGCAGCCAGGAGGTGGCCATTGAAATCCTCCCCTAGCTCGCGCTCCGGAATTCTTCTGGCTGTTCCGGTCACTCTCCTGCTCTTTGCCGGGCTTACGGCGCGTGGCGATCTCGTCGAATGGTTGCAAAACCTGGAAAGCAACGGCCGCTTCGAAGCGGCCTTCTTTCGCAGCATGACGCTTTTAGGCGCCCCGGTGAGCGTTCGCCGCCCACCTGGCGAGGCTCGCAACGCCTTAAACGACCTTGTTTCGAAATCTCCCCATGATCCCGAGTTGTATCGCATGCGCGCCCGCGCCGACGAGGCGCAGTTAGATTTCACAGCCGAGGAGGCAGACTGGCAGAAGTATGCCCAACTCGCCCCCGACAAGTCCGACGCCCAATTGCAGCTCGCCGACTTTTACCATCGGCGCGTACGCCCGTTGGACGAGGTCAAGGCGCTCGCCACCGCGGCGCAGGCCCCTGCCTCGCCTGGGGAAAAGCTGCGGCCCGCGAACGAACAGCGGGCCTGGCAGGCTTTCGAACGCAGCTTCGAGGTCATCCGCCTGCAAGCTTTACCCGAGGCGCTCTCGCTCCAGCAATATGACTCGTGGCTCGAGCGCTACCCTCACGAGGCAGCAGTTTATTCCCGCTTCTTTGATTTTCTTACCGGCGGGAGAAGCGCAGCCCAGAATTTGGGGTCCGGGGGAGTCGAGGCTAATGCAGGTTTCGACTCCTCAACCCCTCGACGGTCCACTCCTCGACTTTCTGCCGAGGCCGAGCAGCTCATTCGCCGCTACGAGGAGGCCTTTCCAAGCGACCAGGTGTTTCCCATCGAAGCCCGCGCTACGCTGGCCTATAAACGCGGCTCAACGGACGAGGCGCTGGCCATCTATGACCACAATTTTCAGCCGCTATGGCCGCCCGAACTCGTCCAGGACTACTTTTCTCTGCTGAAGGATACACATCGCTTGCGGGAGTTCCTCAGCCGCGCCCACGCCGCCGTTTCCGCCGATCCCAGCGACGTGGCGGCTGCCTCGCGCCTCTTTTACTACTACCAGCAACAGGGCAACGCGGCCGAAGCGCAGCGCGCACTCGTCGAGTACCGACTGCGCATGGAGAGAACCCATGCCGCCTGGAAACCCGAGCAACTCTGGACGCTGGCGCGCCTCCTGGATGGCATCCACGCCTATAACGAGGCTGCGCGTTGTTATTACGCGCTCTACAGCTTGCCGGGCGCGGAACCCGCGCTTCAGGAAAAGGCTCTTGCCGGTATCGCCAAACTTCTTCTCTCTGCCCCCGAGCAGCCTGTCGAATTCGGTAACAACTCGATTTCTTTCCTTCGCGATATCGGCTCCATGGATCCCTATCCCGGCTTTTTGAACGGCGTCCTCTCGTTATTGCTGAACTCCCAGTCGCCCGCCTTTCAATACTCGCAGGCCGAGGGGACTGCCGTGGCGTATTTTCACCGCGCGCGCGCCGCCGAACTCGTCGCACTTTTCGACGGGCGCTTTCCGCAGTCGACCGAGCGCAGCGAACTCCACGCCAGCCTGCTGGATGCCTATGTCGTCTACGGGATGGATGATGCCATCTTGCAGGAGGGCCGCCAGTTCCTGAGCGCATTCCCCAGGACGCCCCAGCGCGTGCATGTCGCCCTGCTGATGGCTGATTCCTACGCGCGCAAGGACATGGAGAAGGAAGAACTCGCGCTCTACGACCAGCTATTAACCGAACTGGCGGCGCGTGCCGATCACGTCCCGCTCGGCGCAGGCGCCCGCGCAAACGCTTCGATGGCGCAACAGCCGGGGCAAACCGACGAGCCAGAGAACGAAGAGGCTGCGCCCGAACAAACCTCCGAAGCCACGAGCCCAGCCTTTGCTCCCGCGGGCGGCCCAGCTACGGCAGTCCCGCAAGTGGTCCGGCCACGCCGCCGTCTGCCCTTCCAATCCCGCCTCCGGGCAACGCGCACGCCGCCTGCCCATTCGGGAGAAGCGCGATCGCCGGAATACTCACAAGTCCTGGAACGTTACATTTCGCGACTGGTCGCCCTCGACAAGCCGCTTGCTGTGCTGGACCTTTTCCGGCGCGAGATGGATCACAATCCCAACGACCCCGGGCTCTACGAACGGCTGGCCACTTTCCTCGAGCAGAACCGCATGGACGAACGCATCGAGGCCGTTTACAAGAAGGCCCTCCAGCAGTTTCCCGATCGCTCCTGGTATCAAAAGCTGGCCCGCTGGTATTTGCGCCGGCAGGAGCGGCAGCAGTTCGAAGATCTCTCCCGGCAGGTGATCCAGACTTTTTCCGGCACGGACCTTGAGGAATATTTCCGCTCGGTGGTTTGGAGCGGTCCGGTCGTACCCCAGATGTACATGCAGTTGAACCTCTATGCCCACCAGCGGTTTCCTCACAATCTTGCGTTTGTGCGGAACCTGCTGGAGGCCTTCCGCTCCAAGCAAACCTACAACCGGCAGGCCTGGGACGCGCTGATTCGCCAGTACTGGTTCTATGACGACACTATGCGCTCGGTGTTCTTTGCTTATCTCTCGAGCGGCGGCCAGCTCGATTCCGAGCTTCAGGCGGTTCGCGCCTCGATTCCCCAGGCCGCGTCCGGGCAGTGGGACGCGCTGACGATGGCGAATCCCGCCGCCGCGCAGTTCGTCGCCGAAGCGGAAATCTGGCGCTCCCATTTTGAAGCTGCGGCGCCGCTGAGCAAAGCGATTGCAGAGGCTTATCCGGCGGACTTCGCGATGGGCCGGCGCGCGTCTTCCCTCTTCCGGTCGCTTGCTCTCTCTAATCCGCAGGGCACCGCGGCGGCCGCATCAATTGAGGAAACCCTCTCGATGGCCCGCCCAGGTGATCGCGACATTCTGATTCGCATCGGCGACATTTACGCCGACCGCGAAATGTTTGCCAAGTCGCGACCGTATTGGAATCGCGTGCCCGGACTCGAGCCCGGCAATCCCGACGCTTTCCTCGATTCGGCGACCGTTTTCTGGGACTACTTTCTGTACGGCGATACGCTGCGAATTATCAATGACGCGCGCAAGAAATTCTCAAACCCCGCCCTCTTCGCATATGAGGCGGGGGCAGTTTACGAAGGCGAACGCGACTATAAGCGCGCGGTCGGCGAATACCTGAGCGGCGCGCTGGTTGCGTCGGCCGACTCGCCGGCGCGCGCGCGGCTGTTGCGTCTGGTCAAGCGTTCCAACCTGCGCGCGACGATCGAGCAAGCAACCGAGAAAGCATCCGGCGGCGCCAACCCCGATTGGAACGCCGTCTCACTGCGCCTTGACGTGCTCGAAGCGCTCAACCGCCGCGCGGATCTCGAAGCCTTTCTAACGCATCTGGCGCAGGAGACGTCTTCGCTCGAACTTCTGGCGGAGATTCAGCCGGTGGCGGAACGCTACGGTTTCGACAACGATCGCATCCTGATCCTCGAGCGCGAAATCGCGCTGCTCGCGGACCCGGTCGAAAAACTCCAACTCCGCCTGCAACTGGCGCGCTTCTACGAATCAAAGAACCAGGTCGAGCGGGCTCGCGCGGTAATGGAGACTGTCTACAACGAGAATCCGCTGCTGCTCGGCGTGGTCCGCTCCACAGTGGATTTCTACTGGCGGAACAAGATGTGGGACCCCGCCATCGACACCCTGATGAAGGCCGCTAAACCGGCTTACCCCGATCTCGGCAGACAATTCAGCTTCGAGGCCGCAACTAAAGCCGCTGAGGTCAAGGAATACGCGCGCGCCCGCGAATTGCTCACCGCGCTGCTCCAGGACCAGCCCTATAACGCCGAATACCTGGCGGCCATGGCGGATAGCTACGCGCGCGAAGGCGACGACAAATCTCTGCGCGACTTTTATCTTGCCAAAATCCAGGCCTTTCGCGACTCGAACCTGCCCGCCGATGAAAAGACGGCTCGCATCGCGGCGCTTCGTCGTGGGGTCATTCCCGCCCTGGCCCGTCTCAAAGATTTCGCCGGAGGCGTCGACCAGTACATCGAAATCATCAACAAGTTCCCGGGAGACGAAGGGCTGGTTCAGGAGGCTGCGGGCTTCTCCGGCCGCAACGGCCGAGGCAAGCAACTGCTCGATTACTACACCAAGACCGCCGCCGATTCGCCCAAGGACTTCCGCTGGCCCATGGTCGTGGCGCGCATCGACGCTTTCTTCGAAGACTATCCCGCCGCCATCGCTTCTTACGCGCGCGCCCGCGCCATCCGTCCCGACAGCACAGCACTGCTGACGGCCCAAGCCGGCCTCGAGGAACGCTTGATGCGCTTCGACGACGCCTTGAAGAGCTACTCTCGGCTCTACGAGCTGGCTTACCAGAATCCCACCTGGATGGAAAAGGTGGCGGAACTCCAGGCGCGTCAAGGCCGCACCGATGCAGCCGTCGCGGCCCTGAAGAAAGCGTTAATTGAAGGCCGACCCGAGAAGCCCGACCTCTATTTCGCTGTTGCCGAGCGCCTGGCGGGCTGGAATCTGCTCGACCAGGCGCGGCAATTCGCGGAACGCGGCGTGGCGCTGGCCAGCAAGGATCTGCTGGTGCGGCCTGAGAATTTCAGGGGCGCGGCCGCCGACGCAACGATTCTCACGCGCCTGCGCGATTACAGCACAGCCTACACGCGTTTGCGAGAGGCGGCGCAGGCGGCGCGGGATCAGAAGATCGAACCCAACCTGGCTCCTTGCCTCTCCGCCATGGGCAGCGTGGTGAAGGAATACTACACGCCCGAAGAAAACACCGCCTTCGCCAACTTCCTTGTCAGCCAGAACCAGGGAATGGAAACCGGCGATCGTCTCCCCTTGGCACAAGCCGCGGGCCTTACGGATCTGGAGGCACGTTGGCGGTTCGAGGTGATGATGGCCGATCCCGGCACACCCGGGGCCCAGGCCATGGAGGCGCGGTTGGCTTTGCTGCAAAAGCAGCGCATGCGCTTCAACGAATTCGGAGCGCAACTCGAAGAATACTGGAAAGTCTTCCCCAACGAGCCCGCCAAGAACTTCGTTCTCGAAAGGGCTGCGGAAAGCTATCGGGCAGTGGGGAACACTGCTGCCGAACTGCGTGTCCTTCAGGAGGCCTTCGAGGGGCATGGGTTGAATGGCGTGCCTCTCCGCCGCTACTTCGATCTGCTATCCAAGACCTCGCCGGAGCAACTCGTCGCGATAGCGGGAGGGGGTAACGCCGATCAGATGCGCGACGGCGCTGCATCTTCGGCGCTCTCAACAGGAAAAGTGGATTTGGCGCTCCGGGCTATCGCTGCCCGCGGGCAACGCCTGCCGCCTGTATGGACGCGCGCCTACACAGGTCTTTTGGGCCTCTATTACTCCGACACTTCACCTGCCATCAATTCTGCCTATCAGATGGCGCTCGATACGCGCACGATTGGCGAGCGCGTCGCCAAGCCCCCCAACCGCGACGACACCATGGCCGGCGATGTCTGGTTCTATTACGGCGGGCGGTACGGAGAGTATCTTTCAATTGCGCATCAGGGCAACCCCGAGGATTACCTGCCGGCCACCCTCGAAGGGACCCCGGCGCGTTCGGAGGCCTACTTCGCGCTCGCCGATTATTACCGGGAGGCGGGCCAGTTCGACGCTGCGCTGGAGGATTATGCACACACGCTGGAACTGAATGCCAAGCGCGCCGATGCGCACGATCGCAGGGCGCAAATCCTATGGCAGCAGGGCAAGCAGGAGGAGGCCATCAAGGAATGGTCGGCGGCATTCGTTGCCCTGCGCGCGCAGGAAGACAGCCGCACCGTGCCGCCGGCTTTCTGGACGGACCTTCAAGCCGCGCTCGAACACATCGGCGAACGGAAACTATTCCCGCGCTTGCATGACGACGCGGAGCGCGTGGTGCGCACCTACGTCCGGCGCAACGGCAGTTACCGCGCCGAGCCGGTCCTGCGGGGTGCGATGGTTGCAGCGGGAGACCCCACGCAAGGGGCGGGTTGGCTGCTCGATCTTTCCCGGTCCGCCCAATCTCCTGTCGATTTCCTCTCGGCGATTGTGCGCGCCCAGTGGTTCCCCGAAGGCCAGAAGGAGCCTGTCTATCAGAAGATTCTTGCCTTGGCTCAGGACCACGCCGACAAGACCTTCGGCGCCGAACACTCGACAGCGCTTGAAACTCTGCACGATTGGCAACTCGATTGGATTAGATTCTTGCTGGATCATCGCCGGACGGACGACGCACGCAACGCCTTTAATAGCCTGTCGGAGGATTTTCGTGACCCGCACCGTCTCGAGATCGCGTCCTTCATGGTCCGCCTCGCGGCCCAGTCAAACACGCTGGAAGAGCTACTCCGGCAGTTTCAACAAGCCCCCGAAAAGGCTCCTTCTTTCGAAGTCCTGCGCAATGCCGCGATGAACTTGAACGAAAGTGACCCGACGGATGCCCGCCGGATCCTCGAATACGTCTACACGGGCCAAATCGACGCACGTGATTTTGCCGCGGCGAACTTCCTGGGGCTTGCAGAAGTACGATTGCAACAGGGCAATCTTGCTCAGGCGATTGCGTTGCTACAGCGCATGAACCTCGTGGCGGGCCAGCCGTTCGAGAACCTGACCACAGCCGGTGACCTGCTCTTGAAGATGGGACATCCGACGGAGGCCGGGAATTTTTACAGTATGCGTCTGAAAGCCGTTCCTTGGGATGCCGACGCCCAGCTCAAACTGGCCCAGGCGGAAGCGGCGACGAGCACACAGCGAAACGATGCCACCCAACTACTCACCGCGCTGGTATCCTCTCCGAACGCTGCTTATGCCAAGCGAGCCTCGGCAGCCGAGTCCCTTGGGGCCCTCAAGGCGCCTGCGCCAGGTCAGGTCAGCGCCGAACTCGGGTGGCTGGTTCGTGGAGGACCCGCGGCGGCGGCTGAGTCGCCCGGCTTTTACTATGCGCGCCTGCGAGCGGCGCGCGAAGCCGCCGACCCCACGGCCAGAATCCGCCTCCTGCTGGACGCGATTGCCATCCGGCCCGAGGACTTCGCGCAGCGTACGGCGGGGGCCCTGCACCCGGAGGCTGAGCCTGAGAACGTTTCGCCGCGTGTCGATCTGGCCGGGGCGGCGGCCGCGGCAAACCAGAACGAACTTGCAATGTCCGCCATAACACCATTGCTGGAACAGGGTTCGACGCTCACTGTGCAACCCGAAAATCAGCAAGGTGAAGGAGCGGACGAGGCATCCGCCCAGCCGGAATATCCGGACATCCTGTGGAAGTGGTTTTTGCGTGACCAGAAGTTGAGCGATGAGCAGAAATCGCTCCTCGCCGCCCAACTGGCTGGCGCGTTGGTGAAGATCGATCGGCTTGCGGAAGCAACCAAGCTCTGGAAGATTGCCGCGATGCTCACGACCGGTGACTCCGTTCGCTCTAAGGCAAGCAGTGAGCTTGAACGCGTTCAGGCGCAAATCAAGCTCGAGAAGACCGACCAGGAGCGCCGGCCGGTAATTACGAAAGACCTCGGGCAGAGTATCCTTGTCAGGCCCCGCTTGGCCAGGTAGCGTGGATTTTCTGCTTGACAAAAGAATGGACCTGTGGTAGCCTATGATGATGGTCAGATTGTGGACAATTCGTCGCCAGCCGCCGCGGCACTTGGCCAAGCATCGGGCAAAGCGGAGGCGCTCCCTCCCGCGAGGGAATGCAGGAAATACAAAAAATGAAAAATAGTGGGAACGAAGCTAAGAAGTCCTTGAAAACAAAGGGAAATGACTTTTTCAATGATGTGAATTGCGCGCGTTTTGCACGCAAATTCGCATAAATCGGACGCGAAAACGAGCGAAAATGCCTCATTTCGCCAAAATCGAACCGAATCGTCCTTGTCGCAGAACGCCGTTGATGGCGACCGTCGGGGGGGGCTACATGAAGTCCTCAGGTCGTGAGTTCGGAGGTGCAACGGTATGAGGAAAATCACGATTAGCGTCCTCTACTTTCTAAGCTCCTCTCTCGCCATGGCCCCGCCCGGCCAGGTGCCCGCCGCGCCCTCGTCCAGCCTCGCCGCTTTCATGCCTACGGGGTCTTTGCTTTTCGTGGAGTCACCCGACTTTGCCAAGCTGGTCCACGACTGGAACGACTCGCAAGAAAAACAGAAGTGGCTGGAGAGCGACAATTTCCAGGTCTTCTCGCGTTCACGTTTACTCCTGCGCCTTCAGGAAGCACAGCGGCAATTCGCGGTGGCCGCGGGCGCTCCGCCGGACATGGCGCTGCTGGATTCGCTGGCGGGCGGCCAGTCGGCGCTCGCCATTTACGACATCGGCAACCTGGAATTCGTCTACATCACCCGCATGCCGTCCGCCCGCGGCATGCAAAACGTTTTGTGGTCGAGCCGGGAGAAGTTTGAGCCGCGCAAGGCCGCAGACCTTCCTTACTACGTGCGGACGGAGCCGGAGAAGAATCGGCTGGTGGCGTTTGCCACCTCGGGCGACTACCTGCTGCTCGCGACCCGCGAAGACCTCATTGCCGGCGCGCTGGGCTTGCTTTCCGGCAAGTCACAGCCCCGGCTCCCGGACGAGATTTGGTATAAGAGTGCGGTTGCGGCGGCAGGGCCGATCGGCGATCTCCGCCTGGTACTGAACCTGCCGCTTCTGGTCAAGTCGCCGCACTTTCGCAGCTATTGGATCGAGCGCAACGTCGCGGAGCTAAAACCCTATTCGGCAGAAGTCGCGGACGTGCACCGGTCAGCGACGGAAGTTCGCGAGAATCGCGTCCTCCTGAAAACCAATTTGCCCGCAGGGGCGGAGCCTCTCCCTCCCGCCCGCAGCGGCTTGGGCGAATTGCTTGGCATGGTCCCGGCGCAGCAAGGCCTTTACCTCGCATGGAAAGACCCCACCTCAGATATGGTGCTCAACTTGGTGCAGCAGAGGCTTCTGATGCCCCGCACTGGCCCGGGCGTAGCATCCCAAATCGCGCCGGCCGTCGCTTCCACTCCCGGGCAGGCGGGCAGCGAGAGCGACCTCGAGACACGGATCGACGTTGCTCCTCTTCAGGGGACGGCAGGTGCCCTTGGCGTCGATGCTCTCAAGAAGCTCCTGAATGCGGGCCCGCTCAAGGCGGTGCTGGAGTTTCAGTCGCTTCATCATGCCCGGTCACCCGCTTTTGTCGAGCCGCACACCGCCATCCTGATCCGCAGCTCAGCGAATTGGGACTCGCAAGCGGCGAGAGACGCCATCCGAACTGCCATTCAAGACCTGTGGACGACTTCTCAGATCGGCGTGAACTGGGTGGAAAATCACGAAGGGAGCGCCAGTTACTATCAACTTGATGGCTTGGTTCCGCTCGCCGTCGGGGTCCGGGGACCAATTCTCGTCGTGGCAAACTCCAACGAAATGCTTGCTTCACTGCTGGGCCACGCGCCCCTCGGCCCGGCGATGAGCCCAGCGGGCGCCGCGCAGGGTCAGAATCTGGTTTACGCCGCAGGATTCCAGCATGCCGCCGAGCGCGAAGACATCGTGGCCATGATGCGGCTGATTGAGATGCCTCTGCCAAGAGCGAACGTCGGTTTGGCAGACGAGCAAGGGCGCGAGCCGGCTTTCTTTTCTGATAACTTGGCGAGCCTCAGCCAAGCGCTCCAAAGCATCGAGTCCGAGTCGCTCGTCGTCGAGGACCGCGGCCCAATGCTGGTGCAGACGGCCACGTACCGGCTGAAGAAAAGGTAGGCGGTATGAGGTAGGTCGTATGTGGGGAAAAGAAACGGGCCGGCACATAACGGAAGAGCCCTCTCCCTCGGGGAGAGGGTGTTGCGCTGCCGGCGTTTTCATCAGCCGGATCGGGACGGGTGAGGGGTTACTTGCCGCGGCGCTGCTGGCTTGCCTTTACGCGGCCTCCCCCTTAGCCGCGGCTTCACTCTATGACCAATCGGTCTCCCGCCTGCTGTCAGAGCGCTACACTTCGAGCGACTTGTCGTACATCGTGATCGACGCCGCCACGCGCCGCCTGATTGCCTCCCGGTGGGACGCGATTACCGAACCGGTTCCGGTCGGCTCGCTCGTGAAGCTGTTCCTTGCCTTGGCCTACGCGCAGAAGCACGATTTTAGGTATCCGGCCTATTTTTGCCACGGAGCGCGGGACGGTTGCTGGCTGCCGCGCGGCCACGGACCCGTGGATATTAGCTCAGCTATTGCTTATTCTTGTAATGCCTATTTCATGAACATGGTTTCGACCTTAAAGCCTGAAGACGTGGATTTCATGGCCCAACGCTGCGGCTTTTCTCTTGGACAAGCGCCCTCCGCCGCGGCGCAGATGATCGGCTTGGGCGGCGCTTGGCGCATTGACCCTCAGGACCTTTTGCACGCCTTCGTCCTTCTCGCCGCCGTGCCGCGAGTTGCCGGGGCGGCCGAACTGATGCATGGGATGGCTCTCTCCGCCAAGATGGGGACCGCCGGCGCCGTGGGTCTAGCTCTTCACGGGGCGGCCGTTCTGGCCAAAACAGGCACCGCGCCCTGCGTCCACCAGCCTCGCGCGCCGGGTGACGGTTACGTGGTCCTGCTTTACCCAGCGGACCAGATTCGCCTGGCGCTGCTGGTTCGCGTGCACGGTGTCCCCGGCTCTCGTGCGGCCGAACTCGGAGGCCGCATGTTGAACAGTGTGGTCAACTTAGAATAAGAAGAACGATTGTCAATCCGAGTGCAGATTGACCTGCGGGCCACCCATGGAGATGAAAGTGGCTGTCATCCTGAGCGAAGCGAAGGATCTGCATTTCCGGTCCCTGGCGAACTAATGCAGATTCTTCGCTTCGCTCAGAATGACAAGCTTGGGACAAGCGCTTGGACGCGCTTCGGAGAGGATCTGATCCGTAAACGGCTTGCCTTATCCGCTCTCGCGTTCGTTACGCTGGCGTTTTGCGCCTCCGCCCGGGATCTGCGGATAGGCGTGTTTGGCCTGCTTCATCCCCGGCAGTTGGAGATTGGCTGCCCGCCCGGTCAATTGCTGATTCTCACCGCGGGCTCACACCAAGTCAGCCTCTCCGATGGCGCTTCCGCCTTCTTAGATTTGGAAGGGGACCATGTGCGCGTGCGAAGCAGGGATGACGCCTTCGAGGCCACTGAAGTACGCCTGGCAGGCGCAACGGGAAGCGCCTCTGATTTCCTGCTCTCCGTTCCCGGAAGGCTTGCCAGGCAGTATCGCGGCAGACTCGACATCCAGTGCCAGATCGACGAATTGGTTGCTGTAGTGGAAATGGACATGGAAACGGCCGTGGCCTCGGCGGTGGCCGCGGAAAGTGTACCCGGTGCTTCCCTTGAGGCCTTAAAAGCCCAGGCGGTGGCCACGCGTTCATTCTATCTGGCTTCGCGATCGCGCCACGGGCAAATTGATTTCTGCGATACGACCCACTGCCAGTTCCTTCGCGAACCGCCGCCCCCGCGATCTCTCGCGGCCCAAGCCGCCTTGGCTACCCGCGGCCTGATTCTCTTTTACGAAGGCGCGCCTGTTCTCGCCCTCTTCACCGGCAGTTGCGGCGGCAGGACCCGAACCCTCGCCGAAGTCGGCCTCGCGCCTGCTCCTTATCCCTACTTCTCTGTAGCCTGTGATTACTGCTTGCGACAGTCACCGCATTGGCAGGTGCGGCTCGAGGCCGAAGAAGCCGCAACACTCGCAAAACACTCCGAAGCAGGCAGGCTGAGGCTCGGCCGTATTCTGGGCTGGGACGTGGTGCCCGGCAACAATTACGAATTGCAGCCACAGGGGGATGAGGTATTGGTGGAAGGCCGCGGCAAGGGGCATGGCGTAGGCCTCTGCCAGTCGGGTGCGGCCGGCATGGCCAGGCAAGGCCGCAGCTTCCAGGAGATTCTCGCCCGCTATTATCCCAATACGCTAGTCGCAGGCACTTCGAACTGAACTGTAGTGTTTCAGTTTGAATCTGTAGCGGCAAGTTTACCTCGCCACATGGCGGCGTAAAGCCGCCGCTACCCCGAACAGCAACTTCGGAAACCTGGCGGGCAGGGGCGTAGGGGAGACGGAAACGGCGCGGTTTGGACGCTGAGAGTGGGGCGAGGCAAAGAGGGTGGCATTTTCGAGAGCACTTCGCCGGTGGGGCCT
>Ga0181535_10004081_pt1 | contig 16487 bp, 13 predicted proteins | sample PEATcosm2014_Bin_44_FD_119774 | JGI IMG/M metagenome (GOLD analysis project Ga0181535, IMG submission 119774) | Peatland microbial communities from MTU Mesocosm Facility, Houghton, MI, USA - PEATcosm2014_Bin17_30_metaG | ecosystem: Environmental > Terrestrial > Soil > Wetlands > Peat | place... | reverse complement strand
CAGGCCACTCTGAGAGTGATTTGCTGCGGATGGCGGCGGCGGCGGAGGAGCGATCGAATCATCCCTTGGCGCGGGCGGTGATTGACGCTGCGAAAGCGCGGGGCCTGAAGTGGCAACCGGCGGAAGAGGTGCAGGTTTTGCCGGGGCGCGGGCTAACGGCACGCGTGGAGGGCCACGATTGTTTGCTGGGGAATGAGGCTTTGTTTGGCGAGAATGGCGTTGCGCTACCCGGCGATGTTGCGGCGCCGGAGCCGGGCGTGACTCGGCTGTGGATGGCACTGGACGGCGTGGCCGCCGGGTATTTTGACGCTCGTGATCGATTGCGGCCGGATGCAGCGAGTGCGATTGCAGCGCTGCGCAACGAGGGGCTTCGCGTGCTGATGCTGACGGGCGACTCGGCTGCCGCGGCTGCGCCGATCGCGAAACAGGCGGGAATTACGGAAGTGGAAGCGGGGCTTGATCCGGCGGGAAAGCTGGCCAGAATTCGCGAGCTGCAGAAATCGGGCCTGCGGATTGCGATGGTGGGTGACGGCATCAACGACGCGGCGGCGCTAGCGCAGGCCGACGCGGGGATCGCCATGGGAACTGGCGCGGATTTGGCGCAGGAAGCGGGCGATGTGCTACTGCTGCGAGCGCAGCCGGCGGCGATTCCCGCGGCGCTCGAGCTGGCGCGCGAGACCGTTCGCATCATGCGGCAGAATTTGGGGTGGGCTGTGGGCTACAACCTGATCGGGATTCCGCTGGCTGCCGGGCTGCTGTATCCGGCGTTTCACATTCTGCTGACGCCGTGGCTGGCGGCGGCGGCAATGGCGCTGAGCAGCGTGTGCGTGTTGGGGAACAGCCTGCGGCTGCGGGGATGGCAGCCCGAAAGGCCAGCTACTAGCTCCTAGCTTTCAGCTTCTCCTTGCTGGGGTTGTGATTGTTGTACCGCTCCCGGTCAGGTAGAGCGATCAGGGTCCCATTCGCAGGACGTGGCGCGAGGACACAGTAAACTAAGCGAAGGTTCCGTTTGTGCGCATCCTAACCCGCTACATTCTCGGCGAAATCCTCTCGCTCACGCTGATCGGTTGCGCGCTTTTCACCTTCATTCTGTTTATGCCGCAACTGCCACACATTCTTGAGGTGGTGGTGCGCAACAGCTCCACGCTTGCGGACGTCGCGCAGGTGTTTCTCTTCACGCTGCCCAATCTGCTCAAGGTAACGATTCCCATGGCGGTGCTGTGGGGCATTCTGCTGGGTCTGAGCCGGCTGGCGTCGGACAGCGAAATCATCGCGATGCGCGCATCGGGGCTGGGCATCGGATATTTCGTGCGCGTGGCGTCGATTGTGGCGATCGGGGGCACGCTGCTGGGGCTGGGCAATTCGCTGTATCTTGCTCCGCGCGCCAACCAGGCGATCATCGAGATGGAGCAGTCGCTGGAGACGTCGCAGGCCAGCTACGAGATTGAGCCGCGCGTTTTTTACGAGGATTTTCGCAACTACGTGCTCTACGTGCAGGACGTGCGCTCGGGAACGGGCGCAGCCAACTGGCGCCAGGTATTCATGGCCGATGTTTCGGACCCCGACAATCCACTGATTACGACGGCTGCCTCGGCGACGGTGGTGACGGACAATACGCAGGAGCTGCTGATGCGGCTGCGCGATGGCGTGCGCGACGAGACCGTAGCCGACGAGCCGGAGCAATCGAACATTTCAACGTTCACGACCACCGACTTACCGCTGATGCTGGGCCAGCAGAACGACGTGCACCTGGGGCGGCTGGACACCGCGCTTTACGCGATGCCGTTGGGCGCATTACTGCAACACACGAGCGGGCCCGACGGAAAGCGATTCCTGATCGAGCTGCACAATCGATTTGCGTTCCCTGCCGCGTGCCTGGTGCTGATGCTAGTGGGGGTGCCGCTGGGCGTGGCGTCGAGGCGTGGCGGCAAGAGCTCGGGGTTCGTGCTCACGATTCTGCTGGTGTTTGTCTACTACTTCCTGTCTTCGACGGGAATCGCGCTGGGCCACCAGAACAAGCTGCCGGCGTTCGTGGCGGTATGGTCGGCCAACGTGATGTTTGCCGTCGCGGGTACATTTCTGCTGTGGCAGATGGCGACGGGAGGGCGAATCCTGAGCGCGATTTCAGCGTGGATCGCACGGTCGCCGATGCCGTCTACCGCAAAGAAGCGCAACGGGTTCTCGCTGAGCGAATTTCTGGAGAAGCTGAGGCCACGCAACGGGTCCGCGACGAAGGGCAAATCGCGGGGATTCTTTCCACGGATCATCGATGAGTACATTGTGCGCGAGTTCGCCACGCTTTTTGTTCTGGTACTGGCCGGCTTTGTCATGCTCCTGATCGTGTTCACGTTCTTCGATCTGCTGGGCGACATTCTGCGCAACCACATCGCGCTGGCCGTTGTGGGCGAATACCTGCTGAACCTGACGCCGAGCATGCTCTACCTGACCGCGCCGCTGGCGGTGCTGATTGCCGTGCTGGTAACCTTCAGCGTACTCAACCGCAACAGCGAGATCATCGCCATGAAGGCAACAGGCATCAGCCTCTACCGGCTCGTGATTCCCATCGTCACGATTGCTTTTTGCCTGGCCATCTGTCTCTTTCTGTTTGACCAGTACTATCTGCCGCAGGCCAACCGCAGGCAGGAGTCGCTGCGCAACGTGATCAAAGGCCGGCCGCCGCAGACTTATCTGCACCCCGAGGAACAATGGATCTTCGGCCCAAGGTCCGCGCCCGGCGAGCCCGGCTGCATCTTTTACTACGAATTCTTCGACCCCGACAGCAATGAATTCGCCAATCTCTCAGTCTTCGAGTTTGAGCCGTTTACGTTTCAACTGACGCGGCGGATCTTCGCCAAGCGGGCCGTGTGGGACGCCGATTCCGGCGCATGGCATTTCGAGAACGGGTGGGTGCGCGATATCAAGGGCGGCAATGTGACTGCCTACCGTACATTTCTCGAGACGAACTTTCCGGAGATTCACGCGGCGCCGGACTACTTCAAGAAAGAGGACCTGCAGTCGCAGGAGATGAATTTCGGCCAACTCGACCACTACATCCGCGACCTGCGGCAGAGCGGCTTCGACACCAAGCGGCTGAGCGTTGCGCTGTGGCAAAAGCTCTCTTACCCAGTTGTTGCAGTGGTCATGGCCGTTCTGGCCATTCCGTTCGCGCTGTCCATGGGACGCCGGGGGTCGATCACAGGCATTGCCGTGGCCATCGGCGTGGCGCTTGCGTACCGGGTGGTCGACGGCCTGTTTGGAGCGATGGGCTATGTGAATTACCTGCCCGCATCGATGGCAGCGTGGTCAGCTGACATTCTGTTTGGTCTTGTCGGCGGGTACCTGCTGCTGCGGACGCCGACGTGAGAAAAGCGGTGATTAGTGATTAGTGGTTAGTGATTAGTGGTTAGTGATTAGTGGTTAGAGATTCGTGATTCGTGGTTGGTCTTCGCGGAACAGGGAACAGGGAACAGAAGGCAGCCCAATGGGAACTGTGGAAACTACAACGCTCTTCAGGCCCACTGGCGAAAAGGAGCTCGCATTGATTCGCGCGAGTGGCTGGCGCGCATTCCCGCCGCGATTGCCCGAACAGCCCATTTTCTATCCGGTGCTGAACGAGGAATATGCAATTCAGATTGCCCGCGATTGGAATACACGCGACGGCGGCACGGGATATGTGGTGCGCTTCGAGGTTGAAGCGGATTACCTAAGACAATTCCCCATTCAAAGGGCCGGCTCGCGGACCCATCAGGAATACTGGATTCTCGCGGAGCAGCTTGAAGAGTTTAACCGTCACATCGTTGGTTTTATCGAGGTGATCGGGGAATTTCGAGCTTCAATCGCACCCCCGGTACAATAAACATATGCTGGCCGATCTTGGTCCCCTTTACAGCTACATGCGCCGTTACCGCTGGCAGTACGTGCGGGGCACGCTGGCGTGCGTGGCTACGAATATTGTCGCCGTGCAGTTTCCGCGCGTTCTGGGGATGGCCATCAACAGGATCCAGCAGGGAACCACGCGGGAGCTGATCCTGATTTTCGCGCTGGTCCTTGTGGCGATCAGCCTGGTAAAGGGCGTGTTTCTCTACGCGCAGCGCTGGATTCTGATTGGAATTTCGCGCGAGATCGAGTTCGACCTGCGCAACGACCTGTTCCGCAAGCTCGAAATTCAGGACTCAGGTTTCTACCAGCGCTACCGCACCGGCGACATCATGGCGCGCATGACGAATGACCTGAATGCTGTGCGCATGCTGCTGGGGCCGGCGCTGATGTACAGCGCCAACACCATCTTCCTCAGCGTGTTCGCGCTGTTCTTCATGCTGCGCATCAGTCCCTACCTGACGCTGGTGGCGCTGGCGCCGATGCCGCTGGCCAGCATTCTCGTTCAGTATCTCGGGCGCAGAATTCACGAGCGCTTCGAGCGCATCCAGGCCAGCTTTTCCGATATCTCCGCGCAGGCGCAGGAGAACTACTCCGGCGTGCGGCTCATCCGGGCTTTCGCGCGCGAGGAGTCGCAGATCGGCCTCTTCGAGCGGCTGAACCGGCAGTACATCGGGCGCGCCTTGCGGCTGGTGCAGCTGATGGGCATGTTGTGGCCGACGCTCGAGTTTATTCTCGGCATCTCCATGGTGATTACGCTGCTGGCCGGAGGGCACGAGGTTCTGGCGCACCGGATCAATGTGGGCCAGTTCGTGGCGTTCAGCACCTACATGATCATGCTGATCTGGCCGATCATCGCCGTGGGATGGGTGATCAACATCTTCCAGCGTGGAACGGCTTCAGTAAAGCGCATCGATGAGTTGCTCAAAGCCGAGCCCGCCATTGCCGACAACTCCGTTGTTTTGACCTTTGGACGAGAGACGGAGGCGGAACTCAAAGGAGAAATCGAATTCCGGCATCTCAATTTCAGGTATGGCGAAACCGAAGTGCTGCGCGACATTTCGCTGAAGATTCCGGCGGGATCAAGCCTGGCCATCGTGGGGCCGACGGGCTCCGGCAAGTCGACACTCGCGAATCTCATTCCTCGCATCTACGACGCGCCGGAGGGGACGCTGCTCATTGACGGCCGGCCGGTAACCGACTATCCGCTGGCCGTGCTGCGGCGCAACATCGGCATGGTGCCCCAGGAGACTTTTCTGTTCAGCGAGACGATCCGCGAGAACCTGGCCTTTGGCGCGCCGGACGCGAGCGCCGAGGAGCTGCTGGAGGCGGCCGAAGCCGCGCACATCCGGCTGGAGTTCGAGGAGTTCCCGCAGGGATTTGAAACGATGGTGGGCGAGCGTGGCGTGACGCTGTCGGGCGGCCAGAAACAACGCTCGGCGATCGCGCGCGCGCTGTTGCGGCGGCCGGCGATCCTGATTCTGGACGACGCGCTGGCCAGCGTTGACACTTACACGGAAGAACGCATTCTGGGCGGGCTGCGCAGCTATACAGAGACGGCAACAACGATTCTGATTTCGCACCGAGTGTCGACCGTGCGCAATGCCGACCGCATCGCGGTGCTGGACAAAGGGCGAATCGTCGAAGTGGGGCGGCACGACGAACTGCTCGCGCTCGACGGCTACTACGCCAGCCTCTACCAGAAGCAACAACTGGAAGAAGAGCTGACGGTGGCGGGATAAACCAGCGGAGTTAGCGGGGCTAGCGGAGTTGGGGGAGTTAGCAGAGTCGCGGCGATGATGGCTGCGCGCGAGGATTATGCGGTCCAACTTGAACCGTTAGCTGAATCCGCCTGCACGCGCGCGACGGCCAATTGCGCGGGGCGCGAAGGCCTTAGCTCATCCGGCAAAGATGATGGGCCGCCCGGGTTCTTCGCCACCTCGCGCCAGGCGTCGCGGACATTGCGCACACAGTCGATGGCATGCTCGAATTTGGCTTTCGATGCCGACTGCGAGGCCTGAAGAATCTGGGCGAAGATTGCTGCGTAAAACTCGCTGAGGGATTGCGCCGGGCGGCCTCCCACATCCATTCGCAGACGAGCCTGCAGGTGAATGATGATGTCCATGGCGCGCTTGACCGCGACTCTGCGGGCGTCGGCATCGCCGCACTCGACGGCGGCGATGGCGGCATAGAGAAAGCGGATGATGCCGTCATAAAGAGCGACGACAAGATCGACGGCCGAAGCGCTTTCCAGCGCGTGTTCGCGGTAATTTGACATTCGAGGTTCCTTATCCGTCCAGGTTCTGGTCGTAGCCTGTGATCGCCGAGTAAAGCTCGTTCATGCCGTTCAGTTGCGAGGGCAGTTGCTGCATGGTCTGGTTGGCGCTGTTCAGCTCCGCGGTCAGGCTCGACTGCTCGGCGGAGATCAGGCTCTGCTCCCTGGAGATATCGGCGTTGAGCGTGGATTCAATCGTGCTGTTGGAGCCGGACGCCAGGGACAGAATTCCCGTGGGTGAACCGGTGCCTGCGTTGGCGAGCATGTTGTTGAAGGTCTGGCCCCAACTGTTGGCGTTCTGGAAGAAGCCCGCCACGCTGGAGTAGTCGGTGTTGAGCACGGAATCGAGCGAATCGGCGTCGAAAGTGATTGAGCCATCGTTGTTTACGCTGATGCCGAGCGAGGTGAGGCTGCTGATGTCGGACGAGGTGTTGTAGTTGAGCGCGGTGGCGGTGGGGCTGGTAGTGTCCACGATGCTTGAGGTCACCTTGAGCGCGCCCGCCTCGCCATTCGTGCCGGAGGTCAGAGTTAGCCCGGTTCCGGCCTGATCGGGCGCCGCTGAGACGCCTGACAAGCCGTTGATAGCGCCCATGAGCCCGGAGAGGGTGTTGTCAGAGGAATTGAGGGTGATCGTTTGCGCCGTGCCGCTGCCCACCTGGATGGTGAGCGAGCCGGAGAGAGTATCTCCGGCGCCGGCCACCGTGCCCAGAGTGCCGGTGTCGGGTGTCGTGCTGGTGTACGGCGTGGTGTCGGAGTACTTCAGCGGCGTTGGGGCGCTGGCGGTGAGCGCCGAGGTTACCGTCAAGGCTCCGCTCGAACCTGCGGTCTGCGATGTAAGCGTGAGCGTGGACTGGCCGCTACCGGTGGCGACTTGAGCGTCGACGCCGAGATTGGCCGAGTTGATTGCCGAAGCGAGGCCGGAGAGCGTATCGGGCGTGGAAGAGTCGCCGACATTGACGGTTTGCGCGGCGTTGCTACCCACCTGGATGGTGATGGAGCCGGATAGAGTGACCCCCGCCGCGGATGAGACCGGATCGACGTAGCCATTTGGGTTGAGCGTGTTGAGGCCGCTGAGAAGCTCCTGCTGGAGCAAGGAGAGCGTGGGCGAGCCGAAGAGCGGCTCGGGATTGCCGGAGCTATCGTTTCCCTCCTGGGTATTGATGGCGCTGATGAGCGAGTTGTAGTCGGTGACGAATTGATTCACCGTGCTCTCGACATTCGCGTTGTCATTGCCGATCACCACCTGGACCTGTTCGAGAGTGTTGCCGGACTCCTCAGGACTGGGCGCGAGCAACTGAAAGGTCACGCCGGGGATGAGGTTGCTTACCGTGTTGGAGGCACTGGTGAGAGGCACGCCGTCAATGGTCAGGGAAGCATCTTCGCCTTTGACACCGACGTTGTAGTTGAGTGTGCCGGTCGAGTTGGCGGCGGTGACATTGTTGGGGTCGGTAAGCGACGACACGACGGTTAACTTCCCGGCTGCTCCGGAGGTTCCGGAGACGAGACTCATCCGGGAGCCGGTGGAGTCGGCGAGCACATTGGCGGTGAGGCCGAGGTTCGCGGAGTTGATGGCCGAAGCGATGCCGGACAAAGTGTCATTCCCGCTGCCGGTGTAAATGGTGTTGGCCGCAGGCTGAGTCGGCGCAGCGCCAATCACGATGTTCTCGATGGTCCCGTTGCCCAACTGGATGGTCATGGAACCGGAGAGCGCGTCGGATGCGCTGGTGATCGAGTCGAGGTAGCCGCTGGAGGTCTGAGCGAGATTATTCACAACCACCGTGTGCGTGCCTGCCGTCGCCGAAGAAGTGGCCGCCGTTAGCTCGAGCACGTTGGTGTCGGAGCTTGAACCTTCCTTTTGCGCCAAGATGCCCTGAAAATCGGTGAGCGCGCTCATATCGTTGGAGAGATTCGAGAAGAGCGTGCCGAGGCTGGAGATTGCGGTGTCCTGGCTCTCAAGCGAGGCCAATTGAGTCTTCCAGGGCGTTTCAACATTCTGAAGGTTGCCAACGATCTCTGCGACAGTGGAGCTGACGTCAAATCCGGCACCGCTGGTTGGCGATCCGAAGCTGAGTCCGACTGTGCCCATCGAATCCTCCATCAAAGACCGGTGCAGTTGGCGATCCAACCGGCGCACAAGCCTGATGAGTGAAATCTCATAACCTGGTCCGCCGTGGACTCAAGCGAAGAGGGGCGCCTGTTGGACGCCCCTCTTTGGTTATCGGAATTGCTGCCAGTTGAATTACTGCAACAGCTTGGTGACTTCCTGCTGCATGCTGTTCGCCTGCGCCAGGGCGGAGATGCCGGTCTGGCTCAGGATTTCGAATTTGGACATGTTGGAGGTTGCAGACGCGTAGTCGGTGGCCTGGACTGCGTTTTGCGCCGACTGCACGTTCTCCTGTTGCGTGCTGAGCACCTGACTGACGGCGTTCAGGGTGTTGATTTGCGCGCCGATGTAGCCATCCTGCGCAGCGACATCGGTGATGGCCGTGTTGAGGTCGGTCAGCGCGGATTGGGCGTCAGCCTGGCTGGACAGGTCTGTGGCGCTCAACGACTGGCCGGCGTTGTCAGAGTAGCTAATGGTTGCGACTCCGCCCGTGCCATTTGTGTCGGAGGCCGGGGTTCCTGGCGTTTGCGCAGTTGCCGCATCCTCCAACGCGTTGGTGGTGTCCTGAGTGACGCCCGCGGTGTAGTAGGTTCCCGCAGTGTAGGTGCCGCCCGCCAGGCCGGAAGTGGTTATGGTGGCCTTTGTAAGAGACGTCAGCACGCCTCCGGTATCCTCAACGCCGTAGTTGCCAGCGTTGATGTAGGTTGCCAAATGCGCCTCTGTATCGGTTGAGCCGTTTGTGCCCAGCGTAATGGACTTGCCGTTGATGACCAGCGTGCCAGCAGTGAAGGTGTTGGCCAAAGTGCCGTCGATGCCAGGAGCAGCGGCGCCGTTCGCTGCGCCGGCGACGCCGGAGCCTATACCGGAGATTTCGATACCGGTATCGGTGCTGTGGCCGGCTCCAGCCCCCGTCACGGCGGCGGTTCCGGCTTGCGTTGCGGTGGTGAAGCTGGCTGACAGGCCCAGGCCAGCATTGTTGATCGCGCTGATCATTCCCTGCACTGTATCGGCATAGTTGGTGCCTGCGCCCACGGTAATGACGGCCGTCTCATCGGCGATCTGGTTGGCTCCCGAACCACCGGTCGTCATATAGGTGACGTCGATGCTGTTGGTGCCGTTGCCGCCAAGGTTGCCCAGTTCATCGTTGGCCGTTGCAAGCGTGCCGTTTTTCGACAGATCGATGAACGCGTTGTTGGCGCCGGTGCTGTATGCCATGGTGCCACCCGAATCGCCCACGTTGGAGGACGAAAGCGCGCGGATGTTCAGGTCGTCGATGGCGGAGCCTGCCGTTGAGGAGTCGCCGGTGTAGATGTTGGTGTTGGAATTGAACACGGCCGAGTCGTTGTACGTGGTCGTGGAGCCGATGTTGGAGATTTCCGACAGGATCGACTGGTACTCCTGATTGGCTGCCGTGTCCTGGCTGGAGTTGAGCGTTCCGTTAGAGGCCTCGGTGGCCAGCGTAACAGCACGGTTGAGCAGGCTTGTGACCTGGGAGAGGGCGCCGTCGGCAACCTGCAACAGACCTGCTCCTTCTGTTGCGTTGGTTTGCGACTGCGTCAGCGCCTGCTGGTTGGCCTGAAGGCCGTCGACCAATGAGAGGCCGGCAGCATCGTCCGCACCGGAGTTGATCTTCGAACCCGAAGACAACTGCTGCAGGACGGTATTCAGGCTGTTGTTACTGTTGTTGAGATTGTTCTCCGCATACACCGCGGAGAGGTTATTCAAGACACCCAGGGACATGGGGTTCTCCTTGTGGATGCGGTGATTTGCGGTTCCAATTCCGGTTGCGCATCCCTCTGTATGGCCCTGGGTTGCTGCTCGCGGTCTGGAGCCGACGCATCTGGCCCCTATTTCGGCGCGATAACTATGGACTTTACGGATGTGCAGCGTGTGTCTCGCCGAGGGACAGTTCTGTTTCATTTGTTTTGTTTTTTTAACGTTTGACGGGGGCTGCCGATAACGAACGCGAAGGAGATTGGCTGATGATCGAATTGACGCGGCTGAACGGCCGGTCCATGGTCGTCAACAGCGACCTGATCAAGACCGCGGAGGCTTCTCCGGATACGATGCTGACCCTGATCAACGGAGAAAAGCTGATTGTGCGCGAGGAGATTTCAGAGGTAGTGGAGCGGATCCTTACGTATCGCGCGCGGTTGTTGGCGGTGGTTGCGAGGCGACTGCATCACTTCGGGGATCTGGAGCGCGCCGCGGCGCTAGTGAGCCTGGACGCCGCGGGATCGCCCAGCGTATTGCCGCCGAAACCAAAGCAAGACGCCGATGACGAGCAATAGATCTTTCACGGACACCGAGGAATCCTCAGGAGCAAAAGATGGATAAAGGAAGCATCGGCGGAGCGGTTCTGGCTATCGCGGGAATCATCGCCGGGTTGCTGATCGAAGGCGGGAACGTGGGCCAAATCCTGCAGCCTACGGCTGCGCTAATCGTCTTTGGCGGCACAATGGGCGCGGTGTTGCTGCAGTTTCCCATGACCACGGTGGTGAGCGCATTCCGGAGCCTTGGGGATGTTTTTGCCGCGCCGCGCAAACAGGATACTCATTTGATCCGGCAACTGGTGGCGTTCGCAAACAAAGCGCGCCGCAACGGCGTGGTTTCGCTCGACGCCGATCTGCAGACGATTGAGGATCCGTTTCTGAAGCAGACTCTCATGCTCGCCGTGGACGGGACGGAACCCGTTGACCTGCGCAAAATCATGCGGGTGAGCCTGGATTCGATGACCGAAGATGAGGAGCGGCTGCCGGCGGTATTCGAATCCGCGGGCGGATTCTCGCCAACCATCGGCATTCTGGGCGCGGTGCTGGGGCTGATCCAGGTGATGCAGCACCTGGACAACATTACGGAGGTCGGACGCGGTATCGCCGTGGCCTTTGTGGCGACGATCTACGGCGTGGGAATCGCCAATCTTTTCTTTCTGCCCTTTGCGGGAAAGATGCGGCTGCGCATTCGCAACGGTCATCGCCGGCGCGAGATGGTGCTTGAGGGCGTGATTTCCATTCTGGAAGGCATGAACCCGCGGATGCTGGAGATCAAGCTAGCGGGTTTTCTGGACGATTCAGACCGCGACGAGAAGGAGCGCGCCGCATGATTCCCCGCCTGCCGCGCAGCCGCGTGACTCACGACCGCTGGCTGGTTTCCTATGCCGACTTCATTACGCTGCTTTTCGGCTTGTTCGTCGTGATGTATGCCTTCGCGAGAGCCGACCAGAAGAAGCAGGCGCAGGTTTCGAAGGCGATCGATACTGCCTTTCGCTCGATGGGCGTTATGTCCGATGCCGCAAGCGAGCAGGCCAGCAGCGACGATGCAGCGGTAGCGGCGAATAAGGTGATGGACGCGGACGTGGTTTCTCCGGCGCAGGTGAAAGAGGACCTAGACCGCATACGACGCGATCTGGCGGCGGCGCTCTCGACACAGATTGCCGCGCACACGGTTTCTCTCGAGATGGGACGGGATGGCCTGGTGATCAGCTTGCGCGAGGCGGGATTCTTTGAATCCGGCTCCGCTGTGCCGAAGCCGGAGGCGCTACCCACGCTGCGCGAGATTGCGGACAAGCTGGGCCCCACGCCTTACGACTTGCGCATCGAGGGCCACACAGACAATGTGCCGATTCACAACGCGGAATTCGATTCCAATTGGGAGCTCTCGGCGGCGCGCGCCACGCATATTGCGCGGCTTTTTCTGGAGATGAAAGCCATTCCGGCTGACCGCCTCTCCGCAGCCGGATATGCGGAGTTCCATCCCGTGGCGAGCAACGACACCGCGGAAGGGCGAGCGAAGAATCGGCGCGTGGATCTGGTGGTGATGCCGCGAACGACGATCAACTTTGCGGCGGAGAGCAGCGATCTTTCGGGACCGTGGCGCAAGGTGACGGATGGGCGGTAGCGGGGCTAGCGGTGTTGGCGGAGTTAGAAGCGACAAAGACCCGAACTCCGCTTGCACAGGTGAAGCGGGGCGAATCCCGTTGAATGAGCTTTCGTTCACTCCACTCCGAGCACTTTGACGATGACTCGCTTGCGGCGCTGGCCGTCAAACTCGGCGTAGAAGACGCGCTGCCACGTGCCCAGATCGAGCTTGCCGTCGGTGACTGGCAATGTTGTTTCGTGGTGGAGCAGCAATGATTTGAGGTGCGCGTCGCCGTTGTCTTCGCCGGTGCGGTGGTGCTTGTAGTCGGGGCGCGCGGGGGCAAGCTCTTCGAGCCACTTGGCGATGTCCTCGATGAGGCCGCTTTCGAGGTCATTGACGTAGACGGCGGCCGTGATGTGCATCGGCGAGACGAAGCATAGGCCATCCCTGACGCCGCTGCGCGCGACGATTTTTTCGACCTGGTCGGTGATGTGCACCATCTCGCGGCGCTTGCGCGTCTCAAAGACCAGGTATTCGGTGTGACTCTTCATGGAAGGCTCCCTCGATAGGCTGGGCGGCGCGAGGTTATCGCGATCCTCTCGCCCTTATCCTAGATCCGTGAAGCAACGCCGCCAACCCGATGCCGCCAAGCGGTTGCGCAAGATGCACGAGGATTTGCTGCGCGCCTATGGACCGCAGCATTGGTGGCCGGCAAAGACGCCATTCGAGGTGATCGTCGGCGCATATTTGACGCAGAACACCGCGTGGAAGGCGGTGGAGCGGTCGCTTGAGAACCTACGCGCGGCCGGAGGGCTGACGCCCGAGGGACTTCGCGCGATTCCGCTGGCCAAGTTGCGGCGGCTGATCCGGCCTTCGGGATTCATTTCGCGGAAGGCGCCGGCGCTGAAGGCATTTGTGGCGATGCTCGACAAGGAGTTTAGCGGCTCGTTGGAGGTGATGGCTGCTTTCCCGACTGGTTCGCTGCGCAAACGGTTGCTCGATTTGCCAGGTGTGGGTCCAGAGACGGCGGATGCGATTCTGCTGTACGCGCTTGGGCATCCGGTTCCTGTGGCGGACGAGTATTTACGGCGCATCGCGGAGAGGCATGGGCTGGTTGCATTGCCAGCAGGCCGCGCGAAGATCTCTTACGATGATCTCGCCGATCTCACGCGGCTGACATTCGCCGGCGATCCGTTGAAGGGCCGCGCGCAGCTCTTTAACGAATTCCACGCGCTGACGGTAGCGGTGGGCAAGGCGCACTGCGGGCGGACCGCACGGTGCGAGGGTTGCCCGCTCTCAGCGGATCTGAGAGGCAGCTTGCAGCCTTTAGTTTCTAGTTGCTAGCCGATCGTGCTGGGGCAAGTTTCATTCACCTTTTCGAAAAGGGGTTGGAAATTCCAAACGTGGAACGTCCGTGGCCCGCGGCCAAAGACGAAATGCTGACAACTGACGGCTGAGAACTGAAAGCTGTAATCTGGTTGCATCATGAGCCCAACTCCGCAGCAGCCCCAACTGAACCTAGCCCAGACCGCGGACTACCGGGAGTCCTACGCCAACAGCGTGCAAGTGCGCGTGAGTGTATGGGATTTTCAACTGGTCTTCGGCCTTGCCTCCAGCGAAAGCCCGGACCAGGTGACCATCCGCAACCACCAGGCGATCTTTTTGAGCCCGCAGCAGGCCAAGGCATTGTTTAACGTGCTGGGGCAGAACATTGCTCAATACGAGCAGGCATTCGGCACACTCAACCTGGAGCCGCAGACGCAGAACTTTCCGCGCGGGCCGGTGAATTGAACAGTGGCCAGTTGTCAGTGATCAGTTGTCAGTTCCGGTCGCGGTCGAGACGCGCCTTGCGGAACTTTGGCGTGTTTCCTGGCGTCAAAGTCTGGAGCGAAGAAAAGATGTTGCGTAGGGAACGAGTTGCCCGGAGCAGACCGGGGGAAGGGCCAATTCAAGCGATGGCCGCCGGCCGGGGAGCAAACTCTTGCGCCTGAAAGGCATTCTGAACCCGCGGCTGGACGCGCCGCTGCCCATCTGGATGATTTTTCCAGTCATCTTTATGGCACTGTATGCCAGCCACTTTACGCTTCTGCGCGTTCCTTATTACTGGGACGAGGCGGGGTATTACATTCCCGCGGCATGGGATTTCTTTCGCACCGGCTCGCTGATTCCGACGACAACGTTGAGCAACGCTCATCCTCCGCTGCCGAGCATTTACCTGGCGATGTGGTGGAAGGTGTGCGGCTATTTTCCCGAGGTCACACGCGAGGCCGTGCTCATGGTGGCCTCGTTGGGGCTGCTCGCCGTGTGGCGGCTGGCGATGCGGCTGGTGGGAGTGGGCTCGGTTGCTTTCTGGACGGTGCTGCTGACGGGGATCTATCCGATCTGGTTCGCGCAGAGCTCGCTGGCCCAGGCAGATATCTTTGCCGCCGCGTGCTCGTTGTGGGGCTTGGCGTACTCGCTGCCCAGCCGCGGCCGCGTGCCTTGGGCTGCCGCGCTGTGGTTCGCGGCCGCTGCGCTATGCAAGGAAACGGCGGTCGTGATTCCGTTGACGCTGGCAACGGTAAACATCGCGGAGAGTTTCAGGCTTGGCGGCACGGGGCGGGGCAAACTGTGGCGCGAGGCGGCATGGCTCTCGAGTTGCGTTCTGCCTTTGGCCGGGTGGTACACGTATCACTACGCGAAGACCGGCTTTCTGTTCGGTAATCCGGAGTACCTGCGCTACAACGCCGAGGCCACGCTGACGCCGGTGCGGATGCTGGCTGCTTTCGGCCATCGCATTCTGCACCTGACTGCGCACATGAACCTCTTCGTGCCGGTGGGGATGGCTTTTGCGGCGCTGCTGCTGAGTCCGCGACCGGACTCCGAGGGGCATGAGCGCGCGATACTTGCGCCGGCGGTGCAGATGCGGATTTTTTTTCTGCTGTTGGCCAACGCGGTGCTCTTCAGCGTGCTTGGCGGGGCGTTGTTGACGCGCTACCTTCTGCCGATGTACCCGCTGGTGCTGGCGGTCGCGGTGACTACGATTTACCGGCGCGTGCCCTATTGGCAATGTCTCGCGCTGATTTCCGCCGCCGCGTTTGTCGTGGGGTTGTTTATCAATCCGCCGTACGGATTTGCGCCGGAAGACAATCTGGCCTACGCGCGCGTGGTGCGGATGCATGAATCGGCCATTACGGAACTCACAAAGCTCTACCCCGGCGCCACGGTGCTGAGCGCCTGGCCGGCTACCGATGAGCTGACGCATCCAGAGCTGGGCTACGTGAAACATCCGTGGGATGTGGTGGCGATCGACGATTTTTCCGCCGGGCAGATTGCGCGCGCGTTGCAGGAGCCGCAAGCATACTCGACCGCGCTGGTCTTCTCTACGAAATACGATCCGGACTCACCGCTCGAGAGGATGAGCGGCGAGGCACTCGACGAACGCTATTTTGGCCTGCACCACGACCTGCCGCCGGAGATGATCGCCCACGAACTGGGCGGAGATCTGGTGTGGAAGCGCGACGACGACGGAATGTGGATTGCGCTAATCCACTTCAACCACCCGGTTGAAGCGCGGCTGGAGCCGGGAACAAGCGACCGGCACGGCGAGTAAACGCAGAGAAGCAGAGAAATCGATGGGCAAACGTGTGCAGAGATTTTTCTCGCGCAATGCGGGAACAGTTTGCCGGAGCGTGGTGTCTACACAAGCACAGTGGTACCGAATGGGATGATCGGGGGCCGAGAATCCCGCTTCCCGCCGCAGGTTGCGAGGAGCGGCCCGGGCGCGTTCGCCCAATCGAGCCTTTCGCCTCCCTGCCGGCGCGACTGAATTGAAGTTGGGGGAGGCGGCCATGTTCGAAGACTCCACGTTTGAAACCATGGGCAGAATCCACACCCGCAGCCGGGGCTGGATGATGGCGACGTTTGCCTTCAACAGCTCCATTCTGCTGGCGCTGGTGATTATTCCGATCATGCACCCGGAGATGCTGCCTCAGATCACGAACGCCATCCGGATGGATGCGCCGACGCCGGTGGAAGAGCAAAGGCCGGTGGTGAGGACGGAACAGGTACAGACCACGCGGACGGAGATGCCGGGAGCCGCGATACAAGCTCCGCGGATCAGTCCGGGCAGGCCCTGGATTCCTGGTGCAGGTGACGATCCGGGCCCGATCGGGCCTGTCGATCTCAGCGGCGGCCCAAACGGAATGGGCGGCCCGGATAATCCGTTCGGGCGCGGCGTGCATCCCGATGTGCGGCCGGCAGGGCCGGCGGCAATGCAGCACGTATCCTCAGGCGTGATGCAGGGAATGCTGATCGACAAAGTGATTCCGACGTATCCGGAGGTGGCGCGTGCGACCCGCACTTCGGGAACGGTGGTACTGCAGGCGACCATTT
>Ga0181535_10004080_pt1 | contig 16487 bp, 7 predicted proteins | sample PEATcosm2014_Bin_44_FD_119774 | JGI IMG/M metagenome (GOLD analysis project Ga0181535, IMG submission 119774) | Peatland microbial communities from MTU Mesocosm Facility, Houghton, MI, USA - PEATcosm2014_Bin17_30_metaG | ecosystem: Environmental > Terrestrial > Soil > Wetlands > Peat | place... | reverse complement strand
GGTAAGCGCGGGACCGAGCTCCTTGCGGTCGTGCGCCTTGCTGATGCCGACGGACGATCCCAGGTTCGCCGGCTTCACAAACAACGGGTAGCGAAGCGACTTCTCGACCTGTGCGATGGCTTTGCGGTGGTTCTTTTCCCAATCGGCTCGGAGCAGCGTGACGTGTTTGACGATGGGCAGCCCGGCTTCGACGAAGAGGCGTTTCATCACGTCCTTATCCATGCCGGCGGCCGAGCCCAGCACGCCCGAGCCGACATAGGCGATGCCGGCGAGCTCGAAGAGCCCCTGGATGGTGCCGTCCTCGCCGAAGGTGCCGTGCAGCACGGGGAAGACGACATCGATTGCCTTGCCTTGAGGGGACTGGCCGTCCAGGCGCTGGTTTTGGTTGAGACCGGTGGAAGAACGAGGCTCCGGCGCGAGCAGCGTGGGAATGCCTTCGTGAAGGAGTTTCGCGCCCAGCGTGGCGTCGGGATCGCCGGCGCGCAGCGGCCGAGATCCTGCGCTCGTCTCGCCGTTGAGCAGATGGTTGGCGTCTGCCGCGGCTAGCCAGCGACCCTCGCGGGTGATGCCGATGGGGGTTACGTCAAACCTGTCGCGGTCAATGGCCCGCAGAACCGATGCGGCCGACAGCAGAGAGACCTCATGCTCGCCGCTGCGCCCGCCAAAAAGAATGCCTACGCGAAGTTTTTTTGCCATTTTCTGTTCGAACACCGCGTTCCCAATCCGCGCGGCCTATTCTTAGTGTAGAACCACCGGCAGAGACACTTTTCCATGAGCCCAAAAAGGGAGATTTCCACGCCCGTTGGGACGCTTCCGGAGGCGCTGGGCGGGACGTTCGCTTTTTTGCCGGAAGTTGTTGCGATCTAAGGCGATAACCAGGATGAAAGAGTACTCCCAAAAGGCCGCAAGTCACCGCACCAAAAGTGCTATAGCCAAAGACTCCGGGGCGACTACGATGAGTGAAAGGTATTATCCCCCGCGTTGTTCCCACTCGCATACAACTCCCGCTCAACCGGCGCGAAAGCTCGTGGGGGCAGAGGAGACCGGCGAGTCCGTACCGCTGAGGCGGAAAACGGCAAGTCCGTGCCGCTAAGGCGGTAAGAGAATGGCGAGTCCGTGCCGCTGAGGCGGCGAGATTATAGTAAGGGGGCTCAGCAAGAATTGACGAAACGATTTGTTGCCGCGGCAGCAGTGGTGATCGCATGCCTTGCGGCTGCGGGAGCGGCTCAGTCCGCCCCATTAACCACTCTGGACAGTGTCCGCCACCTGAGCAACGCTGAGGCGGCCAAGGGAATCCCTGTCGCCGTTACAGCCACGGTGACTTACTTCCGCTCTTATCGAAAAAACATGTTTGTGCAGGACGGCAAGGCTGGCCTTTTTGTGAAGGCCACCACAGATGTCACGCTGGTCCCTGGAGATCAGGTCCTGATCAAAGGCGTGACGCATGAAGGATACCTTCCCGAGGTGGTCAGCAGCGACTTAACACTGCTCGGGCACAGCGCTCTTCCCAAGCCGATTGTCGCGGACTATGAGCAACTGATAGGGCCGGGCGACGATTCTATGCTGGTGATCGCGCGCGGCATGGTGCGGGCTGCGAATATGAATGCGCCGTCAGCTGCGCATGCCACAGGCGGAACCATCAAAATGCTCACCGACGGTGGGACTGTCGACGTGGAGGTGGACAACGCTACCGAGAATGAGCTGACAAACCTGCTGGATGCCGAAGTGGCAGTGATCGGCGTAGCCGGCGGCAGGTTCGACGGAAAGACACAGAAGACCGGGATCCTGCTCCATGTTTCCGGCCTGGGCGACATCAAGATTGTGAAACCGGCCGCAGTCGACCCGTGGTCACTGCCCCTCACGCCGATGGATCAGATTCAAGGGGTCTATCGTGTAAAAGACCTCACGAGCCGCGTGCGCGTAAGCGGCGTGATCACGTACAACGAACCTGGCTCCGCGGTAGTGTTGCAGGACGGCACGCGCAGCTTGTGGATCACGACGCGCAGCTTTTTGCCGCTGCGCATCGGCGACCGGGCTGACGCCACGGGTTTCCCCACTGCGAACGAAGGATTTCTGCAGTTGTCGGCGAGCGAGATCCGGGACAGCGGCGTTGCTGAGCAGGTTGCGCCGTTGCCTGCCAAGTGGCAGCAACTGGCCTCGAGCCAGCACATCTTCGATCTGGTATCGATCGAGGGTGTGGTCGCGGTCACGGCCAGGGAGGCCGCACAGGACGAGTATGTACTGGTTTCCGACGGCTATGAGTTTTCGGCCATCTTCCACCATCCGTCCGGCTCCGATTCGTCGTCAATGGCTCCGATGAAAGCCGTCGCCGTGGGTTCGCGGATTCGCGTTACGGGCATTTGCGTGCCTTTGAATTCGAATCCTTTCGGCCACGATGTGCACTTCAATATCCTCTTGCGCTCCCCTGACGACATTGAAGTACTCGCCAGGCCGAGTGTCCTGAATCCGGAAAATATCGCCATGTTTTTCGCGGGGTTGCTCGTACTGGCGCTCGTGATGGGTATGCGCGGGTGGCACCTCGAGCACAAGAACCGGCGCAAGGTGGTTTCTCTAGCCTACATGGAGCAGCGACGCGCACGCATTCTGGAAGATATCAATTATTCCCGGCCGCTGGCTGGGACTTTGGAGCGCATCACGGAGCTGGTCTCGATGAAGCTCAATGGCGCTGCCTCCTGGTGCCATGTTGCCGAAGGAGCGACGCTGGGTAACCGGCCGGCGCGGCTCTCTCCTGCGTCGTTGCGCACCGTCGAACATCCCATTCCGTCTCGCTCCGGGCAGCCACTCGGCTCGTTGTTCGCGGCCTTCGACGCGCAATCCAAGCCTTCTATCGTGGAGCAGGAGGCCCTGGCTATGGCGGCGGCGCTGGCTACCCTGGCGATCGAAACCTCGCGCCTCTATTCCGACCTGGTGCACCGTTCAGAATTCGACCTGCTGACGGATGTGCAAAATCGCTTCGTCATGGAGAAGAAGCTCGTAGCGATGATTCAAGCCGTACGTCTGACGGCCGGCGTCTTTGGCTTGATCTATATCGACTTGAACCAATTCAAGCGCGTGAACGACGTGCACGGGCACTTGGTGGGCGATCTTTACCTGCAGGAAGTGGCGCAGCGCATGAAAAAGCAGTTGCGTCCCGGCGATACGCTGGCGCGATTGGGCGGCGACGAATTCGCGGTGCTGGTTCCCGTGGTGCACAGCCGCGACGAAGTGGAAGAGATTGCAGCGCGGCTGGAATTCTGCTTCCACGAACCTTTTGTACGAGACGAATGCGTCATCCACGGCTCGGCCAGTGTTGGCATCGCACTCTATCCGGAGGATGCTGATACCGTGGAAACCCTGCTCAGCGCGGCCGATGCCTCAATGTACGTCGACAAGCACACACGGTCGGGGCAGAGCCGGTCGCGAGTCACCTTGGGCGAAGACGAATTTGTCCGCGGGGATCGCGGATAACAAAAAAGGCCCGGCTTTTGGCCGGGCCTTCCACTGTTGCAAACCAAAGGGCTGCCGCACCGCTCGTGCTATTCGGCGGCCATCTCTTCGGCTTCGCCTTCCTGCCGCATCAGCTCCAGCTCGCGTTCGGCGGCCTCGATCTCGGCCGTCACTTCCTGCTGCACGCGTGCTGCCGCCTCCTCGAGCTCCGGTGAGAGCTGGACGTTGCGGTAGTACTCCAGGCCTGTGCCGGCGGGAATCAAACGCCCGACGATCACGTTCTCCTTGAGACCGCGCAGGTTGTCGATTGCGCCGTTGATGCTGGCTTCGGTGAGCACACGCGTCGTCTCCTGGAAGCTGGCCGCGGAGATAAAGCTGTCGGTGGAGAGCGACGCCTTGGTGATGCCCAGGAGTAGCGGTCTGCCGATAGCCGGCCGGCCACCACCAGCCAGCACGCGCTCGTTCTCTTCCGTGAAGCGGAAACGGTCAACCTGCTGCTCGAGCAGGAAGGTCGTATCGCCCACTTCATCGATGCGCACCCAGCGCAGCATCTGCCGCACGATGACTTCGATGTGCTTGTCGCTGATGGCCACGCCCTGCAGGCGGTACACTTCCTGGATTTCGTTCACCAGATAAGCCTGCAGTTCCTTTTCGCCCAGCACGGCAAGAATGTCGTGCGGGTTCAAGGGACCGTCCATCAGAGGATCGCCGGCGCGCAGGCGTTCGCCTTCCTGCACGTTTACGTGAATTCCGCGCGGCACCGAGTATTCCTTCTCGTCGCCGTTGTCAGCCGTCACGTAAATCTTGCGCTGGCCCTTCGAGACTTCGCCGAAGCGGACGACACCATCAATTTCAGAGATGATGGCGGTTTCGCGCGGCTTGCGTGCCTCGAACAGCTCGACCACGCGGGGCAGACCGCCGGTAATATCCTTCGTGCGCGTCGATTCCTTGGGAATCTTCGCCAGCACGTCGCCGGGACCGACCTCGTCGCCGTCCTGCACCATAAGGTGCGCGCCGCGGGGCAGCAGATAGCGCTTGCTTCCCTTGGCGCCCTTGATGGCGATGGCCGGCTGCCGCTTCTCATCGGGCGAGTCGGCAACCACCCAGCGCGAAAGGCCGGTGACTTCGTCCACTTCCTCGTTGAGCGTGATGCCTTCCTGCAGGTCCTTGAACTGCACCGGGCCGCCGATCTCGGTGAGAATGGCGTAGGTGTAAGGATCCCACTCGGCAAGCAGTTCGCCCAGTTTGACAGCGGAGCCTTCCTTGACGCGAAGGCGTGCGCCGTAGACCACCTGGTAGCGTTCCTTTTCACGGCCACGCTCGTCCACGATAGCCACCGAACCGGAACGGTTCATGGCTACCAGTTCGCCTTCCTTGCTTTCGACCGTGTTCAGGTTGATAAAGCGCACATAGCCATTGTTCTTGGCGTCGAGACGCGAACGATCCTGCACGCGGCTGGCTGTACCACCCACGTGGAAGGTACGCATGGTAAGCTGCGTGCCCGGCTCGCCGATGGACTGCGCAGCAATGACGCCGCAGGTTTCACCCAGCTCGACCATGCGGCCGGAACCAAGGTTGCGCCCGTAGCACAACGCGCACACGCCGCGGCGTGATTCGCAGGTAAGCACGGAGCGGATCTTCACCTTCTCCACGCCCGCGCCCTGAATCAACGACGCGATCTCTTCGTCGATGGACTGGTTGACCTCAACCACCACGTTGCCGTCGTAGTCCTTGATGCGCTCGAGTGACACGCGGCCGATGATGCGGTCGCGCAGCGGCTCGATGATTTCGCCAGATTCCACGATCGATCCGACGTAAATGCCTTCGAGCGTGCCGCAATCGTTCTCAGTCACGATCACGTCCTGCGCCACGTCCACGAGACGCCGCGTCAGGTAGCCGGAATCGGCGGTCTTCAGTGCCGTATCGGCCAGGCCCTTGCGCGCGCCGTGCGTCGAAATGAAGTACTCGAGCACCGTCAGACCTTCGCGGAAGTTGGAGGTGATGGGCGTCTCAATGACTTCGCCCGAAGGCTTGGCCATCAGTCCGCGCATGCCACTCAACTGGCGAATCTGCTGCTTCGAACCACGGGCGCCCGAGTCGGCCATGATGTAGATCGGGTTCATGGCGCCTTCGTCGTCGGCCCGCTTCATGTTCGAGAACATCTCGTCGGCCACCTGGTCCGTGACCAACGACCACATCTGGATGACCTTGTTGGAACGCTCGCCATTGGTGATGGCGCCGTCCATGTACTGCTTCTGAACTTCGATCACCTTCTTGTCGGCTTCGTCAACGACGGTGTACTTGCTGGCCGGAATGACCATGTCGTCCAGGCCCACGGAAAGACCGGAGCGCGTGGCGTAGTTGAAGCCCAGCGACTTGATGCGATCGAGCATGCCCACGGTCACTTCAAGGCCGAGGTTCTGGTTGCAGTAGTTCACCAGTTGCCCGATGCCCTTCTTCTTGAGCAGGCCGTTGATGTACGGCATGCCGGGAGGTAGCGCGTCGTTCAAGATCACGCGGCCGACGGTGGTGGAGAGATACTCTTTCTCGAAGTCCACCGGATCGGTGTGCGTGATGTCCTGATCGTCGTACGCGGTGGTCATGTCGAGCACCTTGCCCGTGTAGCGCAGGCGGATGGGCGTAAGTGTCTCCACTTCGCCGGCTTCGAGCGCCATCAGGATCTCTTCGGTATTCGAGAACACGCGTCCTTCGCCCTTGCCACCCTTCTTGGCCTTAGTCAGGTAGTAGAGGCCCAGCACCATGTCCTGCGTGGGCACGGTGATCGGCTGGCCCGATGCGGGCGACAGAATGTTGTGCGAGGCCAGCATGAGCACGCTGGCTTCGATCTGCGCCTCAGGCGACAGCGGAATGTGCACGGCCATTTGATCGCCGTCGAAATCCGCGTTGAACGCAGTGCAGACCAGCGGATGAATCTTGATGGCCTTGCCTTCTACCAGCACCGGTTCAAAAGCCTGAATGCCCAGGCGGTGAAGGGTTGGGGCGCGGTTCAGCAGTACAGGATGGTCCTTGATGACTTCCTCGAGGATGTCCCATACCACCGGCTCCTGCATCTCCACCATTTCCTTGGCCTGCTTGATGGTGGTGCACTGGCCGGTCTGCTCCAGACGGTGATAGATGAAGGGCTTGAACAGCTCGAGCGCCATCTTCTTGGGAAGGCCGCATTGGTGCAGCTTGAGGTCCGGACCAACCACGATGACCGAACGGCCCGAGTAGTCCACACGCTTGCCGAGCAGGTTCTGGCGGAAGCGGCCCTGCTTGCCCTTGAGCGTGTCGCTGAGCGACTTGAGCGGGCGATTGTTGGCGCCACGCAGCACGCGGCCACGGCGGCCGTTATCGAACAGAGCGTCGACGGCCTCCTGCAGCATGCGCTTCTCGTTGCGCACGATCACTTCGGGCGCGTGCAGATCCATCAGCTTCTTCAACCGGTTGTTGCGGTTGATGACGCGGCGATACAGGTCGTTCAGATCGGAGGTCGCGAAGCGGCCGCCGTCCAGCGGCACCAGGGGGCGCAGCTCTGGAGGAATGACCGGCAGCACGTCGAGAATCATCCACTGCGGCTTGTTGGAGGACTTGCGGAACGCCTCGACAACCTTCAGCCGCTTGGCAAACTTGAGCTTTTTCTGCGCGGAGGTCTCGGTCTTCATGCGCTCGCGCAGTTCCAATGCCAACTCTTCGATGCTCACGCGCTTGAGCAATTCCTTGATGGCCTCGGCGCCCATCATGGCCTTGAAGCCGGAGGGACGGAACTGCTGGTCGAGCTCGCGGAAACGCGTTTCGTCCTTGATGATTTCGCGCTCGCGCACCGGCGCATCGCCAGGATCGACCACGACATAAGACTCGAAGTACAGAATGCTCTCGAGATCGCGCAGCGAGATGTCGAGCAAGTGGCCGATGCGCGAAGGCAGGCCCTTGAAGAACCACACGTGCGAGCAGGGCGAAGCCAGCTCGATGTGGCCCATGCGCTCGCGGCGCACCTTCGAGACCGTCACTTCCACGCCGCACTTGTCGCAGATCACGCCGCGGTGCTTCATGCGCTTGTACTTGCCGCACAAACACTCCCAGTCGGTTACGGGGCCAAAGATGCGCGCGCAGAACAGGCCGTCACGTTCCGGCTTGAAGGTGCGGTAGTTGATGGTCTCCGGCTTGGTGACTTCGCCATGCGACCAGCTGCGGATCTTTTCCGGCGAAGCCAGCATGATGCGGATGGCGTCAAAGTCAGTAATCGGGCTGGTGAGCTCAAACGGATTGGAACGGAACAAGGTGAGCCTCCTTGGCAAGCTCTCTGTTGCCTGCCGCGGTATTTCCCGGGATTGCTTTAGAGTCCTTCCTTCCCGGGAAGCGGTGTTTGCCGCTTTCAAGAAGGACCCGAAAAAACAGTTGTCAGTGATTAGTGGTTAGTGATTCGTTTTCTTGCCGCCATCCACTAATCACTCATCACTCATCACTAATCCGCCACTGCCGCCACTTCCGGCGTGGGCGTTTTCTTGATCAGGTCTGCGCGCTTGATCAACTCCACGTCGAGGCACAGTGACTGTAACTCGCGAATCAACACGTTGAACGACTCGGGCACACCCGGCTCGATGGCCGCTTCGCCCTTGACGATGGCCTCGTAGATCTTGGTACGGCCGTAGACGTCGTCGGACTTCGCGGTGAGCAGCTCCTGCAGGATGTAGGCAGCGCCGTAGGCTTCCAGCGCCCACACTTCCATTTCGCCGAAACGCTGTCCGCCGAACTGCGCTTTGCCACCCAGCGGCTGCTGCGTGATGAGCGAGTAAGGACCGATCGAACGCGCGTGAATCTTGTCGTCGACCAGGTGCGAAAGCTTGAGCATGTAGATATAACCCACCGTCACCGGCTGCTCGAACTGATCGCCGGTCATACCGTCGAAGAGCATGGTCTTGCCCGAAGAAGGCAGATCAGCTGACTTCAACAGCGCCTTGATTTCTTCTTCGCGCGCGCCGTCGAACACCGCGGTGCCGAACCAGACGCCCTTCTTCATGCCACGGGCAACGCGGATCAGCATCTCGTCGTCGAGCTCTTCCAACTGACGCAGGGCGGCGGTGCCCGCGAACTCTTTCCTCATGAGCTCGCGCGTATACGCCACGTCGCTGTTGGCTTGCACCAGCTCGGCAACCTTCTTGCCCAGCTTGTGCGCGGCCCAGCCCAGGTGCGTCTCCAGAATCTGCCCCACGTTCATACGGGACGGCACGCCGAGCGGGTTCAGGACGATTTCGACCGGCGTTCCGTCGGGCAGATACGGCATGTCTTCCTCGGGAAGAATGCGCGAGATCACGCCCTTGTTGCCGTGACGGCCGGCCATCTTGTCGCCCACGCTCAGCTTGCGCTTCATGGCCACGTAGACCTTGACCAGCTTGATGACGCCTGGAGGAAGCTCGTCGCCCTTCTGCAGCTTGGACACCTTCTCGTTGGTGATCTTGCGCAGCACTTCAATCTGGCGCGAGGTCATCTCCTCGATCTCGTCGATCTGTTCGTTCACCCGCGGATCCTTGTCGTTATAGCGGATGCGCTTCAGATTCTTGGTCGAGATGCGCTCGATGGTGTCGCGGTCGAGAATGGCGCCCTTGGTGAGCAGGCGCTTGTTGGTGCGCTCGTCATGCAAGTCGGCGAGCACTTCCTTGCCACCCAGAATTCCTTCGAGACGCTTCAGGCGCTCGTCGGTGAGAATGCGGATTTCGTCGCCCAGGTTCTTCTCGAGCTTGGCAATGTATTCCGCCTCGATCTGCTTGGCGCGCTCGTCCTTCTCCTGGCCCTTGCGGCTAAAGATGCGCACGTCAACCACCGTGCCTTCAATGCCTGGGGGGCAGGTAAGCGAAGCGTCGCGCACATCACCGGCTTTTTCTCCGAAGATGGCGCGCAACAGTTTTTCTTCCGGCGTCAACTGGGTTTCGCCCTTGGGCGTTACCTTGCCGACCAGAATGTCACCATGGCCGATCTGGGCTCCGATGCGGACGATGCCGCTCTCATCCAGGTCGCGCAGAGCGTGCTCGCTCACGTTGGGAATATCGCGGGTGATCTCTTCGGGGCCCAGTTTCGTGTCGCGGGCCTCGATTTCGAACTCCTCAATGTGCACCGAGGTGTAGTAATCGTCCTTCACCAGCTGCTCGCTGATCAGGATCGCGTCCTCGAAGTTGTAACCGCGCCAGGGCATGAAGGCCACCAGAACATTACGTCCCAATGCCAGCTCGCCCTGCTCCGTGCAAGGACCGTCAGCGATCACCTGGCCCTTGATCACGCGGTCGCCCTCGCGAACAACAGGCTTTTGATTAATGCAGGTATTTTGATTTGACCGCTTGAACTTGATGAGCTGGTAGATGTCGGAACCCACCTCGCGCGACAGCTGCGTGGGATGGTGTTCGCCTTCGACGCGCACGATAATGCGCTCGGAGTCGACCGAATCCACGATGCCGTTGCGCTTGGACAGGATCACGGCGCCGGAGTCGCGTGCGGTGACGCCCTCCATGCCCGTGCCCACCAGCGGTGCTTCGGCCACCAGCAGCGGAACCGACTGGCGCTGCATGTTGGCGCCCATCAGCGCGCGGTTGGCATCGTCATGCTCGAGGAACGGCACCAGCGAAGCGGCCACCGACACCAACTGCTTGGGGCTGACGTCGATGTAGTCCACATCGGTGCGGTTCACCAGCACAAAGTTGCCCATGCGCCGTGCGTTCACCAGGTCCTCAGTGATCTCGCCCTTGTCGTTGAACTCGATGTTGGCCTGGGCGATGGTGTGCCGGTCTTCCTCCCATGCCGAGAGGTAGAAGCTGTAGGGAATCCAGTCGATGGCGCGCTTGCCCGCCTTCTTCAGTTGTGTGTTCAGGCGCAGGGCCTCGTCCTTCTCGATGTGATCGCCCACGCGCATGCCGCTTTCGCCGGCGTTCACAATCTCCACGAAATCGAGAATGCGCGAGTCCTTCACCTTGCGGTAAGGCGACTCGATGAATCCATACTCGTTGATGCGCGCAAAGCAGCTCAGCGAGCTGATCAACCCAATGTTCGGACCTTCCGGCGTCTCAATGGGGCAGATACGGCCGTAGTGCGTGGGGTGCACGTCGCGGACTTCGAATCCGGCGCGCTCACGCGACAAACCGCCCGGCCCAAGGGCCGAAAGACGGCGCTTGTGCGTAATCTCCGACAGCGGATTGGTCTGATCCATGAATTGCGAGAGCTGCGAGGAACCGAAGAACTCGCGGATGGCCGCCATCACCGGCTTGGCGTTGATGAGGTCGTGCGGCATCGCGGTGTTCAGCTCCTGATACACGCTCATCTTTTCTTTAATCGCACGCTCCATGCGCACCAGGCCGATGCGGAACTGATTCTCCATCAGCTCGCCAACAGCGCGGACGCGGCGATTGCCAAGGTGGTCAATGTCATCCACCGCGCCGATGTTCTTGCGCAGCTTGAGCAGGTAGCGGATGGTCGCGTAGAAATCCTCGGGCGTCAGCGTGCGGTGATCCAGATGCGTGGCGTCCTGATTTTCGTACAGCTTGATGTTGAACTTCAGGCGGCCAACGCGCGAGAAGTCGTACTTGCGCGGATCGAAGAACATGCCCTCGAAGAGCGCGGTCGCGGTATCGAGCGTCGGCGGGTCGCCCGGACGCAGCTTGCGGTAGATCTCAATCAGCGCCTCTTCCGGCTTGTGCACGGAATCGCGCTTCAAGGTGTTCGAAATGATGTTGCCCACGTCGTCGCGGTCGGGGAAGAAGACCTCGAAACTGGTGGCGCCAGAGGCCATCACCTTGTGCAGGCGATCGGCCGTCAACTCCAAATTGGATTCGACAATCACTTCGCCCGTGGTGGTATCGACCACGTCAGACGCGGTGAGCGCGCCGTCGAGCTCTGCTGTCTCGACCTCAACCCTTGCAATCGACGCCGCGCGCAGTGCCTTGAGCGCGTGCGGCGTAATCTTGCGGCCAGAGTGCGCGATCTCTTCCTTGCCGTGCAGAACGGCGTGCGCGGGCTTTGCGCCTACAAGGTGCGTACCCTTCGTGGCATCCTGCGGAATTTCCCATTGCAGCTTGCCGTCGGCGATGTGCAGGCGGTCGACAGTGTAGAAGGTCTTGAGAATTTCCTCGTCGGAGCGCAGGCCCAGAGCGCGCAGGAAGATGGTTCCCAGGAACTTGCGCTTGCGGTCGATGCGCACGTAGAGCGTGTTCTTCTGGTCGTATTCAAACTCCACCCATGAGCCGCGGTAGGGAATGATCTTGCCCAGGAAGTAGGTACGGTTGTTCGCGGTCTCGAAGAAGACACCAGGCGAACGGTGCAACTGCGACACGATTACGCGTTCGGTTCCGTTCACGATGAAGGTGCCGTTGGGCGTCATCAGTGGAATATCGCCGAAGAAGACTTCCTGCTCCTTGATGTCGCGAATGGTCTTGTTGCCGGTCTCGGGATCCTTGTCGTAGATCGTCAGCCGGACGGTGACCTTGAGCGGCGCGGAGAAGGTCATGCCGCGCTCTTCGCACTCCTGCTGGTCGTACTTCAGCTGCAGGCTCACGGGATCGCCGCACTTGTTGCAGAAGTCGGGCGTGTTCTTGTTATAGGTGCCGCACTTCTGGCAGAGCACGTCGCCGGGCAGGAAGGGATTGGTAATCACCATCGCTCCGCAATGCACGCAGGCCGTGCGCAAGTGGTGCAGGCCTTTCAAGTGGCCGCACTTGCACTCCCAGTTGCCGATCGCATAGTCGACAAAGTCCAGCTGCGAGATGCCGCGGAAGTCGGTAATCGGAAATACCGACACAAATACCGACTGCAGCCCCGAGTCGTCGCGCTCATTAGGCAGCTTGTCCATCTGCAGGAATCGCTCGTAGGAGCGGCGCTGCACTTCGATCAGGTTAGGAATCTGGGTTGCGGTGGGAATCTTGGAAAAATCGAGCCGGCTGCGAATCGCGCGCTTCTCGTTGGGCATGATCACTCCTGAGCCTCGTCGTTGCGGCGTCTGCCCTGCTCATCAGTGGCCGCGCCGGACCGACGCCCGAGTCTCGGTGGCGCCGGCAAATTACCGAATTAAATCGAAGGTTCTGACGAACGAAATCTGAGATTCCAGTTCCGCTCTTCTGCATTGCCGGCACGTCATAAAGCTGGTTTCGAAGCTGGCTTCGAAATTTCGCCACGTGGCGTCCCGAAATGAACCCGGGTCAGGCGGGTTCCCGTGAAAGCTGGATCAAAAGTCGCGGTTGATGTTGCGTGCTGCGAGCAGGTGCGCTAGACTGCGCACAAATGGGAGAAGCGAGCACAACGGCTGACTCCAGATTCAGGGTCGAACCGTAAGGGAAAGTTGTGCGCTTCAGCCTGCCGGAGAAACTAGATATCCCCGCGCAGAACGGTGGGAAGACACGAAAAGCCCGTAAGGACGCAATGCCTCACGAGCGCAGCTCAACGCCTGTGCTCCCATCCGATTTTTCTTCCATTGCCCTCGCCGATCGCAAAATCCGCTTCCGCCGCGAATTGCCAGCTACCCGACCAATTTCAACGGCCGCCCTGTCTGACCACAGAGGAAACCGTTGACCGAAAAGAACTTGGAGAATCCAAGTACTCGCGCCTGGAGGCTCTCAAAGGACCACCCGGCAGAGAAAGCTGATGTGGAAATCAAGCCACACCGCAAGTCGTCCCGCCACCCCTTCCGGCAAGTTCCCGGACGGAGCCGCAGAGACGCGCAACTTACATGTTAGCGCGTCCCGGCGTCCCTTGCAAGTCTCGTGCCGTTTACTTGACCTCGACGGTCGCCACGCCTTCAAACTTCTTCCGGATGGCCTCGGCCTCGTCCTTGGTCGCGTTCTCCTTCAGAGCCTTCGGAGCGCCGTCCACCAGGTCCTTGGCTTCTTTCAGACCGAGAGAGGTCACTTCGCGTACAGCCTTGATGGTGTTGATCTTATTGGCGCCAGCATCCTTCAGAATGACCTGAAATTCGGTCTTTTCCTCAGCTGCCGGAGCCGCAGCGCCGCCGCCGGCCGCTGCCACTGCCACCGGGGCCGCAGCCGCTGCCGAAACGCCAAGCCGCTCTTCCAGCTTCTTCACCAGAGCTGCTGCTTCCAGCAGGCTCAGGCTCACAATTTGCTCTTCCAACTGCGCAATATCCGCCATGTTCTTCTCCAATCAAAAATCGTTTGAATTCGTGTTTATTGCTATGCTCTCGTTCCAAAAGCTGCCCCACGCAGTGGTTTCCGATGCGCCAGACCAGCGCCCCACCCGCTTGCGGTACAGCCAAAACTCTTGAAAACCGCTGTCAGCCGTTATGCGGCCGCAAACTTTTCTTTTTCCACGCCCTGGTTCAACACGACGGCCATGTCGCGGCCCGTGGCATTCAGCACCGTTACCAGGCGCTGCGCCGGAGCGTTGATCAGGAAGAGCAGCTTCGAGAAGATCTCGTCCTTGCCCGGCATCGTGGCAAGAGCTTTCACATCGTCCACGGTCAACAGCTTGCCGTCGACAATGCCCAGCTTGAAATGGAACTCCGCCGCGTTTTCGCCGGCCCACTTGGCGAAGACCTTAGCCAATGCGACAGGATCGCCAGCGGTAAACGCCACCGAGTTCACGCCCTTCAGGCCCTTCAGCGCGGCTTCAACCTGCGTGCCTGTGCCTGAAATCGCGGCCAGCTTGTTCTTCACCACGCGATACTTGCCGCCGGCCTCACGGATCACCTTGCGCAACTCGTAGTCCTTGGACACCGTGAGCTTGCTAAAGGTGCCAATAATTGCGGTGGTCGAGGACTGCAGCTCTGCGGCCAGCGCTTTCGTCTTCTCAATCTTCTTCGCTCTTGAAATTGCCATTGCCTTCGCTCCGCTCCGGCCAGGTTTCAGATGTCAGGTTTCAGGTTTCGAAACCTTGAACCTTGCCTCTGCCGTCGCCTCTTGCGCCGCATCCGGGCGCTCGTTTCAAAATCTTCACGCTTTCAAATCCGCGCGCTAACAACCTTTTCCGGTGGACCGCGGAATCATTTGATCCCTGATCCCTGTCTTAGTGCTTGCCCGCCGCGTCGGCTACTGCCGAATCCAGCGGAACGCCCGGACCCATCGTCGAGCTCAGCGTGACGCTCCTGATGTACTTGCCCTTGGCTGCCGCAGGTTTGGCGCGCACAATCGACGAGATCACCGTGGTCGCGTTGTCGATGAGCTTTTGCGGCTCGAAACTGAGCTTGCCCACCGGCACGTGCACCAGGCTGGTCTTGTCGGCACGGAACTCCACTTTGCCGGCCTTGATCTCTTTCACCGCCGCGGCCACATCCATGGTCACGGTTCCGGTCTTGGGATTGGGCATCAGACCCTTCGGTCCCAGCACCTTGCCCAACCGGCCCACTACCTTCATCATGTCGGGCGTGGCAATCAGCGCGTCGAAGTCAGTCCAATTTTCCTTCTGGATCTTTTCGACCATCTCTTCGCCGCCCACAAAATCCGCGCCCGCTTCCTTGGCTTCCTTCTGGCGGTCGCCGGTTGCGATCACGGCCACGGTCTTGGTCTTGCCCAGTCCGTGCGGCAGCACCACGGTGCCACGCACCATCTGATCGGCGTGCCGCGTGTCCACACCAAGACGCATCGTCAGATCGACGGTCTCGTCGAACTTCGCGTACTTCACTTGCTTCAGGAGATTGACTGCTTCAGGCAGCGGATACGCCGGCTTTGAGACAGCGGCGCGCGCCTTCGCAATATTCTTGCCAGATGCCATGCTTCCCTCGTCTCCCACCGCTTTTGCCAGCCCGTCTTTGACGGGAACGTTAGCCACTCAGGCCGACGCCCAATAGCCGTGGTGCAATTGACTACGCAGAGGTTTCCCTGCGTGTATCCATTGATGATAGCGAAATGGCCCCGGGATTGCAAATGCGCCCCGATCCCCGAGTTTAGGCCGTTCCATCCACACGGGTCGCAGCCGCCCAGCCGGTAAACTAGACTCAGGAACCTTCCCACCGGACTCGACGCCTTGCCCCTGCTCCTCGACCATCTCAATCCCGAACAACGCGCTGCCGTCGAGGCCGCCGAAGGGCCGCTGCTCATCCTGGCGGGCGCCGGGTCGGGCAAGACCCGCGTCATCACGCACCGCATTGCCTGGCTGATCCAGGAGAAAAATGTCGCGCCCGACGCGATCCTGGCCGTGACGTTCACCAACAAGGCCGCCGGCGAAATGGCCGAGCGCGTGAATCAACTGCTGGGCCACTCGTCACTCGCCAAACCCTTGATCTCCACCTTTCACTCAATGTGCGTACGCATCCTGCGCCGCGACATCGAAGTGCTGAAGGTCGGCGACAAGGGCCTGACGCGCAGCTTCACGATTTTTGACGAGAACGATCAGCAGAGCCTGATGAAGCAGATCATGAAGCGCATGGGACTCGACACCAAGCAACTCACCCCGCGCACTGTGCAGAGCCGCATCTCCTGGGCCAAAAATCACATGGTCGATCCGCAGGATTATTTTCTTGATTCCAAGGATCCGAACAGTGAGCGCGTTGCTCATATCTTCAAGGCCTACCAGGACGAGCTGCGCAAGAATAACGCCGTGGACTTCGACGATTTGCTGCTCGAAGCCGTGCGCGCGTTGAAGTCGTCGAGCGAAGTGCGCGAGCGCTACCAGCGCCGCTACAAATACTTGCTGGTCGACGAGTACCAGGACACCAACCGTCCGCAGTACGAGCTGATGAAGCTGTTGGCCGGCGAACACCAAAACGTGTGCGCGGTGGGTGACGAGGACCAGAGCATCTACTCCTGGCGCGGCGCCGACATTCGCAATATTTTGGAGTTCGAAAAGGATTTTCCCAACGCCACGATCATCCGCCTGGAGCAGAACTACCGCTCGACACAGATTATTTTGGAAGCGGCCGGCGCGGTGGTGGCCAACAACCTGAAGCGCAAGGGCAAAAAGCTGTGGACCGAGCGCCAGGGCGGCTCGCTCATCGGCTACTACGAAGCGCCCGACGGCGAAAACGAAGCGCTGTTTATTGCGGACAAGATACAGGCGTTTCTTCGTCAGCAGCAGAGCTCGTCGGAGACCCAGGATCCCGGAGGGGCGGCAGC
>Ga0181535_10004078_pt1 | contig 16491 bp, 15 predicted proteins | sample PEATcosm2014_Bin_44_FD_119774 | JGI IMG/M metagenome (GOLD analysis project Ga0181535, IMG submission 119774) | Peatland microbial communities from MTU Mesocosm Facility, Houghton, MI, USA - PEATcosm2014_Bin17_30_metaG | ecosystem: Environmental > Terrestrial > Soil > Wetlands > Peat | place... | reverse complement strand
TCCACGTGCGCCGTCGCGATCGTGATGCCCCGCTCCCGCTCTTCCGGCGCGTTGTCGATCGAGTCGAACGAGCGATACACGTTCTTCGGGTTGTGCTTCTGCAATACCTTCGTGATCGCCGCCGTCAACGTCGTCTTGCCGTGATCGATGTGCCCGATCGTCCCCACGTTCACGTGCGGCTTTGAACGATCAAACTTTTCCTTCGCCATAAAACTCCCAAATCCCTTTCATCGCTCTTACTGCTCGTTGCTCCTCGGGGCGCCGGCGATCCGGCTCCAGCCCCAAAACCCTAAAACCAGTGGTCACTAATCACTAACCACTAATCACTGTCTTTCTCAGTAGTACGCGTACACCTTCAAATACCTTTGCCGTAACTCCAACGGAACTTTCTCCACCAACCGCAAATACCGTTCCCGCGTCAGCGCCTGATCTGAAACCGGCAATCCCTTGTACAGCCCAATCGCTTCCTTGCCCAGCAGCCCGCGTTCCAGAATCCCTTCATAATTCCTGACCCGCAGCCTCGCCTTGCTCACCCGGTTCAGGAAAACTTCCACATCGCGCGCGTCAAATGCCGCATCGATCAGCGCATGAAGCTTCGCATATCCCTGCTCATCCGTGACCGCAATCGCTGCCTGCTCAAACATCCTGTTCCACCCTCAATACGCGCTTCAGATTCCAGCTGAACTTGGAGCGGGAGACGGGGTTCGAACCCGCGACCAACAGCTTGGAAGGCTGTGACTCTACCACTGAGTTACTCCCGCCCTCAAAACCAGTTCGTAGTTCACAGTTCGTAGCTGCTCTCTTGCCCATTACAGCGTTTCAACTTCTATTCGCCGCATCCGCGGAAAAACTGAGAACTGCGAACTAAGAACTGTGAACTGCCTTCCGATCTCTGGAGCTGATGACCAGGATTGAACTGGTGACCTCTCCCTTACCAAGGGAGTGCTCTACCAACTGAGCTACATCAGCCCGCTAAACCCAAGCTGCTAGCTTCTAGCCTCTAGCTTCTAGTCTCATCTTGCCGGTATGAGCCACTGTGGCTCGGACCCGCAACTTCAAGCTAGAAGCTAGTAGCTGGAGGCTAGTAGCTAGTTCTTCTCCCCGGCCCTGCGAATCTTCTCCGCATGCCGGGCTAAAACCGTTCTCAAAGCCATCCCGCTAATCACAATCAGCGGAATCAGTTTCAACTCCACCGGCCTGCCAAACACGAGCACCGAAGCATCGCCCATCGTCAGCCAAACCAGCACCGCCAAAACTGCAAACATCCCCAGAGCCGCCCAGAACTTCCGGTCTAAATCTCCGTCGGCGCTCTTCACTGTCCACTGCCCACTAACCACTAATCACTAATCACTGTCGTGGTGCACAGGGGAGGATTCGAACCTCCGTAGCTCCAAGGAGCGGCAGATTTACAGTCTGCTGCCATTAACCGCTCGGCCACCTGTGCCCAAAGGCCCCGCGCACCAAAAATCCGCCCGCGGCGCCCCAAAACATTCGCCCATCTCCCCGCTCATCCATCTTCCGCGCACGCCGCAACCTCCGGATACTCTCCGGAACTTCTCTCGCTCTTCGCCTGAAGTGGATTCTCCGAGGAGTTGAGTCCCGGCGTCCTGATTTCCTGCTCGCCGGTCAACTCTTGCCGCTTTCGTCTTCCGTTCCGGCTTCCTTCTTGTGGAGCTGGCGAAGGGATTTGAACCCCCGACCCTCTGATTACAAATCAGATGCTCTACCAGCTGAGCTACGCCAGCTCTTTACCCACCCGGAAACCCTCCTGGAGGCCGACTTGTGCGCGGACACACTCCAGCTTTCCGCGTACACGGCACAGAAATCAAGGTTAGCACACTGCTGCACCCCGAGCAAACGCAGAAAGACCCCGAAAAAGAGGCCAATGAACCCGGGAATCAACGCGAAACAGATCGCGGCCCGCTGAGCCCCGATACAGTGCAGATCCAGATGCTCCAGGCGCTGAGTCCTCCAGAGTTGTATTGCGAAACACCGCGCCTCAGTGGATCATTTTCTTGGTGCTCTGCAACCCATTTCTCGGTCCCGATTGATGACTGGAGGCTGCTTTATGCGCAAGGCTATTTGCGCCGTTCTGTTTTTGGTGATTTGCCCGTTCCTCATTGCCCAGCAGGCGCTGAACAACGATTCCATCATCAAGATGGTCAAGGCTGGGCTCTCCGACGACGTCATCGTCACCACCATCAACGCCTCGCCGGGCGCCTATGACACATCGGCGGACGGCCTCATCGCGCTCAAGCAAGCCGGGGTCAGCAACAAGGTGATTGACGCCATCGAAGCCAAGTCCACTGCCGCCGCGCCCGACACCTCCGCGCCTGCCGATTCCGCGCCGCCCGCACCCGCGGTTCCGCTTCCTCCCGGCGTCGACAACGTCGGAGCATATTACAAGGACAGCGGCGGCAACTGGCAGCCGCTTCCCTCCGAAGTCGTCATCTTCCAATCCGGCGGCTTGGTCAAGCACGTCGCCTCTGCCGGCCTCGTGAAAGAAGATCTGAATGGACTGGTCGGCGGCATGCGCAGCAGGCTGGTCGTCAGCACTCCCGTCACTTTCATCCTGCACGTACCCCAGGGACGCACCGCCGGCGACTATGAGCTTGTTCGCCTCCACGTTGTCGCCAACAACCGCCAGTTCCAATCCGTCGCAGGCGGCCTCATTCACGAATCCTCCAGCTCGCTTCGCGACGAGATCGATTTCACCAGCAAGCAGATCGGCCCGTCCGCCTACCAGATCGTCCTCAGCAATGAATTGGGCGAAGGCGAGTTCGGCTTTCTCGCGCCTCAGGACACAGCCTCCTCAAAGAACCCTTCGAGCTCCGGCCAGATCTTCACCTTCGCCATCGTCAACTAGAACCAGTTGCATAATTCCGCTTTGAAAGGGTACGGCTTTAGCCGTGCCCTGAACACGCCCATAAGCAGAGCGCTTCAGCCTCTGAGGTAAGGCGCTCGTGAATGAACCCACACCAAGCAAAAGACCTCTTGCCTAAACAGCCCTTTCGTTAGATGATTCTGTTGCATTCCAGCATCGGTTTTTCCCGTTTGGAAATTGAAGGAGAAGCATCATGCGCAAAGGCGTTCTTGCCGTTCTGTTCCTTGCAGCCTGCTCGTTCCTCGCCGCCCAGCAGGTGATGAACAACGATTCTGTCATCAAGCTGGTCAAAGCCGGCCTCTCTGACGATCTCATCGTCACCACCATCAACTCGTCGCCGGGCAATTACGACACCTCCGCCGACGGAATCATCGCTCTTAAGAGCGCAGGCGCCAGCGATAAGGTCGTCGCGGCGATGATCGCCAAGGCTGCGGCTCCGGCCGCGCCTGCCGCTGCCCCGGCCCCGCCTGCTGCTCCAGCCCCCACCAGGCCCGCAGGCATCGATGATGTGGGTGTTTACTTCCGCGACAGGAACGGCGCGTGGACCAACCTCGAGCCAGAGATCGTGAACTTCAAAACCGGCGGCGTGCTGAAGAGCATTGCCACTGACGGGCTTGTCAAAGGCGACATCAACGGCCACATCCAGGGCAAAACCTCCAAAAACGTCCTTACGTTCCCCGTGGTTTTAGCGGTCTACGTTGCCGAGGGCGTCGACATCGCCGAGTATCAGTTGCTGCGCCTGCGCGAAAGCGGCAACGCGCGCGAGTTCCGCTCCGTGACCGGCGGCGTCGTTCATTCCTCTGGTGGCGCAGCCCGCGATAGCGTGCAATTCCAATCCGTCAAGATTGCGCCGCGCGTCTATCAGATCACCCTCGACCAGTCGCTGGGAAAGGGCGAATACGGGCTCCTGCCCCCCGGCGCCGTGAGCAGTTCGAATATGGCCAGCGGCGGAAAAATCTACTCGATCAGCATTCCCGAGTAGTCAGATCCTCCTGCTTTTTGTCCCGCTCTCCGGTCGCCGCGGCGACCGGAGGGCGTGCCACTGCTGACCTCGCCGTCCGCACAAACCCCGCCAGCTCCGCTAACTCCGCTCCGCTCTGTTACGCTCATTCCTGACGGTTCCTGAACCAACATCTGAATGAGCCGACGCACCCGCAAAACGCTTCTCATCTTCGCCGCAGTCCTGCTTTTGCTGGCCTTGGCCGTCTTCCTGCGCTCCAAGGCCCCGCCCGAGGCCGCCCGCCTCCTGCCCGAGTCCGACGGTATCGTCTACTTCAACCTGAAGGCCATCCGCACCCTCGCTCACAAGGACTTCAAGCCGCCCGACCGCGTTCCCGAGTACCAGCAATTCGTTGACGCCATCGGCATCGACCCCGAGCGCGATATTGACCAGGTGGCCATCGCCCTCCACCGCATGCCCGATCCCAACGGACCCAATGGCCCCGTCGCCTACACCATGGTCCTTGTCGGCAAAATCACCGGCCCGCGCCTCAACGCATGGCTCGAGGCCCACGCCTCCTCGCGCGAAACCTACGTCGGCCACACCATCTACAGCATCCCCTCTGAGAACCGCACCGTCCGCGTGGCGCAAATCGGCTATGACATGGTGGCCGTCTCCAACACCCCCACTACCGAGCAGATCCACTCCATGCTCGACCGCCATCGCGCCGCCGCGCTGCCCTTTTCCGGCTCCTCGCTCCTCGAGCAGCACTACCACGACGTGCCTCTCCTATCACTGGCCTGGGGCGTCGGACAAATCGGCCTTCCCTTCTCTGAGAGCGGCTCGATTCACGTCTTCGGCCTCGCCCTGCCCCTTGAACCCGACTCCACAATCATCGCCAGCGTTGCGCCAGCGCTCCCCGTTCCCGGCTCGCTCACCGCACTCCGCTTCAAAGTTGAGGAGATCGCCCCCAGCGAAGACAAAGCCGCCAGTCAGGCAGCTGATCTCGCCACTCTTGTCACTCTCGTCCGTGGCCTCGCTCAGCCCCTCGGCGAATCCCCCGCCAACGACGCCTTCAGGGAGTTGCTCAAGACCGCCGAGGTCGCGCAGCATGGCGAGCGCGTCGTCGTCACAGCGACGGTGCCGGCCAGCGCTCTTTCTCACCTGTAAAACGCACTCCGGCAGGGCACACCCTGGCTCTCGCCGCAAATCGGTCCCGCATTTGGCGCTGCTTCGGTTCCATAATTGCGATACGCAGGCCGGCAATCTCCAAGTGGCTTCTTCATCGCGAAAAAGCCAAATGCAAGACGCCGGAAAACGCACGGGAATGATGGAACCGCTCTAAGCCCTACTTATCCTGAGGCGTATCCGGCGGCAGAGTGATGACGTCTTTGAAGGCGCTCGGTATGGGCGGCGGGAAGAAGACGGCCAGGTGCTCTCTGGCTGCTGCAACCAGTTGCGGGTCGATTCTTTCCGAGTGGCCGTGGCAATGCTTGTAGAGTTCCAGGCCCAGGTTGCTGGGCGTGATATCGAAGCTATCGATGTCACGATACGAGGTGAAGTCGAAAACCTTCTCGATCAATCCCAGGTTGAATAAGTAGGCGAGATCGGTAGCATTCCTGCTTTGGTCGTGCACGCCGGTCAACTCAACCATCTCCCGCGGGCTCAGAACGATGGGCACGGAGGCAGAGTTCTCGGGCGTCGCCGTCGAGCTTAAGGCCCGCTCGCATCCGTGCAGGAAGATCCTTGCCTCGGTGGGTGTGACGTGGACCAGCATGTCGGCAAAGATTTGATTGCTGTCGTCCGGCGCATCAATCGAGCAGGAGGACGCAAGAAGGCCCACCCATAGCTTCAGGATCACTTCATCTGGAGCCCAGGAGCCCTCGCGCAGGATGTTCGCCGCCAGCTTTGGATGGGCGCGCATGCGGATGGCATCGGGCTTCGTGGCCAGCAAGTCCTCCGCTGCGAAAGCTATTTTGTACAGCGTCGCAGTGCGGTCCGTGTCGAGCCGCCCATCCAGCAAAAGAATCGCTTCCTCGGCCTGCGACTCGCTCAGCCGGTACAGAAAAAGAACCGTCCGGAGGGTCCGAAACGCCTCCGCCACTTGATCGCGATCCGTGAGACTGACGATGTCGTGCATCAGCGCTCCGCACAGATCGGGATTCATGCCCGGAGGCAGAACAAACTCGAGTGCGACGCCGTCCTCTCCCTGCCATGCGGCCCGAGTTGGAACGGATATCTGCAGGTCAGAGTTCTTGTCCAACTCGCCATCCAGGCGGAGGATGAGAGTGATGGCCTGATCGGCGGGGAAACGCTCGTCAGTCAACAGGTAAACGCCGGAGGCGCTGATGTCTTTGATGGCGGCGGGCCTTGAGGCGGACTCGACGCAATAAATTGCCGAAAGACCCTTTGCAGGCCATCGTTCAGCCCGTGGCTGTTCCGGCACAGCCAACCTCTGCAATGCGCGTTTTAAATTGCTCAGCCGAATCATCGCTAAGAATCTCTTGGCTCAATGCCGCCGGTGCAATTGCCCCATGAAGTCAGAGTCCAAAATCAGCGCCGATCCCACGCAACGGCCAATGGAGTCGCCCAAACGATCAATACCAGACAACACAATAGCACCGCCTCGCGAACAGAATCACGATCAATCCGGGAGGGCTAACCAGAGTTGCCAGCCGCCGGGTTCAAGTTCCACTGCCGATACGCGTGGGAAGAATACGGCCCCGCTGCCTTCGTTGCGCGGAGCGAGATTCGCGTTCCCTGGCATTCCGTGATCCGGCGGCGAGCCGCCACACCTGCATGGGGTTCAATCTCCGGATCGTCCGTGGGCGCCCGCCGGATAACTGCCTTAAGCTTTCCCTCCACGCCAGGCCCCGGATAGCCGCGCAATACCTCGCTAAATCGTTGTAGTATGTTACCTGCTTGGAGGCACATGTTGAAGCGCGCGATGAAAACCTTCCCCCTCCTTTTGTTCTTAGTCGCCTTCGGGTTCATCAACGCGCCGGGCCTCGCCCCCGCTCAGGATTCCAGCCGGCCGTGGATGAATCCCCAGCTCTCGCCGGAAGATCGCGCCGAACTGGTCCTCAATCAGCTCACCCTCGATGAGAAGATCGCCCTTCTGCACGGCAATGGAATGGCTCATAGTGCCAATTGGCAGACGACGCTCACCGATCTCACCAACGGTGGCGCGGGTTATGTCGAGGGCGTGAAGCGCCTTGGGATTCCTTCGCTCGTCATCTCCGACGCGGCCTACGGAGTCCGCGACAGTGGCGCAAACGGAAGATACTCAACCGCCATGCCTTCGAGCCTCGGAGCCGCCTCGAGTTGGGACCCGGAATCCGCCTGTGAATACGGTGCTTTGATCGGCAGCGAGCTCCGCGCGCAGGGCTTCAATATGACTCTCGGTGGCGGAGTGGACCTCGCCCGCGAGCCCAGAGACGGCCGTACATTCGAATATGCCGGCGAAGACCCGCTGCTGGCAGGAACCATTGTCGGCAATCTAATGAAGTGCGAGCAGGCCCAGCATGTGGTTGGCGACATCAAGCACTATGCGATGAACGACCAGGAAACCGGTCGCAACTTCGTCAACGCCGTCATCTCCAGGCGCGCCATGCAGGAGTCGGATCTGCTCGCGTTTCATATTGCCATCTCCATCGCCAATCCCGGCGCCGTCATGTGCTCCTATAACCGGATCAACGGCGACTACGCTTGCGAGAACTCCTACACCTTGCAGGATGTTTTGAAGAATGATTGGGGCTTCAATGGCTTCGTTCTCTCCGACTGGGGCGGTACTCACTCCACTGAGAAGGCATCTGCGGCCGGCCTTGACCAGGAGCAGCCCATGTCGAACTTCTTCGGCGTCAAGCTGCGAGAAGCCGTCGATGCCGGGCGCGTGCCTCTCTCGGAAATTGACGACCATGCGCGCAGAGTTCTTTATGCGGAGTTTCTTTCGGGAGTCGTCGACGATCCGCTGCAAAGGAGCGTCGTGGACGTAGAAAAGGGCTTCGAAGTAGCCGAGCGCGTGGAGGAGAACAGCATCGTTCTCCTCAAGAATCGCCAGTCCGTGCTTCCCATCCTGCCGGCCCGCGTTCACAGCATCGCCATCATCGGCGGACACGCTGACGTCGGTATGATCTCCGGCGGAGGATCGGCGCAGGTGGACCCGCCCGGCGGCAACGCCATTATGCCTCCCGGCAAAGGTGCAACAAAGTGGCAGGAACACATCTGGTTCCCCACCTCTCCGCTCCTGGCCCTGCGCGCAAAACTGCCGCATACAAAAATCGACTTCGATCCCGGTTCGGACTTGGACTCGGCCGCGAAGCTCGCCCGCGGCTCCGATCTTGCCATCGTCTTTGCCTACCAGTGGGAATCGGAAGGCATGGACCTTCCCAATCTTTCGCTGTCCGACAATCAGGACGCATTGATCGAGCGGGTTGCGGCGGCCAATCCTCGCACCATCGTCGTGCTCGAAACTGGAAGCGTCGTGACCATGCCGTGGATCGACAAAGTTGCCGGTGTCGTCGAAGCCTGGTATGCCGGCAGCTCAGGGCACAAGGCTCTGGCCAATGTGCTCGTCGGCGACGTCAATCCATCCGGCAAGCTCGCCGTCACCTTCCCGAAGAGCGAGCAGGACCTTCCGCATCCGGCGATTCCGCAACCGCCGCCGCATCTTCGCGGGCAAGGATCGGCGCCGGTCAACCCAGGCGCGCCGGAATCGAACTACTCGGTTCATTACGACGAAGGCGCCGAAGTTGGCTACAAGTGGTTTCAAGCCGAGCACAAGACGCCGCTGTTTCCCTTCGGCTTCGGCTTGTCCTACACCACCTTCTCCTATTCCGCATTGAGCGTCGACTCTGGGGCGAAAACCGCGCGCTTCACCGTCAGGAATACCGGCGCCCGTGCGGGAACTGAAATCGCTGAAGTGTACGCGACGCTCCCCAAAGGATCAGACGAAGCCTTTCAGCGCCTCGCTGGCTTCGCGCGCGTCACGCTCGATCCGGGGACATCCGAAACCGTCACTGTCTCCATCGACCCGCGTGTCTTACAAACGTACGACGAGAATGCCGCCCGCTGGAGCCTCGCGCCGGGCGATTACAGCGTCTTTGTCGGGCCATCTTCGGACAACTCGCCCCTCACCGGCAGCCTGGTGATTCGCTGAAGGTTCTGCGGCTGATCGAACCCCGCGAACTCCGCCGGCGTCGTTCGAGGTGTCAACCCCCTCCTCACCCAAACGCAGCGGCCAAATTAACCTCAACCCACTGATTTCTCATTCACTTATCCACTCCTTCATTTTTTCCTCAAGTTTGCCGGTTAATTCCGCATTCCGCGCACAATAAAGACAGAATCGCCAGATCGGCAGGATTCTGACCTCTGACCTCTGACCTCTGATCACTGACCACTAACCACCAACCACTAACCACTAACCACTGATCTCTGATCACCCCGGTAGCTCACTTGAGACCAGGAAAGATGAAAGGAGTGATTTCATACACTTCAAAACACGATTTTCTGCCATAACTATCTTTAGAATCAACGAAAACGCCTCAAAATTCGCCTCGTTTTTTTGCGATTTTTTGCGATTTTTCATGCGATTCCGCACCCAAATCGGTCTTCTCCCGCCCCAAATCGCCGCCCTCTTCCTCCCAGGGACAGAAAGCTCTGCCCACCCTGGTAGCGCACCCAACTTCGCTAACTCCGCTAACCCCGCTCACACACAGCTGTCTCATCCCTGGAACCCATCGCCCTGCCGGTGCATCTGAAACTATGAACGCCGGCTTCCCAATTGCTCTGCTCCAGTCCACCTTCAACCCGCTTAACTTCATCTCATGGAGAGGTTTCATGAAACATCCGCACCATTTCCTCGCCGCTTCGGCCTTCTTTGGCCTTGTTGCCCTCGCATCCACGCTCACCGCCTCCGCCGCACCCGGCCCAAGCACCGACGGGGCCCCCAGCGGAAGGTCCTCGCCGGCGGGGTCAGACGACGCCGCCAAGGCCGTTCCCAACCACATCGTCCTCACCGGCCAGGCCGCATTCACCGACGCGGCTCACGAAGCTCCCGGCATCCGCCGCCATCTCACCGTCGCCGACCTGCCCGAGCCCATGCCGGATCAATCCGTCGACAATGGCGCCCACGTTGTTCCCCGCCCCGCCGACGCCTGGCCCATCGCGCCCAGGGGCTTCAAGGTCGAGCTATACGCCACCGGTCTCGACAACCCGCGCCTCATTCGCTTCGCTCCCAACGGCGATCTGTTCCTGGCAGAGAGCGACTCCGGCAAGATCAAGATCTTCCGCGGCGTCGACGCCGACGGTAAACCAAAGCAAGTGTCGGTCTTTGCCACCGATCTCCACCAGCCCTTTGGCATCGCCTTCTATCCTCTCGGCCCCAACCCAAAGTGGATCTACATTGGCGACACTGACGCCATTGTTCGCTTCCCGTATCACAACGGCGACCTCACGGCGACCGGCCCCGTGGAACAGCTCGCCGACCTGCCTGGCGGTGGACGTCTGCGCGGCGGAGGCCACTGGACGCGCGATCTCGCCTTCACCCTCGACGGCAGCAAGCTCCTCGCCTCCGTCGGCTCACATTCGAATGTCGACGACTCCGATACGCACCCCGAGGAGTTTCATCGCGCCGACGTGCTTGAGTTCACGCCCGCGGGAAAATTCATCGAGGTCTACGCATCGGGCATTCGCAACTGCGTCGGCGAAGCCATCAATCCAATCACCGGCCAGCTCTGGTGCTCCACCAACGAGCGCGACGCTCTGGGCAACAACCTCGTCCCCGACTACATCACCCACGTGCAGGAGCACGGCTTCTACGGCTGGCCTTGGTGGTACATGGGCCCTCACCAGGATCCTCGCCACGAGGGCAAGCACCCCGAGCTTCGTGACAAAGTCATCACGCCCGACATTCTTCTCGAGCCGCACTTTGCCTCGCTCGAGTTGACCTTTTACGAGGGATCGCAGTTTCCCGCCGAGTTCAAGGGTGACGGCTTCGCTTGCGAGCACGGCTCCTGGAACCGCGCTCAGCGCGCCGGCTACGAAGTGATCCGCCTGCCCATGCACAACGGCCACGCCACCGGCGAATACGAAGACTTCCTCACCGGCTTCACCATCGGCAATGGCGACGGCGATGTCTGGGGCCGTCCCGTGGGAGTAGCGGTTGCGCCGGATGGATCGCTGTTTGTGTCCGACGACGGCTCCCGCTCGATCTGGCACGTGGTTTACACCGGCAAATAGCCACGCCCGCACTCGGGATGTCCTTGGAACCGCAACGGGCTGCGCTTCGCGCAGCCCGGGCGTTTCGCGCTCTGCTTTCCAGCCTGGAGGGCAGCCCCATGCGCAAAACTGTCCGGCCCCTGCGCGGATATTTCTTTTACTCCCACAGCCCGTTCGCGTAGAATTCCGCCATGTTACTGACCGCAACCCTCGAAAAACTCCCCGCGGATGCTGCGATCTTCACCCTTGCCGGCGCGATGACGCTCGGCACATCGCTCAAGATTGTGGATTCGCAGGTCCAGGCAGCCATCGCGGGCGGGGCCAGCAAAGTGGTATTCGATCTGTCGAGCGTGGACTGCGTAGATAGTGCCGGCCTCGGCATGATCGTCTATACCTACGGAGCTCTCCGCGAGAAAAACGGCGCTTTGCGACTTTGCGGGGTCAATCCGCGTGTCATGTCGTTGCTGAAGTTAACCAAAACGGACACGTATATCGCTATCGACCCCAGCCGCGAAGACAGCCTCGCTGCGCTCAACTAGCGCGTTCGAAAGAGTGGGGCTGCGATTCTCCAACTCCGCCAGCCCCGCTGTATTCCGTCCTACTTGTACGCTCCGTTGCCTTTCAGCAGCTCATCGCGATGCTGGCTGTAGTCAATGAAGGAATCGAATGCCGGGCCGATCAGGGGATTGTCTTTCTGTGAATCCCTGATCGCGGCGCGCGCCGTATCCACGCCTTCCGGCTGTGCTGCGTCATAGACGATCGCAAGCAGCCCCGGCGCGTCAGTGTGGATGGCCTCGGTGTCGACCTCGTATTCCACAATCGTCCCGTCGGCCAGAAGTTTCTCCATCACCGGCACAACCACGGTCTTGCTCAGTGTGCTCACCGCATCGTCGGGCGCGTCCGCCTTCAGTTGATACATCATCACGTTGATGTACGCGCCTGTATACGGACCCGGCTTCCAGTTGTAATAGTGGCTCACGAGTACCAGGTCCCAGTGCTTGGTTGGATTGAGCGAAATCGGCGTATCGGCGGGGGGCAGGGCTCTCAGCTTGTCCAGCACCTTCAACAGCCCCGCGATCGAGGTTGAGGACCACCAGGTATCATGCGACTCGCCGTCCGGCGTGTGCACCTGGTTGACATCGTTGCCATAGCCCACGAGGGTTCCGTCGCCGAGGGCTGCCTGGAAAATTGTGTTGTCCACGCCATTAATCCTGGCCACGTCGCCCCAACGCTCCCGCGGAAACTGCCAGTTGGAAACGTACGAGTACATCGGTGGTTTCTCTTTGACCTCTGTCGCCTGCGCGCCCGATGGAATGGCGCTCAGCGCGAACACCGCAAGTCCGCACACACCGGGGAAGACACTCCAAACCTTAGTGTTCATCTGCTTTCTCCTGTCGAGATTTAGTCAGCGATGCTCTGGGGAATGCCTGACCACGGCAAGTCTACAGCAGCCCGGCTCGCTGTCCAGCTGTGAATTCTTCGCGCACTTCAGGATTTCTTTCCTCATTGATCCCTCTGTGCGCTGGCAGCGAAGCAAAACAGGCCCCACAAAAGGGCCTGTCCGCTGAATTACTGGCTCGCTAACTTTTCTTCCAACACCGTCTTCCGGTACTCATCGAAGTAAATCGTCATCGGCTCCGGCATCACGTTGCGATAAAGACCTATTCTGAAGGGAATTAGCTCCGGCGGCCCATAGCCGGTGGTTGCGTTTTCCTCGTTCGCCGTCGCTCCCTTGAAATCCACCACCTGCTTCCCGTCGAGCCACGCTCGCACAAATCCCGCCGTCTCGGGCGTGAATTTCACCTGAAAGCGCAGATCGAGCCAGCGCCCACGCAGGTCGCGCTTTTCCCGGTAGAGCACGTTGTCGTGGTGGTTGAGATCCTGCGTAATCAGCAGCTCCCCGCTGATGTAGCGCACCGCCAGCACCGGGCTGTTATAGTTGCACAGTTCGCTCGTGTGGCACCACTCCCACCACTGCGCCACCACTAGCCGCACCGGCACGATGGGAAAATCCTGTGCCACATACATGCTCCACGAAACCTCGTAAGGCACGTTCTTACGCGTCGTATAAGGCCATGCCTCGGTCAGTTCATCGCGCTCGGTGTCTGTGGTGGCTTGGCTGCCTGCCATGAAACTGTCGTGCGGTCGCACCGTGATGCGCAGAGCGCCGTGTCCGGCGCGCACGACGTCCGATTCCACGGCGTACGAGCCCGGCGCCAGCAGCTGCGTCATCCAAATACTGCCGAGCGTTGGCGATTCGAATCCGTCGTAAACGCTCATCGGCGCCTTGGCCACTGCGTTCGTTTGCAGGCTATCGGGCGCCTTTGCCGCCGGAGCCGCAGTCTGGCCAGTCATCGCCGTGCTTCCCAAAACGAAAAACACGCAAACAACGGCCGCGCAAAGATTGAGACCTTGAAGCCCCTTGCCATCTTCAGACGAATGCGAATGATCGAACATGTTACTCTCCGGAGAAATCACTAGGAAACATCGCTGGAAATTTCTGGCTAAGTCGCTGAGTCGGTGACTCGCTGATTTCCTGACTCGCTGCTCCGTTCCTCCTCGTCGCTGAAAATCTCCTCGATCGGCCTCTCGAACAGCCGGGCCAGCTTGAACGCCAACGGCAAACTGGGATCGAACTTCCCCGTCTCGACGGCATTGACGGATTGCCGCGACACTTCCAGCCGCTGGGCCAGATCGCCCTGCGACCAATCGCGCTCCGCGCGCAGCACCTTCAGCCGGTTCTTCATCGGTACCTCATCCTCACCACCGGATACGACACGACAACGAACAACCAGAAGATCGGATAGACCCAAACCAGATCGAGGTGCGGCGCGTGGGCAAAGTCTTCCAGATACCCCCAGATTGTGGTCGTGGCCAAAGTTCCTCCGGTGCCGCCCAGCACGCACTGAATGAGAATGTTGCGTTGGAACTCGTCCTTTTCAACAGCCAGGAACCTGCCCAGCTCGACGAGAACCCAGAGAATCGGAATTGTGGGCAGAACAGCCACAACATAGGCCGCAAATCCGTGCAGATGGTAAAAGCGAAACGCGGCGACGGCGCCTAATACCAGTGGCGTAACCAACGCGGCGCTCATCCAGCAGGCGCGCACGAATCGTCGTTGTTCCGGAGTATTGGTCGTGCAGAACATAGTAAGCCTCCTTTACAATATGACAAGGAAACATTACATCAGATTGTAAGAATTGTCAAGTGTCATTGACAGGATTTCTTCAATCTCTCCCAAATAGGCCGAAACAGACAGTTTTCCCGCTCTCGAAATGGGAGGGGGGCTTCCACCACATCCGCTAACCCACCGCTGCTACTCTCGTTTCATGGGGTTCCGGGATTTCTTGGGGAACGCGGCCACCGTGACGCACCTGCGCGAGAGCGTGCGCTCCGGCCGGTTTCCGCACTCGATGATCCTGGCCGGCCCCCGCGGCGCGGGAAAATATACGCTCGCCCTGATGCTTGCCCAGGCAGTGAATTGCCTCAGGCCCACGGAGACCGACGGCCTGCCCGACTTCTGCGGAGCCTGCTCGAATTGCGTCCGCATCGCCGCCTCCGCCGACCTCGAAACGCTGGTGGAAGAAGCCGTGGCCGCACGCGACGATCTGCGCGAAACGGATAAGCGCGAGACTCGCATCCTCATTCAGACGCACCCTGACCTGCTCGTCATTCCGCCTGACCCGCCGCAACTCATGATCAAGCTCGGCCAGGTTCGGCAGGCGATTCACGTCGCCTTCTACCGGCCACCCGCCGAATCAAGACGTGCCTTCACGGTTTTTACTTCGTCGGCATTCATGAAAGAGGCCGCCAACAGCCTGCTCAAGCTTCTCGAAGAGCCGCCCGACCACACCTCGCTGATCTTGCTGACTGAAAATGCGCAGGAGCTTTTGCCAACCATCCGTTCCCGCGCCATGATTCATCGCCTCGGCGCGCTGCCGGCCGCCGAACTCGAAAGCCTGCTCGCCCGCCGCCGTCCCGAGCTCAAAACCCAGGAACGCGCGCTCGCGGCGCGCCTCGCCATGGGCGCCGTTGGCCGCGCAGTCTCGCTCGACCTCGACACATACTTCTCCAGCCGCGAGGACGCGCTGGTCATTCTCCGCACTGCTCTGCGGGAACCCGACTATTCCACCCTCTTCCACGCCACCGAGAGCTACCGCGCGGGCGCTGACGGCCAGGAGAAAACGGTGAACCTCATCCGTGCTCTCTCGAGCTTGATTGAAGACATGCTTCTCATCGTGGCCGGCACACCGTCGCTTATTAGGAACATCGACCTCGCCGCTGAGCTAAGCCGACTATCTGAGGGCCTGACCGTCGACTGGATCGACTCCGCCGCCCGCGCCCTCGTCCAGGTAGAGCAGGGCATGCGCCGCAACCTGCTGCGTTCGCTCTCAATCGATGCCATGGCCGTGGGCCTCATGACTGAAAGCGCCCGTTGATCGCGGTCAACCGTCCACTGTCCGATGTCCACAGTTCGCTGTTGACTGTCTTCTGTTTGCTGATCCCATGCTTGACGCTGCGCACGAATGGCCGCAGAATAAAAGAGCAACCCCCAATCGGACGCAGGCATCTTTTTAATACGAGTAATCCCATTCGAGTCCAGGGACGCCGGGAACGTCTATCCCGACAACGCAGGACTGCCTAATGCTTCAATCGGGTTGGGAACGGGAGCTCTTGGATTACTTCGAGATTGCGGCCAGTGCCGCATCTACAAGCGGTTAGGTTGAGCTTCTCCAGTTTCCTGCGGCGCCTATCGTTTTTTCTTGCGTATCAGATTTCGTTTTTTGCGGAGGGTTCTTCCCCATGAGCACGCCATCGATTCTCCCCGCAACGCGTGTCCTCGAACCCGGTCAAGCTCCGTCGCAGAGGAGAAAGAACCTTGCCGCCCCTCTTCCCTTCCGTTTTCCGGCGCAAACCGCCGAAAGGGACACACCGAATCGTCACGCTGAGCTGTTTTATCTGCAAAAACAGATCCAGTCGCAGACGCCGATGGTGATTGTGCTCGAAGATGGCGAACGGATTGACGGATGCATCGAGTGGTACGATCGCAGCTCGCTCAAGGTCCGCGGACGCAACAAGACGCTGATCTACAAATCCGCCATCAAATACATGTACAAGCTTGGCGACAACGGGTAGGACAGTTGTCAGTTCCCTGTTCGCGGTTCTCAATCGCCAGTCCCTGCGTCTCCAGAGCCTGCTTTTGTGAGCCGGTCTCGAATTGCCGCGCCAAGTCCCTCCGCCGGCGGCAGGGGGCACAGAATCACCGAGCATCCGGCGGCATCGAGCGCACGCAGCCCGGCGTATAGCTCACGAGCCATCGTCTCCGGCGCGCTCCAATTGCCCCACGCGTAAACCTGCGCCGCCGCGATGTCTTCCGGCGGTTTGATCCCGTCCGGCAGCATCAGGCCCAACCGCTCGCCGGGTTGGTTGCGGACCGCATCGGCCAGGC
>Ga0181535_10004077_pt1 | contig 16493 bp, 10 predicted proteins | sample PEATcosm2014_Bin_44_FD_119774 | JGI IMG/M metagenome (GOLD analysis project Ga0181535, IMG submission 119774) | Peatland microbial communities from MTU Mesocosm Facility, Houghton, MI, USA - PEATcosm2014_Bin17_30_metaG | ecosystem: Environmental > Terrestrial > Soil > Wetlands > Peat | place... | reverse complement strand
TTCATTGGCGCCTGTCTGTTGTGGGTAGGCTGGTTCGGCTTCAACGCCGGAAGCGCCCTGGCCGCCAGTCCGCTGGCGACCTCGGCCTTCATCAACACCCATTTTGCTGCGGCTGCCGCTGCACTGGGATGGACGGTTGCCGAGTGGATTCACAACGGAAAACCCACTGCACTGGGAGCGATCTCGGGCGCTGTGGCGGGACTGGTGGCGATCACCCCGGCATCCGGCTTCGTCCAGCCCTTCCCTGCACTGCTGATTGGGCTGATCGCTGGCGCGTTCTGCTCGTTCATGGTGTTCGAGGTGAAGAGCCGGCTCGGCTACGACGACTCTCTGGATGCCTTTGGCGTTCATGGAGCCGGTGGAACTCTCGGCGCCTTGCTCACCGGCCTGTTTGCCACCAGGGCCATCAACGCGGCCTTCGGCAAGGATGTTCCCACCGGAGCTATCGACGGGCATTGGGGCCAGTTGTTGAACCAGTTGGCGGGCGTGGGTATTGCCTGGACCATCTCCATTGTGGGCACCCTGGTGCTGCTGTTTGTTGTGGACAAGGTCATGGGATTGCGCGTTTCACCCGATCAGGAAACCGCAGGACTCGACCTCTCGCAACATGGAGAAGAAGGATACGACCTCAACTCTTGAGCATGATTGGGAGAAACACATTTTGCGCTCCGCCAATTCACAGATTTGATGGAGTTCACTAAAAACATCCGGCGGGATTCGGCCATCTGCCCTCTCCGCCTGTTACGCTGTCAGACGAGGCATTTCGAATATGCTCAAAATTGAAGCAATTCTCCAACCGTCGAAGCTGGATGCGGTAAAGGACGCCCTGCTTGAAGCAGGCATCGAAGGCATGACCATTCTTGAGGCTCGCGGCCACGGCCGCCAAAAGGGCCATACCGAGTTTTATCGCGGGCGAGAATACACGGTCGATCTCTTGCCCAAGGTCAAAATTGAACTGGTTCTCGCCGACGATTTGAAAGAAAAGGCGATCCAGGCCATTCAGAGCGCAGCCCGCACGGGCCGCATCGGCGACGGCAAAATCTTTGTGAGCCGGATTGAAGAAGCCATTCGTATCCGCAACGACGAACGCGGCGAAACGGCTCTGTGAGCTGCTTTCCTGACCTTTGTGAATGTTCTAAAAATGAGAACCATCGCAAAGGTACGACACCCCGGACTTCCAGAGCGTACCCTCCGCCAAAATCGGAGGGGAACCGGTGGAGCTTGTGGAATGCTGCGACGCGTCATCTTTCTTTTTGCTTCCCCATTTTTATTCAGCCCGCTCCTCGTTGCACAGGACACGAGGAACGTGACCGAGCCGGCGGTGCCTCCTGCCTGTGCAACGCTCGACGCACAGCTTCAGACCATGGGACAAACGCTGGCTGAAGCGGACGAAACCAGGCTGGATACAGTCCGCATTCAAAAAGCTATCGACCATTGCAGCAAGGAGCACGGCGTATTGCTGCGCGCCGTAGGCACCTCAAACGCATTCCTCAGCGGTCCGCTGTTTCTGCGCAGCGGCGTCACCCTGATCGTCGATAAGGGTGTCACTCTCTTTGCTTCACGCGACCCGGTACTCTTTCAGGATCCAGGTCTCGACAAGAGCCCTGTTCTCTCGCCCAACAATCAGCATCGCGGCAAAACCACTCGCTTCGATGCGCCCCCGGCTTGCGGCACGGTCACTGATTCCGGTCACGGCTGCATGCCCCTGATCACGGCCGATCGCGTGATTGGAGCAGGTGTGATGGGCGATGGCGTCATAGACGGCCGTGGCGGCGAAAAAATTCTGGGCACAGACCACACCTGGTGGGATCTGGCAGAACTTGCGCGCGCTGGAGGCCGCCAGCAGGTCTTCAGGCTGATCGTGGCCGATTATGCCGACAACTTCACTATTTATCGCATCACGCTGAAGAACTCACCGAACTTCCACGTCGTCTATGACCACGGAGATGGCTTTACTGTTTGGGGATTGAAGATCGACACGCCCAGGCGGCTGGCTCGCAACACTGACGGAGTCGATCCCGGCATGGGCTCGAAAAACATTACCATTACCCACAGCTTTATCCGCACCGGCGACGATAACGTGGCCATCAAGGGCGGTCCCGGCGGAGTCACCAACATGACGGTCGCACACAACCACTTCTACTGGGGGCACGGCATGTCCATCGGAAGCGAGACGGATGGCGGCGTAAACAGAATCCGGATCACCGATCTCTCCCTCGACGGTCCGGACAACGGCATCCGGATCAAGTCCAACGGCTCCCGCGGCGGCCTGACCCACGACGTGGTCTACGACGATGTATGCGTTCGTGACTCGCCCAATCCCATCACCCTCGACACCGGGTACACGGCTGCGGGAACGCTCAAGGGCGACTCCAGGCCCACCATGCGCGACATTACCCTGCACAACGTTCGCGTCTCAGGTGGAGGGAAACTTTCGTTCAACGGCTACGACCAGGACCACCGGATCGCGGCCACTCTCGACGGCGTGTTGCTCAGCGATGACGCCGGGTACAGCTACTCACTCCATCATGCTGACGTTCGGCTCGGGCCTGGACCCAGCAACCTGCACTTTCCGGCTGGAGAAGACTCCGCAGTCCAGGGAAGAGTGTCGACTGGCAGCGCTGAGTCCTGCGCCGAAAAGTACATCCCGTTCCCGTAGCACTTTGATAGCGGGAGATTTGCCGATTCATTGTGTTCAGATCACAATAGCTGAAGCATCCCTTCAGAGGGCCGCTGATCGAGAAGAGTGAAGCCCGCCCGCAAATCGATTTATTCAAACTGTCTGTTTTCGGGACATTTTGACCAAAAATTCACCATGGGCGCCGTCTTCGCTTATTCTGTTAAGAATTCCTTACTTGCTTCTGCGAGCCACGCACAAACTCATATGAATCCAGTCGCCTTGGCGGTTGACGATCTTCGGGAGCAGTATCTGCGGGAGATGGCGCTTGTCCGCCAGACCTGCGAGCGGACGGGCGACGGCACGGCTGCCATCCGCCGACGCTCGGCGGTCGTGGACCGGATTCTGATCGAAATGTGGCACCGGGTCTTTGCGGGACAGCCAGCGCAAAACGTGGCGCTACTGGCCCTGGGTGGTTATGGGCGCAAGGACCTGTTCCCGTATTCCGACATTGATGTGCTGTTCGCTTTCGCGGATGAAAAGACCGAGGCGCAATCGAAGGACGCGGTCCAGGCGATGATCAAGGGGATGTGGGACATTGGCCTCCGCGCCAGTCCCAGTTCCCGAACGGTCAAAGAGATTGGGCGTTTCGATGCCGACAATCTTGAGTTCACGCTGGCTACGCTGGATCGGCGATTCCTGGCAGGCCAATTCCCTCTTTACCAGCAGCTCCACCAGACTGTGCTGCCCGGGTTGGTGCTGAGCGAGTGGAATACGATCACGCAAAGGCTCGGCGAGATCGCCCGCGCCCGACATGCCAAGTTCGGCAACACGATTTTTCATCTTGAGCCGAACTTGAAGGACTGCCCCGGCGGCCTGCGCGACTATCACCTGGCGGTCTGGTTTGCACTGCTTTTTCATCTGAAAGAAACCAAGGAGTGGCCCCGCCAGCGGGGAGGAGTCTTTCAGAGCGCCCGAGGGGATGCCGAGGCGGCATTCGATTTCCTGGCTGCGGCACGATGTTTCCTCCACTTCCGCCACGGCCGCGACGACAATACGCTCGACTGGCAGTCGCAGGATGAGGCAGCCACCAACTCGATTGGGCTTGAGACACGAGGAACGGCAGATCCGAGCTACTGGATGCGGACTTACTACCGTCATGCCCGCATCATCTACAGGCGTGCCGCTCTGCTGATGGAGCATTTGCCCGCGCCGGTAAGCTTTTATCGGCAATTCCGGCGCCGCCGCGCCCCCATTGCTGGAACCGACTTCCTTCTCGACCAGGGGCGCATCGATATTGCCCCGGGCGCCCAGTTCAACGACACCAGTGCCATTCTGCGCGTTTTCTCGCTCATGGCCACGCACGGATACACGCTCTCCCAGGCCGCTGAAGACCGCATTACCGACGCACTGCCTGCACTGGCTATCCACATTCCTGAGGGGCCCTATCTGTGGAATGCCCTGCGCGAGGTGCTTCTTGGCCCGCACGCGGCCCATGCGTTGCGGACCATGCACGCCCTCGGTGTTTTAGAGATGCTCATCCCCGAGTTCCACGGGATTGATGCCTTGGTCATTCGCGACAGCTATCACCGCTATACGGTCGACGAGCATACCTTCCTGACCATCGACAATGTGCACACCCTCCGCCAACCGGCGCACGACTACGAACAGCGCCTGGCGCAGTTGCTGCCTGAAATCGACAGGCTCGACCTGTTCCTGCTGGCTCTGCTGCTGCACGATACAGGCAAGGCACGGCGCACCGGGGAGCATGCCGGCCAAAGCGTCGAGCTCGCGGACGCCTTTCTTGCGCGCCTCGACTTCGACTCGGAAGAGCGAGAGGCCATTCTCAACCTGATCCGGCTGCATCTTGAAATGTCGAACGCGCTGCGACGGGACATCTTCGACCTTGAAAACGTGCGCGGCTTTGCTGAAAAGATAGGCAGCCCCCAGCTACTGAAGATGCTCACCATCATGACCTTCGCGGACGTCAAAGCGGTCAACCCTGAGGCTCTGACACCGTGGAAAGCAGAGAACCTTTGGCAGTTCTACATGGCAACGGCGAACTTTATGGACCGCAGCGTCGACGAGGTCCGCTATCACGCCGCCGTCGACCCAACGCTGCTCAATCGTCTTCGCTCCATGGTGCCGCCCACGCAGTTCGATGCTCTCAAACATTTTCTTGAAGGCCTGCCGCAGCGCTACCTGCAAACACGCCTCCCCGAACATATCCGCAATCACTTCCAGATGGCTCTGAACCTGACAAAAGACAATGTTCAGCTCGATCTGCGCCCCAACCGCCAATTGTTTGACCTGACCGTCATCACCCGCGACCGCACACGCCTGTTTGCCGATGTTGCGGGGGCTCTTGCCGCCTGGGGTATGAACATCGTCAAGGCCGGCGCCTTTTCAAACGATGCCGGCGTGATTGTGGACAGCTTCCACTTCACAGACGTGTTTCACACCCTCGAACTGAACCCCAGTGAGAAGGACCGCTTCCTGGCAAACCTGCATGACGTGGTGGCGCAGAAGGTTTCGGTTCAGCAATTGCTTGAAGCGCGCAGCCACATGAACCATCCGGCCAACCTGAAGGTGGAAGTGGCCACGCGGCTGCAATTCGACTCCGAGTCATCGACTCACGCCACTCTGCTGCAGGTGGTGGCCCAGGACGTACCGGGTCTTCTGCGACAGATCGCGCTGACCCTGAGCGCACACAAATGCGACATCACGGTTGCGCTGATTGACACGGAAGGCGATACCGCAATCGACGTCTTCTACCTCACCAGCAATGACGCCAAGCTGGGCGAAGAGGCCCAGAAAACCCTCGCCGCAGAGATGAGCGCCGCGATCGATGCGATGCGAGCCCCAGCCGTGCAATAGCGCAGCGCACTGGCCCTCCCAAGACTGACCGGGCTGACGCCGGCCCAAATTCCGCGCGGCAAACCAAATTCCCGTTTTTCAGACATGAAAGGCACACCATCGCGCTGCAATTCTTTGCGCCTACGCACTGATTCTTGATAATTTGCGGGTTTAAATGCCCGGTCCCTAATATTTCTTGACAACAGTGGTCGGACCACTATATAGACTTTACTGGATTTTCAGGCCGCGTATTTCGATACGCAAAGTATTCCCCGGCTTCAGGGTTGATGATTCTTTCCCGTCTCAGAATGGGCTTTGAGCAGACCAGAAAACCAACGCGAATTTTGGAGGCACTCATGAACTACAAGTTCCTGTTGCAACGCAAGAGAGTCCCGCTCTTGGTAATCGTTTTCAGCGTGATCGCCTTATACCTCCCCGGCATCCACGCGGATGCGCAGATTGCCGGAGCGGGAAACATCCAAGGCACCGTCTCCGATGCTTCCGGAGCTGTGGTTTCCAACGCAACGGTTACCGCAATCGAGATTTCAACGCAGGTAAAGCACACTTCCAGGACCGACAGGTCCGGCGTGTATGTCTTCCCGGGCCTTCCTATCGGCACCTACGACCTCGGGGTCTCCGCTTCAGGCTTTGAGACCTACCTTCAAACCGGCATCGTGCTTGAAGTGGGCAGCAGCATTGCAGTAAATGTCAGCCTGAAGATCGGCAGGGCGGACGTAAAGGTCGAAGTCCATGCCGAGGGTCTCGCCCTGCAAACTGAGGACGCCTCGTTCAAGCAGACCGTCGACGAGCAGGACATCCAGGAGATGCCGCTAAACTCCGCCAGCCGCCAGATTACCGGACTTTTGACTGTCTCGGGAGGCTCCGTCGCAGCGCCCGGCAATGACTTTACTGGCAGCAAGTACTCCTACCAGACCATTTCAATCTCCGTAGCCGGCGGCAATGGAAACACCACTCTCTGGCGCCTGGATGGCGGCGACAATCAGGACTATATGGGCAACGGCAATCTCCCGTTTCCCTTCCCGGATGCGGTCAGCCAGTTCAGCGTGGAATCCACCGTGCTCGGCGCTCAGGATGGCGAGCATACCGGGGGAATGGTGAACGTGGTCACCCGTTCGGGAACGAACCAGTACCACGGATCGGCTTTCGAGTTCATCCGCAACAACTTTCTTGACGCCGTGAATTTCTACTCCACGTGTACACCCGTCGCCCCTGCCACCACTTGCACAGCGAAGGATACGCTGCATCAAAATCAGTTCGGCGGCACTTTCGGCGGTCCCGTCAAGCGCGACAAGCTTTTCGCATTCGCCGCCTACCAGCGCCTGAAGAACGATCAGTCTCAAGCCAGCACCGAGGCCCAGGTGCCGACGGTGGCCAATCTGGCTGGCGATTTTTCAATCACGGACGGCGTCCCGGGCCCAGTCGGCACGCTTCCAGCCAACGAACCCAAAGACAATCCCTGCGCTTCAAACGGGCTGGCTCTGCAGTTGTACGATCCCCTCACCGGCACCGCCCTCACCGGCAACAAGTACCCGTCTACGCCTACCTTCAATGCCCAGGCACTGGCCTTGGATAAGTATCTGCCCGTGCCCGTTTCTTCGTTTGACACGCTCGGTTGCGGGTTTGTTTCTTACGCTATCCCATCCCAGGTCTCCGACAACCAGTTTGTCACCAGGGTGGATTACACGATCAATCAGAAAAACAATCTGTACGGCCGGTACCTGGTCGACGGCTATCAGGCCCCGCCCTTCTTTTCTTCAAACAACATCCTCATCACCACTCAATCGGGAAACATCGAGCGCACTCAATCGTTCACGCTGGGTGAGGCCTACACCATCACTGCAAACCTTGTGAACGCAGCCCACGCAACCATTCTGCGGCGTGTTAACAATCGCGGATACGCTGCCAACGACATCAACGCCGCGACCCTCGGCGTCAATCTCTCTCAGGTGGTGCCAAACGGACTGCAGATTTCTGAAGGCAAGTTCACCATTGGCGGTGGAACAAACTCTGTCTCCCACTTCAACGACAACACCCTGGCTCTTGACGATGACGTAACCTGGGTGCGTGGCAAGCATCAGATCATCTTTGGCGGAGAGTGGGTCCAGAATGAGCTCAACATCGGCAACGCCTATGAGGGTAACGGCGTCTTTACCTTCGCCGCCACCTACAGCGGCAACGGACCAGGCGGGGGCAGTAAGGTGGGCGACCAGTCCCTGGACTTTCTGCAGGGAACACTGAGCGCATTCCAGCAAAGCAAGGAGCAGCAGAACGCCCTTCGTGGACCAATTCCGAGCCTGTATGCGCAGGATACTTTCCATGCCACCAAGCGACTCACCCTGGTGGCCGGCCTGCGCTGGGGACCTAACTTCATGCCCACGGATTACTTTAACCGCGGGAGTGTCTTCAACATGGCCGACTTCCTTGCAGGCACAGCGAGCACGGTCTACCCCAACGCCCCAGCCGGCGTTCTGTTCTACGGGGATCCGGGCGTACCCAAAGCGTTCACTTTGAATTCACCCTGGCAGTTCTCGCCCAATATCGGCTTCTCGTTCGATCCCATCGGCGACAGCAAGACGGTCATCCGCGCAGGCGCCGAACTGGCATTCGACAAACCCAACTTCTTCAGCGGCCAGCGCGTCCAGCAGAACCCGCCTTATGCCACGGCCATCAGCAACCTGCAAACATCGTCCACGGGACCTTTGAGCTTCAGCTCCCCGTGGTCGGTTGGTTCAATCACGACCAGTCCATTCCCACAACCCGAAATTCCAGGGCCCTCGGCGCCTTTCTTCGCTCAATCTCAGTACATCTGGATGCCCAGGCAATTCCACGCGGCCTACACCATGCAGTGGACGCTTAGCGTACAGCACGACTTCAGCCACGGCTGGCAAGCGCAGCTGGACTTCATCGGGAACGCAACGCGGCACGACCCAATCGGTATCCCGCTGGACGATGCCGTTTATATCCCCGGTGTATGGGGCGCTGGGGGCACCGGCTGCACAGGCATCGTGACAACGGGGCCGGCCAAAGTGACGCCAGGTGCTGCGGGAACAAACTGCTCCACAACCAAGAACTATTCCTCGCGTTTCTCGCTCACCATCGCCAATCCTCTTCAGGGCAACCAGATCGACGGCAGCGGCGCCGGCAGCACGCTCGTAGCGGATTCCGCCACCGGCAACTACAACGGATTGGTGGCATCTCTGAACCACCGTCTGTCATCAACCTTTAGCCTGCTGGCCAACTGGACCTGGTCGAAATGTCTGGATGAGGAGGACGGTCAGGGCGACCTCTCCGGCGTCTCGGTCCAAAATCCTGCCAACATCCGGGGGGATTATGGCCCGTGCGGTTTCGATTTCCGGCACGTCATCAACACCGTGGTTGTGGCCAAAAGCAATTTCAGCCGGTTTAACCGCGTCGAAAAGATGTTCATCAACAATTGGGAGATTGCCCCTCTCATGCACATCGTCAGCGGCGCCCCGGTTAACGTAACCGCGGGCGCGGATAACTCCCTCACCGACAACAACCAAGATCGCCCCAACCTGATCCCCGGGGTGAACCCCTATGCCGAGGTAAAGTTCAATCGCGCCACTGGCGAGGCCAACCGCGAATACCTCAACCCCGCCGCCTTCGCCGAGATATGCCCTGGCAACGTCACCCAGGGTTGCACCGCAGCCGGAACCTTCGGAAACATCAGCAAGAACGCATTTCGTGGGACTCCGTCACTCCAGCTAGATTCCCAGATCTCCCGGATATTCCCAATCCACGAAACCTTCAACCTCGACTTGAGACTTGAAGCCTTCAACCTGCTGAACCATCCTAATTTTGGCGCTCCGAACGCATCGGTCGCGTCAACTTCGTTTGGACAGATCTCATCGCAATCCAACGCAGCCAGAGTCTTCCAGGGAGCCATCAAGTTCTCCTTCTAATCCTCTGCCTCGCTTATCTTCAAACCAGTTAACTCGCTCGCCGCATCCATCGGCGGGCGAGTTGTTCTGTCGGCAACCACAACGTTTCTCGACTGCTTTGCGCAACAGAACTCGCTCGAGAAGCTCGGAAGCAGACATCGCCACACTTGACGAGTGGTTCCCCGCGGCGGGACCATCATCGTTCTGGTAGCTGGTGAAGTTTCAACTACCTGAAAACCAATCCCAAGGAGAATCCAGGCCATGGCCCTGATCGAAAACAATCGCAGAGAATTTTTGAAGGTGGGCAGCGCGGCGCTGGCCGCAACCGCGGTCTCGTGGAACGCATCGAGCTACGCCCAGATCCTTGGCGCCAACGATCGGGTCAAAGTGGGAGTGGTGGGCTGCGGTGACCGCATGAAGGGCGCGTTGATTCCCGCTTTCCTGCAAAACGCCAAGGACATGAACTTCCAGTTCGTGGCCGTCAGTGATCTCTGGAGCCGTCGCCGCGAAGAAGGCGTCGCGTACATCCAGAAGCTCAGCGGTCGTGCGGTCGATGCTGTCAGAAACAACGATGAACTCTACGCCCGGAAGGATGTGGATGCGGTGCTGGTGGCGACGGCCGATTTCCAGCACGCTCTGCATGGTGTTGAAGCCGTCAATGCCGGCAGGGATGCTTACGTCGAAAAGCCAACTGCCCACACTATGGACGATGCCCGCAAGTTTCGCGCAGCGGTCCACAAGACCGGCAAGATTGTGCAAGTGGGAACCCAGCGCCGCTCCACGCCCAGTTATCAGAAGGCTGCCGAGTACATCAAATCCGGAGCGTTCGGCGATATCGTCATGGTGGAGATGACATGGAACGTGAACCAGCCCGGCCGCTGGCGCCGCCCCGATGTTGTTCCATTGCTCAAAGAAGAGGACACCGACTGGAAGCGCTATTTGTTGAACCGTCCGATGGTTCCATTCGATGCCCGCAAGTATCTTGAGTTCCGCCTGTTCTGGCCGTATTCATCCGGCATTCCCGACCAGTGGCTGGTCCACCAGATCGACACCGTGCATTGGTTTACCGGATTGCCGCATCCGCGCAGCGTGGTGGCCAACGGCGGAATCTACCTGTGGAAAGACGGCCGCCAGAACTGGGACACCATGACGGCGGTCTTCGACTACGGTCCGCTTGATGACCTGACCAAAGGGTTCCAGGTTCAATACTCCTCGCGCTTCACCAACTCCGCCGGCGGAGTGAAAGAACTCTACTACTCCAACGGCGGCATGATCGACATGGACAAGCAGACCGTGACGTCGACAGGCGGGCTCAGTGCGCGCTCCGCTGCGGAGATGGGCATGAAGCCCAACTTGCTGAACGGGTTTTCGCTGGCGACCGAAAAAGCTGAAGCTGTCTCGACCGACGCCGACACCCATGCCGATCCGCAGACCTCAGCGAACATGCGCAACTGGATGGAGTGTGTTCGCTCCCGCAAAACCCCGAATGCCTCAATCGAAGCGGGCTACAGCCACTCGATTGCACTTTGCATGAATGTCGCAGCCAGTCAGACCGGGCTCAAAGTCACATTCGACGACAAGACCCAGCAGGTGATGGCAGGAGGCAAGGTCTATGCGTAACATGATCGCGCTGGCCGCAGTGTTGACCCTCGCAGCCAGCGCTTTCGCTGCTCCATCAATGGGCGTCAAAGTCGTGGCCCACGAGGCGGATCGCCGCGTGGACATCACCATCGATGGCGCCCCCTTCACTTCGTACATCTGGCCCAGCTTGCTGAAGAAGCCGGTTCTTTATCCGCTCATTGATGATGAGGGTGTCACGCTGACGCGCGGCTACCCCCTGAATCCACTGCCCAACGAGCGCATTGATCATCCGCACCACGCCGGCATGTGGTTCAACTACGGCAATGTGAACGGCTTCGATTTCTGGAATAACTCCGATGCCATCAAACCGGAAAACCGCACGAAGATGGGCACCATTCTCCAGACCAAGATTGTTTCCACCAAGAGCGGCTCCGATCGCGGCGAGTTAGTGGTTGAATCAGTCTGGATCACCGGTACAGGCAAGGAAATCCTGGCACAAACCACGCACTTTGTCTTCGCGCGCCGCGACCATGCTCGCGTCATCGATCAAGTCATCACCTTGAAGGCACTGGATGATGTCGTCTTCAACGATGACAAGGAAGGTGTTCTTGGCATGAGAGTGGCCCGGTGGCTGGAATCGCGGGAAGAAAAAGGCGGCGTGTTCAAAGACGCCAATGGCAACGCCACCAAGGTTGACGCACTGCCGCCGGGAACTGCGAATCCCGCGACTGGCGTCTACCTGACCAGCGAAGGCGTCAAGGGCCCCGCAGTGTGGGCGACGCGAGGGCGCTGGTGTACCCTCACCGGCAACGACGGGAGCCATACCGCTTCGATCGCGATTCTCGATCATCCCGGTAATCCAGGCTATCCAACCTACTGGCACGCCCGCGGCTACGGCCTGTTTGCCGCCAATCCCCTTGGCCGCAGCATCTTTGATCCCAAGCAACCGCCTTTTGGTTACAAGCTTGAAAAGGATAAGTCAGTTACCTTCCGCTATCGGGTCATTCTTTTTTCCCGTGCCACCACGCCTGACGAGATGAACCACGAAGCCGATACCTTTGCCGCCGAATCCAGGTAACTGAAGGCAAAGCAAGTTCAGCACCTGGCTGCTGCTGCAGTATCAAAGATCAAATGGCAGAAAAGCTGGATTCGGCCTGGCCGCGGATGCCCTTGGGAGGAATCAGGCCTGGACAGCAACAGCGTCAGGCTGAAGCGATGGCTCGCGTGTCGAGCGCCGCTGAAAGACGAGGGCCGCCGCTCCCCTGAGGCGTTCGATATCACCGTCATGCGTGGGTAGAATTCGCGGAGGTGTGCCGACCAGTGTAAGGGCTGCTGCCTCCTTCTCAATGATGGGGCCAAAACGGTGCCATGCTGAAGTGATGTCTCCCGCAACCAGGATCACGCTCGGGGAAAGGCCGGCCATGATGGGCGCAAGGCCACGCCCGATGTAGAGCGCCTGCTGGGCCAGCGCCTGCCCCGCGTGCTGATCGCCCTCTTCTGACCGATTGAGCAATTCATGGAAGGTGATGGTTTCGGCTTTCGGCTGAAGATCCTGGTAGTACCGCAATGCCGCTCTGCACGAGGCAAATGTCTCCCAGCAGCCTCTGCGGCCGCAAGAACAGGGTGGGCCAGCCGGGTCGAGTGCAATATGACCGAATTCCCCCGCCATCCCATGAAGGCCATTGATCATGTGCCCGTTGGCGAAGACCGAAGTACCAACGCCCTCAGAAACAGTCACCATGACGGCGTCGCGAATTCCATCGATTCTGCCGCCTGTAATCTCTGCAATCAGGCACGCGGTGGCCGCATTCTCCATGGTGACCGGCAGGTGCATCGTCTTTTCGATGGCTCCCTTCAAATCGAAATCCGGCCACTGCAAGTTGGGGGCAAAGATCAAACGCTGGGTCACCGGATCGATCCTGCCGGGGAGAGCAACGCCGATTCCTTCAATTGATTTGCCGGGAAGCCCGCGTTGCATTCGCAGCATGCACTCAGTCATGAGCCGCGTTGAGGCCTCCGGATCGGAGGTGAGAGGCACTACAGATCGAGAAAGCAGGCGGCCATTCAAGTCCACCGTGGCAACGGTTGCCAGCTTGGGGTGAATGTCGACGGCAAAAACGACCAGGTCCACATTCAACTCCAGCAGGGTGGAGGGGCGTCCGCGAGGCGCCGCTGCCATCGCCCCTTCGCAAATCCAATTCTCCTCAATCAGTTGCTCGACGATAAGGGAAACGGTGCTTCTTTGCAGTCCTGAACGGCGCGACAGATCGGCCCGCGAGAGGGGCTGGTTGGCGCGGACCAACTCAAGCACAATATCGCGGTTGATACGGCGTGCAGTCTCGCTTGAAGCGAGCTGGACGTCAGTCAGATCGATATGCCGTATTCCTCTGGCGTTTTGCCGCATCTGCTCTTGAATTTCTCCCCTCCGCGTCAAGCCGTTCCCAGGCAAAGCGCGGACGTTCATTCCCACTGTCTGAAAGCAGGAAGAATACCACGAGTGAATAGCTCCGGTGACCGGTTTCAAGGCCAGTAGAACAGCGATGTTTCAACGATCCGAGCCAATCGCTGCCGGTCGCGCCACGCATCAAAGAACCTGAGATCCAATGACTTGACGTGGACCGGTCGACCTGAATCAACCAAACCTTAACAATACCGGTTGAATCCGCCTTCTACGATAAATGGAATCGCCGTGCCCGGTTCGCACATTGAAGGCCACCGAGCTTTTCCTGATTCCATCGCATCACTTCAAATAGGCGCGCACAAGATCGATCAAGTCCTCAGCCAAATCCGGGGCGATCTGTTCTTTTCCCCCATTGACCAGGTGAAATCGAATATGGGTCTCGAGAACCTCACCCATCAGCCCGTTAATCCCTCCTCGAACCGCGGCCAGGAGCATCAGTTGCCCGCCGCAGTCCTCGTCGGCCGTCAGCAGCCGCTCAACGGCGTCCAACTGCCCGCGCAGCCTTTTCACTCTCTGCAACAGCTTGAGTTTTTCCCGTTCGTGAATGGACATGGCGCGCTTCCTCCTCTTGACTATACCAACCCTGGGTATGGTATATACCGAGTGGGGGTACAGTAGTGGCTTCATTGTATGACATCACCCGGACAGATCACCAACAAGGCTTCGTCATGCTCGGCACTGTTCCAGTTCGCCGCACTTCAGAGCGTTTCAGTTTCATGATCAACCCCGCCGGTTTGGTCGCCCGGTTGCTGCTGGCGACCGGCATCGCTGCCAACCTGGCGGCTGCGCAATCGTTCGATTCGCTGCCTTTGGCACCCGAGCCGCAAACCCCGTCAACGCAATCGATTGTCCAGAACGGCCCCGGCCTTTCACTTCTGGCTCCTGCGCAGGATGGCTACGGGCGCAAAGCCACCGACATGAGCCCAGTGGGCCACGAGCCACAGGACGCGCCGGTGGTGGCCATGTTTCCGCATCCCGACAACCAGTCCTGGTGGCTCTCAGGACAGGCCAACATCATATTCCAGGGTCGCCTTCCCTTTCATTCCCTGTATCAGGGGCCGAACAGCTTCACGAACAGTGCCGAATACAAGACATCTCTGGTCGGCACCATCTACGGCGCATGGCGGCCTACACACTCCATCCGCTATAACAACGATCTGATTCTCGACCTGGAGAGCGCGGGTGGGCGCGGCTTAAGCGAGGCGCTGGGACTTGCGGGTGAGACCGACATCGATGTGGTCCGCAATCCCAACCTCGGATCAGTGCCTTATCTCTCGCACTATGAGATTCATCAGGTTATTGGTTTTACTGAGCAGACCACCACACAGGACCCAGGGCCTTGGGCACTGGCCCCCAGCGTGCCCTTGCGGCGTCTGGAATTCCGCATCGGCAAAATGTCACTGCCCGATTTCTTCGACCTGAATGAAGTGGGCTCCGACAGCCATCTGCAATTCACGAACTGGACCGTGGACAACAACGGCGCCTGGGACTATGCCGCTGACACGCGTGGGTACACAGTGGGCGGCATGGCGGAATACGACGACAGAATGTGGAGCGTGCGCTACGGCATCTTCGCCATGCCCACGGTGGCCAATGGCATTGATCTTGACTGGGCATTCAGCCGCGCCCACGGTCAGAATGGCGAATTCGAATTGCGCCAGAGCCTGGTGCGCAAACGCAAAGGAACCCAGAGGCTGCTCTTCTTCGCCAACCGCGCGCACATGGGTATCTATCGGGAAGCAGTGGAAGGTTTTCTCAACGGAACCGACACCGCAAAGTACGGAGTTACGGTTCCCACCATTACCCTCCACGAGCATTTCAGCGCCCTGAAATACGGCTTTGGTTATAACGTCGAGCAGGAGGTCACAGAAAATCTGCGTGTGTTTGCGCGATTCGGTTGGGATGAGGGCCAGCACGAGTCCTTTGCCTACACAGAAGTCGACCAGACTGTCCTTGCCGGCGCGGATTACGCGGGCACGCGCTGGCATCGCCCGGTGGACAAGGTTGGCCTGGCCTTCGTCTCCAACGCCATCAAAGCTGATCACCAGGAATATCTGAAGCTAGGCGGCCTGGGCTTCCTGCTCGGCGACGGAAATCTGAACTATGGCCGCGAGAATATCGTGGAGAGCTACTACAACTGGCATGCCTGGCGCGGCCTGTTTTATGCCTTGGACGTGCAGCATATCGACAACCCCGGTTACAACCGCGATCGCGGCCCAGCTTGGGTGGGTTCAGTGCGCGCTCATGTGGATTTTTAGAACATGGATCACAGAACAGAGAGTTTGTTCACCTTCACGGACACGAATATCTCGACTTACTTGCCCGTTGAGCCTGCTTGGGTTTGCGTCTTCGGGTCCGGCTGCAGGGTGACGATCACTTCATTGGGTTTTGCATAATGAAGCTTTTCCCTGGCCAGAATCCCCATGGCATCAGGATCGGATTTGAGCCGTTCAATGCGCGTGTGCAGCCGTGCATTGTCGTCCTGCAAGTCCTTGATCTCCTGCTGGAGTTGCTTGTCCTGCGTGCGTTGCTGCTGCCAACCGGAGAGACCATGTTTGCCGTTGACCACGTGCCAGGTGAGCAACAGCGCCAGGCCCACGGCAACGGCAGTACCCGCCGGACGCCACGCGCGAAGCGTCCAGTCAAGCGCCCGCCTGGGGATTAGGCTGGAACCTTGATCGCCGGTCTCGCCCTTCACCCCTCGGTTCACTGACTGAGTTTTGTTGCCTTGCATCAACCCTCGCTGCCGTTTTATTCGAGCACAAACTTCTTGGCTGCCGTCCGCAGCGCTTCACTGTCCTGCTCCCTGCGTGCTTCGGTATAGGCCCGAACCACCGGTTCTGTGCCTGAAAGCCGATAGCAGACCCAGGAACCGTCGTCGAGAACAAGCTTGAGCCCATCGGTGCGTACGATCGCTGTGACCTTGCGCCCGCTGAGCTCCGTCGGATCGGTCTTCAACTTCTCAGTGAACGCGGCCTTCACCTCCGGGGTCAAGTGGAAGTTCTCGCGAATGGGATAGAAGGAACCAACCTTATCAAACAGCACTTTCAACTGG
>Ga0181535_10004074_pt1 | contig 16498 bp, 14 predicted proteins | sample PEATcosm2014_Bin_44_FD_119774 | JGI IMG/M metagenome (GOLD analysis project Ga0181535, IMG submission 119774) | Peatland microbial communities from MTU Mesocosm Facility, Houghton, MI, USA - PEATcosm2014_Bin17_30_metaG | ecosystem: Environmental > Terrestrial > Soil > Wetlands > Peat | place... | reverse complement strand
GCAGGATGTTCGGCAGGCCCGGCAGGTCGCGCGTTCCCGCGCCGGTTCCGCTGGCGGCCAGCAGGCGCGCGCCGGGAACCCGCAGAACGGCGCCGACATGGCGCAGGATGGCCGCCCCCGTCGGCGTCACGCGTTCGCCGGGCACGCCGTCGTCGCGCCAGGCGTAGCCGGTCAGGATGGCGGCGGTGGCTGGCGCCGGAACCGGCAGCATGCCGTGCTGCGTACGCACCAGCCCGCCGCCGCGCGGCAGCTCCGAGACCGTCCAGAGGGCCTCGCCGAGGGCGGCGACGATGCTGCCGGCGGCAACCACGTCGGCGAGCGAATCCCAATCCGCGATTTCATGAAAATGCACGCGGTCCAGCGGAACATCGTGAATCCGCGCCTCGGCCTGGCCGAGGATCGTCAGGATCGCCCCGGCATGGTGCGCGGTGCCGTCGGCCAATCCCGCCGCGGCGATGCGCGCCATGATGTCGGGGTATCCGGCCAGGGCGTGGGCGGCATGATCGTGCGGATGGTCCAGGCTCACCTTGAAGCGCAGCGCCCGGACCGCGCCGCTCATCCCCTCCGCCAGATCCACCGTCCCGACCGCCGCCGGCAGCACCGCCCGCACGTCCGCCAGAACCCGCGCGCGCAACTGCGGCAAGGCATCCAGCAACGCAGCGACAAACATGTCGCCGGCGAGCCCGCCGACGGCGTCCAGATGGATCAGGCGCATCGTCAAGCCGCGGCGTAGACCGGCACGAGATAGGGTCCCTCCGGGATCACCGCGATCGTGGAATCGCCGTGCCGCGCGATGCTTTCCGCGATCGCCGCGTCAAGCGAGGGGACCATCTCCACCGCGGTCAGGCGCCGCTCCTCGGCATCCAGCCCGGTGGTGTAGAGCTGCACCCGCGCCATCCGCATCGGCTTGAGCTGCATTTCGGTCTGCCACTCGTCCATGTCGGCGAGCGACTTCGCCGTCAGCGTCGCCAGGAACCGCTCGGGTCCCAGTTCCACCAGCCGGCGCTGGGCGTCGCGGAATTGCGGGGACCCGAAGCCTTCCGAACATTCCGAGGCGACGATCAGCGTGCCGCCCGGCTCCAGAATGTCCATCGGGGTCACCATCCCCTTCACGGTCTGGTAGTACGTCTTGTCCAGCGGATAGCCTGCCGAGGAGGTGACGATGGTCTTGAAGCGTCGCGGCACTTTCACCTGCGCCGCGTCGGCGATGAAATCCACGCCCACCAGGTGGCTGGCGATGATCTCGCCGAAGTTGACGAACACCAGGTCGCGTTCCTCATCCACCACCGTGTTCACGGCGTAGACGTCGCCGATCCGGCGGACGATTTCCAACTGCTCCTCGTGCAGCGGGTTGCCGACCAGGTTGCACTGCACGGCCAGCGGATCTTCCATGAACCGGGCGGTATGGAACGTCCGGATGGTGCGCCAACCCGCTACCCCCGGCGCCACCACCTTCCGCCCGCCCGACCAGCCCGCCATGAAATGCGGCTCGATCAGGCCGGTCGCGATCCTCAGATCGGCTTCCAGGAAGCGCCGGTCGATGGTGACCGGCGTGCCGCGCGTCGCCGTCACGCCGAGGTCGACGTGATCGGCGTCGTTGTCGGCGAAGTGGTTGGCGACCGAGACGTTCGCCATCACCCAGGGATCGCCGACCAGTTCGTCCAGCTCCTTGCCCTCGTTGGGCCGGTGCAGGCCGGTCGCGACCACGATGGAGATGCGGGCCAGCGGGATGCCGGCGGCCGTCAGAATCTCGATCATCGGCCGCAGGAACAGGCGGTTCGGCACGGGGCGGGTGATGTCGCAGATCAGGATGCAGGCGCTCTGCTTCCCCCGCGCCAGCTCGGCCAGTGGCGGCGCATTCACCGGGGAGGCGAACGCCGCCTGGATGGCGGCCACGGGGTCCGCGAGCTTGGCCAGGCCCGGCTTGCGGATCACCTGCGCCGAGGCGCCCGCGGGCAGGGAGACCGGCATCTGGCCTCGGCCATAAGCGATCGTAAGCGGTGATGATCCAGACATGGTGACCTCATCATTCGACGGAGCCCCTTTTATACAGGTTATCGGCGCCGGCCATACTGATCAGTGTTCGCATGCCTCCGTGGCGGCGGCCGCCGGGTGTCAAGCGGTGGCCAAGCGGGACGCCATCGAAACTGGCTCTTCCGCGTTGATGTTGAAGCGGAAATCTGCTCCTGGGCGGGGTCTCGATCGGCGCCGGGCAGGACCCCGGCCGAACATCCATTTCCCAAAAAGTTTCAAACGGTTACCCCATATTTGGGGTGGCGTCCCGATGGCGCCCTGCCCGACGGGCTGATTCACATTCAATCCTGCCAAGGACTGGTCTGCCGCATCCGGCGGCCTATCTGTCCGGCGTGTGTGGGAGATACGCCAGCTACCTGCCGCCCGAGTTCATCGCCCGGCTTTTCCGGACGGTGAACGCGCTGCCGAACGGCATGGCGACCTGGAACCTGGCGCCGTCGCAGGAAGCGATGGTGATCCGCCGGCATCCGGAGACCGGCGAGCGGCAGCTTGACCTTTTGAAGTGGGGCTTGCTGCCCAACTGGACGAAGGACCCGGCCAAGGCGCGGTGTCCGATCAACGCCCGGGCGGAAACCGTGGCCAGTTCCGGCATGTTCCGCGAGGCATTCGCGCGACGCCGCTGCCTCGTGCCCGCCGGCGCCTTTTACGAATGGATCAAGACCGGCGGCCCGAAGATGCCGTACGCGTTGGCCCGGACGGACGGACAGCCGATGGCGTTTGCCGGGCTGTGGGAGGGTTTCCGCTGGCCTTCCGGCGAGGTCAGCCGGACCTTCGCCATCATCACCACCGACGCCAACGAACTGATGCGGCCGATCCACAACCGCATGCCGGTAATCCTGGAACCGGACGATTGGCCGGCCTGGCTCGGCGAAACCGCTGGCGACCCGGCCACCCTGCTTCATCCGCCGGCCGAAGACGTGCTGCGGGCGTGGCCTGTCAGCCTCCGCGTCAACGCGCCGAGGAACAACGACGCCGGCCTGCTCGATCCGCATTTGGTTGCGCCAAAATGAGCCAGTGACCTAGCCCGGGAAGGCCCGGTCCAGATCCGCCAGATCCTCGGCGGTCAGGCGCAGCGACAGGGCGGCGGCGTTCTGCCGCACGTGCGCGGCGGAGCCGGATTCCGGGATGGAGATGGCGTGTCCGCTCCGCATGGTCCAGGCCAGGGCGACCGCGGCGGGGTTGCTTTCACGCCGCTCGGCGACGCGCGCCAGCGCCGGGCTCCGCAGCATGTCGTTGCCGCTGCCGAGCGGCGAGTAGGCCATGATCGCCACGCCATGCCGCTCGCACCAGGGCAGCAGACCCGGCTCGATGCTCCGATCGGTCAGGCTGTATCGCACCTGGTTGGCGGCACAGGCATCGCCGCCGCGGACGCGGAACAGGTCCTCCATGTCAGCCACGCGGAAGTTCGACACGCCCCAGCGCCGGATGCGTCCCGCTGCCCGCAGGGCGTCGAAGGAGTCCACCACGACGCCGAGGTCCGCCACCCCGCCACGCCAATGCAGGAGGTAGAGATCCAGATGGTCGGTGCCGAGGCGGCCTAGGCTCGCCGCGCAGGCCTCACGGATGCCGTTCGCCGTGGCGTGGGAGGGGGCCACTTTCGAGACCAGGAACACCTTGTCCCGCTGACCGGCGATGACGCGGCCGACCATCTCCTCGGCGCGGCCCTGCCCGTACACTTCCGCCGTGTCGATGAGCGTCATCCCCAGCGAGATGCCGGTACGCAGCGCCTCCTCCTCCTCCGAGGCCGGGTGGCGGCCCTGCGCCAGGTGCCAGGACCCTTGGCCGAGGGCAGGGGCGCTGCCGGCCTGGGGCAGTTCCACGGTCGGGGCTCGTGGCTGTGCCGCGGCACTACCCCCGGAGAGAGCCACAACCGCGCAGGCCACACCGAGTTGCCGCCGTGCCAGACCTTCCATGGCATCATCTCCCGCGTCGAGGGCAGCCCGAGAATACAGCTTTTCGCCTGGACCGGTCCAACCCGGTGGCGCGTTTGCCTTGCCGGGGCACGGTCAAATCCCGGTGCCCGGCTCTATCGGACGGGCTGGCCAGCAAAATCAACGGACTGCGGTGTTTTGCCAACGGCAAAACCGATATCCGCCCCGGGGAGGCAGGGGGCAAAAAGCGCACCGTCTCGCTATGCCATCGATGGGCTGGGCCATCGATGTAAAGAATCCCGTCATTCGCTATTTATTGGACGCGTTTGCGGCGCCGCGCGAAGCCGATGCCGAACAGGCCCGCGACCAGCAGGGCGGCGGATGCCGGCTCCGGGACGGGATCGACAAAGGCCTGGTAGCCGCTGGCCGACAGCTGGTAGGCGATGCCGTTCGTGTTGGCGGCCGTGGCGATCAGGTTGTTGATGTTCGTTGACGTGAAGTTACTGCCGGTGACAGTGAGGCTGTTGCCGCTGCCGTTGTTGTACTCGACGGTCCAGATCGCCGCCGCGACCTCGGCGGCGAGCAGGTTGGATGGGTTGGCCGCCATCTGTTGGTTGCCGTAATTGGCCAGCGCCGTGATTTCCTTGATCTGCTGCGCGGTGAGGTCGCTCGGGCTGTTGCTGTTGTCGGTCGCCAACCCGCCCAGGCTGTAGATTATGCCACTGCTTCCCAGCGATATGTCGTGGAAGAGGTCCACGCACCACACCGGCAAGATATACTGGTTGCTGCTGGCGGTGGTGCCGTTGTTGACGGTCAGCACGAGCTGGCCGGCGAGCGTGTTGCTGCTGCTGACGGTCGATCCGTCGACGGTGCCGCTGATACTGACGGTCTCCGAGTAGGGTAACTGGACGTTGTCCACATAGATACTGCTGGCGAACGCCGGCCCCGCGAAGCCGCCGCCGCCGGCCACGGCCGCCGCGAGAAACGCCTGTTTGAACCGGACCAGAAGGCAGCCGGTTGGCGAGCGGAGTGCCATGAACCCCGACCAGAAATGGTATGTTGGGGGTATTCATGCATAACGCGTGCCAAATAAACAATTTACCGCGATATCAATGAGTTGGAATGGGCTGCTTGAATACGGCAGTAGGCATATGTAAAAAAACTGTTAAAACCACCGACGTTCCAATGAAACCGCAATGAAAACGTCGTGAGCAGGCCGGGGTCGCAGGTGGGTTGGCGGACTCCTAATACTTTGCCTGGACCAGCCGGTTTCTTCTCGCGCGATAATACTCTGTCCCCGGGGCAACCCGATCCCTGCGCAAACCACGCCGGCGTAATCGCGCCCCCTCGTGCGCGCCGTCCGGCAGTACACGACGGCGTGTCATTTCCTGTTGAGAGAAGAACCGACAATGCGCAGATTCGCCATCCTGGCGGCCATCTCATTCATCCTTGGCTTGGCCGCCTGCAGCAGCAACGACGCCGCCTCCGGCCCGGCCATGGTCGAGCGGCCCGTGCTGAAAGCCACTTGCACCCTCCAATCCGGTGCCGGGAACCGGGCCTACGACTCCGGCTATGGCGTCGTCTCGGTGGCGGATCAGCAGAAGGTCGAGGTGACCGGTTCCAACCAGGAGGAAATCCGCGCGCGGCTGGTCAAGCTTGGCGTCGCCACCAAGGAACACCCCTGCGTCACCCTCAACGTTGAACGGCTGAACGGGGCGCCGTAAGCCGCCTCGCCGCGCCCGGATTCACCTCGCCCGGAGCGGCGCGCCGTCCAGAATCTCGATCGACATCGACTTGATCAGGGCGGCAACCGGGGCGCCGGGCGCCAGGCCGAGCCGCGCCACCGCGTCCGGCGTCACCCGCGACAGCAGGCTCGCGCCACCGACCGCCACCTCCACCAGCGCCGCCCGGCGGGCGGGATGGCCGGCGATGCCCTTGACCGTGCCGGGCAGGACGTTGTGCAGGCTGAGCGCGCCGGCGAAGGCGCCGACATCGGTGCGCGCCAGGATGACCTCGCGCGCCGGAATGCGCAGGCGCACCGCGCTGCCGATGGGCAAATCGGCCTGCGCCACCCATAACGTGGCCGGCCCCCAGGCCAGCCGGGTCAGCTGACGGGCCGGCTCGTGCGCCGCGACCGTGCAGGACAGCACCGCGGCGGCGTCCTCGCGGGCGGCCAGCGGCAGGTCGGCGCGCGCCGCGATCTCGGTGACCGGCCCCGCCGCCCGGACCGCGCCCGCCTCCAGCAGCACCACCGAGTCGGCGAGCTGCAACATCTCGTCCAGCGAATGGGTCACGTAGAGCACCGGCAGGTCCAGCGTCGCCTTGAGGCGCGCGAGATAGGGCAGGATTTCCGCCTTGAGCGCCGCGTCCAGGCTGGCCAGCGGTTCGTCCATCAGCAGCAGTCGGGGCTGCGCCAGCAGCGCCCGGCCGATCGCCACGCGCTGGCGCTCGCCGCCCGACAGCGTGTGCGGCCGGCGCGCCAGCAGGGGCCGGATGCCCAGCAGATCCACCACCTCGTCGAAGCCGATCCGCCGCGCCGCGGTGCGCCGGAAGCCGAACATCAGGTTGCCGGTGACCGACATGTGCGGGAACAGTCGCGCGTCCTGGAACACCAGGCCGACCCGCCGCCGCTCCGGCGGCAGCCAGATGCCCGCGCCGGTGTTTGCCAGCACCGCGTCGCCGACGGCGATGCGGCAATCCGTCGCCGCCAGCAGCCCCGCGACGGCGGCGATCACGGTCGACTTGCCCGCCCCGGAGGGGCCGAACAGCACCGTGACCCCAGGGCTCGGCACGTCGAAGGCGACGTCGAGGGCAAAGCCGGGAAAGCGGTGCCGGAGGTCGACGGAAAAGCTCATCGCCCGAACCAGGCATTGAGGCGCCGGCTCGCCCATTCGCCGGCCAGCAGCCCGACCAACGCCAGCGCGAAGGCGACGAGAGAAAGTTCGGCGGCGCGGGATTCGCCGCCCGGCGCCTGCAGCGCGGCGTAGATCGCCAGCGGCAGCGTCTGGGTCTGGCCCGGGATGTTGGCGGCGAAGGTGATGACGGCGCCGAACTCGCCGAGCGCGGTAGCGTAGGCGACGATCGCGCCGACCAGGACGCCGGGCGAGGCCAGCGGCAGGGTGACGTTGAAGAACCGGTCGATCCGTCCGGCGCCAAGCGTGCGCGCGGCCTGTTCCAGCCCCGGATCGGCGGCTTCCAGCGACAGCCGCACGGAGCGCACCATGACCGGGAACACCATCACCCCGCAGGCCAGCGCGGCGCCGGCGGTGGTGAACACCAGCCGGACGCCGAACCAGTCGTAGAGCAGCGCCCCCACCGGCCCGCGCACGCCGAACAGGATCAGCAGCAGCCAGCCCGTCACCACGGGCGGCAGCACCAACGGCAAATGGACGAGGGCGTTCAGCACCGACCGGCCCGGGAAACGGCCGCGCGCCAGCACCCAGGCCATCAGCACCGCCAACGGCAGGCCGTAGCCGACGGCGCGCAACGCCACCGCGAGGGTCAGCCGGACCGCCTGCCATTCATCGGGAGAGAGAATGCCGGGCTACTCCAGCCTGAAGCCACGGCGGAGGAAGACGGCGCGGGCCTGCGGCCCGGCGAGGAAGTCCATCAGCGCGCGCGCTTCCGGCGTATCGCCCGCCCTGGTGACCGCGAAGGGATAGGTGATCGGCTCGTGGGTATAGTCGGGGAAGACCCCGGCGATCGCCACGCCGCTGCTCACCCCCACGTCGGTGGAATAGACGATGCCTGCCGGCGCCTCGCCGCGCTCGACCAGCAGCAACGCGCCGCGCACGTCCTCGGTGCGCGCCAGCCGGGGCGCCACCGCGTCCCACAGGCCGAGCTTGCGCAGGGCCTGCTGGGCATAGAGGCCGACCGGCACGTGCTCCGGGTCGCCGGTGGCGATGCGTCCGGCCGGGCCGAGCAGGGACAGCAGATCGAGGCCAGAACCGATGTCGAGCTTGATCGGATGGTCGGCCGGCACGATCAGGACGAGGTCGTTGCCCAGCAACTGGCGGCGCGTGCCGGCGGCGATCAGGTTGCGTTCGGCCAGGTAGTCCATCCACCGCTCGTCGGCGGAGGCGAACAGATTGGCCGGCGCGCCCTGTTCGATCTGGCGCGCCAGCGTCGAACTGGCGCCGAACGACTGGTGCAGCGCCGGATGGCCGCCCTGCTGCCAGAGGGCGGCGACGTCCCGCATCGCATCGGTCAGGCTGGCGGCGGCGAAGACGGTCAGGTCCTGGGCCCGCGCGGTGAGCGGAAACAACACCAGGACGGCAAGCAGCAGGCGACGCATGGGCGGGCTCCTTCTGGCGGGGATCAGCCGACGGCGAGGATCACATGGGCGGCGTCGAACAGCGCGGTGACGGAGGTGCCCTGGCGCAGGTCCAGCGCCTCGGCGCTGCGGCGGGTGATCACCGAGGTGAGCGTCTTGCCGCCGCCGATGTCGACGGTGATCTCGGTATTCACGCCGCCGTCCACCCGGTCGAGCACGGTGCCGGCGATCCGGTTGGCGACCGACAGCGGCGGCGCGTCCTCGCTGCGGGCGAGGAAGACAAAAGTCGCCTTGATCAGTGCGATCACGTCGCGTCCGGGGGCGAGGCCAAGGTCGTCGGCGCTGTGGCCGGTGATCACCGCGACGATGGTGCAGGTCGGCGAAACGCTGAGCACGATCTCGGCGTTGACCGGGTCGCGCGTGATGCCGGTGACCTGGCAATGGAGCGCGTTGCGGGCACTGGTTTTCATGGCCACGTTCCAGAACAGCAGGTCGATCGGCGCGTCGGCGTCGTCGCTGCCGAGGTGCGCGGAAATCTCGGTGAGCCTGGCCTCCAGGCGGCGGAAGGCGGCGATCAGGCGGCGGCCACTCTCGGTGAGGGTGGCCCCGCCGCCGCCGCGCCCGCCGGACTGGGTCAGCAGGGCCGGCGCCGGCAGCAGGTTGTTGACCGCGTTCAGCCCGTCCCACACCGCCTTGTAGCTGTGGCCGAGCGCCTTCGCCGCGGCGGTGATGCTGCCGTGGGCGGCCACCGCCTCCAGCATGGCGATGCGGTCGGCCCCGACCGGCAGCCGGCCGGCGCCGCGGAAGGCGAGCAGCGCTTCGGTGCGGAAGGTCCGCGGCGGAACGGCGGGCTTCGTCATATAGAATATGTATATGACGTCCGCCGGGCGGGCAACCGCCGGGCCACGTCATCTTGTCATACTAGTTCGGAAGGTCTAAAGACAACGGCCGTCGAAAGATCGCCGGGCGCCGCGAAAAGAAGCAAGGACGCCGGCGCATACGAGGAAACCAAGCAATGGCGCGTCCCGTCTCCCGCCGTCCATTCCTCCAGGCCGCCGCCGCGGTCGGTCTGGGACTTGCCGCCGCGCCCGCCATCATCGGGCGCGCCCAGGCCGCGACCGTGAAGCTGAAACTGTCCAGCTCGCAGGCCAACGACGCGAAGTTCGCCAACGGGCGGGTCTACTACGACAACCTGGTCAAGCACCTGAAGCAGGGCGGCCTCGACGAGCAGATCGAGGTGGCCTTCTTCCCGGACAATCAGCTCGGCCAGGAAATCGACATCATCAACTCGGTCAAGCTCGGCGTCATCGACCTGATGGTGTCGGGATCGTCGATCTCGGCCAATCTCGTGCCGCTCGTCGGCACCTTCGATCTGGGCTACCTGTTCGGCAGCTTCCCGCAGCAGACTCGCGCCTTCGACGCCGGCGCCGCCAAGCCGATCGAAGACGCCCTGCTCAAGGGGTCGAACATCCGCATCATCGCCTGGGCCTACAATTTCGGCTCGCGCAGCGTGCTGGCGCGCAAGCCGGTGCACGAGCCCGCGGACCTCGCGGGTCTGAAGATCCGCACGCTGCCGAATCCGGTGATCACCGAATGCCTGCGCCTGATGGGCGCCGCCGCCACGCCGCTCGCCATGGGCGAGATCTACACGGCGCTGCAGGCCGGCGTGCTGGACGGGCTGGAGCATGACCCGCCGACCATCGTGGCCAGCAAGTTCTACGAGACGGCGAAATTCTACTCGCTGACGAAGCACAACTTCTCGCCGCTCGCCATCTACATGAGCAACGCCAACCTCACCCGCATGGAGCCCAAGCTGCGCGACGGCTTCCTCGCCGCGGCCCAGGGCGCTGCCATCGACACCCGCGCGCACGGCCTGGCCGTGGAGCAGGAGGCACTGGTGGTCCTGAAGAATGCCGGCGTCACGGTCGGCGACTGCGACCGTGAGGCGTTCGAAAAGCGCGTCGCCGTGCAGAGCGAGAACTTCATGAAGACGATGCCGGAGTCCAAGCCGATCATCGAGGCGATCCGCGCCACCGCGGTGTAACGTGACGGCCGGCGCGGGGATGGCCAAACCGTCCCCGCGCCGGTCGCCGGACCGTCAGGCCGCTGCGGCCACCGCCCTTTCCCCCGGCGTCACATCAGCGGCCGCCCCGGGATCGACTGCGCGTCCCAGCGCGCATCCCAATCGTCCTGCACGGCCTGCAGCACCCGCATCGCCGGCAGCACGGTGGGGCCGGCGGCCAGCGGCGGCCGCCGCTCGCGTACCGCGGCGAGGAAGTCGCAGGTCACCCGGCCGAACTGCACCTGCTCCGACGCCATCGGCACCACCCCCTCGGAGGTACGCAGCGTGGCGGTCACGCTGTCGAAGAAATAGGTCTCGCGGTCGGTGACGATCAGCTTGTCCTGATAGCGGTACTGGGCGTGATAGGAGCCGTTCACCAGCACGGTGCGGCCGTCCTCGGTCTCGGCCAGCACCACCGCCTCCATCGGCACGCCGGTGACCGGGTGCAACGGCCCCAGATATCCCTGCACCCGGCGGATAGGGTCGAACTCGAACAGGAACATGCCGAGATCGACGATATGGCAGAAATGATGCCACAAAAGATTATCGGTCCAGGACCGCATATATCCGGTGGCGCCCATATTGGTCAGGCGCTTGAAGCAGAATCGCCCGGCGATGTGGCGGATATGCTCCTCGCCGGCGGCTACCCGTTCGCGCAGCGCCACCCGCTCGTGGCGGAAGCGCATCGGGTGGCACAGGCCCCACACGACGCCGGCTTTCTCGCCTGCCGCCACGACCCGTTCGGCACCTGCCAGCGACATGGCGATCGGGATCTCGATCAATACATGCTTGCCGGCGGCGAAGCAGGCCAGCGCCTGGGCTTCATGCTGCTCGCTCGGGGTGGCCAGGATGACCGCGTCGATCGCCGGGTCGGCGAGGGCGTCATCGAGCGAGGTGGTCCAGTGCCGATAGCCGAGGCGTTTCGCGAATGCCTCGACGGCCTCGGCCCGCCGGCCGACAGCCGTGTGCAGCACGACGTCGCTGCCAGCTTCGGGGCGCAGCAAGGACTCGCTGTGCGACAGCCCCATCATGCCGTAACCGACCATGCAGATATTCATTGCCGCTTTCCTCCCGCGTATAGCGCTGCGACCAAGCTAGTCCGCGACGACCATACTGTCCATGAACCGCAACACGGGTTGCCTTGTCACGCCGGAGCAGGCGGCCTATAGTACCCTATAGTACTTTGTACTTAAGCCCGCCCGGCCACCGCCAAAAACAAACCGGAGCCGGTTTGACGAGGAAACAAACCAATGTCGCACCCAATCTCCCGCCGACCGTTCCTCGAGGCCGCCGCCACCGTGTGCCTGGGCCTTGTTGCCGCGCCCGCCATCGTCGGCCGCGCCCAGGCCGCCACCATGAAGCTCAAGCTGTCCAACTCGGAGCCCGACGACCCGAAATTCGCCAGCGGGCGTGTCTACTATGACAATCTGGTCAAGCACCTGAAGCAGGATGGCCTCGGCGAGCAGTTTGACATTGCTTTCTTCCCGAACAATCAGCTTGGCCAGGAAATCGACGTCATCAACTCCGTCAAGCTCGGCGTCATCGATCTGATGGTGTCGGGCTCGTCGATCTCGGCCAACGTCGCCCCGCTGGTCGGTGCCTTCGATATCGGCTACCTGTTCAGGAGCTTCCCGCAGCAGACCCGCGCGTTCGACGCCGGCGCCGCGAAGCCGGCCGAGGCAGCCCTACTGAAGGCCGGCAACATCCGCATCATCGAGTGGGCCTACAATTTCGGCTGCCGCAGTGTGCTGGCGAGAAAGCCGGTGCACGAGCCCGCGGACCTTACCGGGCTGAAGATTCGCACGCTGCCGAACCCGATCATCACCGAATGCCTGCGCCTGATGGGCGCCGAGGCCACCCCGCTCGCCTTCGGCGAGATCTACACCGCCTTGCAGGCCGGAGTCCTGGACGGGCTGGAGCAAACCGCGCCAAACATCCTGGCTGCCAAGTTCTACGAGACGGCGAAGTTTTACTCGCTCACGGAGCATAATTACTCGCCGCTTGCCATCTACATGAGCGACCTCGTTTTCAACCGCATGGATGTCAAGTTGCGCGAGGGCTTTCTCGCCGCCGCCCATGCCGCCGCCATCGACACGCGCGCGCACGGCCTGGCCGTGGAGACCGAGGCAATGTCCATCCTTCAGAGCCGTGGCGTGACCATCGTCGCCGACTGCGACCGGGATGCGTTCCGCAAGCGTGTTGCCGTGCAGGTCGTGAATTTCGAGAACGCGCACCCCGAATCCAAGGCCTTCATCGACACGATCCAGGCCACCCCGGCTTGAAACGGACGCCCGAGCGATCTTGTTAACGACGGCGCAGGGATCGCCGGACCATCCCTGCGTCGGGCCGTTGGCCGTTGCCGCCGGCGCAGCCCGCGACCGAACGGCGGAGCGCCGAGCCGGCAGTGATGATGGGCCCGGCGCGCCGGGCAGGACTGCCCTGTGGAATGGGGTTTGAAGGCGTCTTGTCATACAAGAGCCGGACGGCGTACAACGTGCCGGTATCTGCAAACGGGTCGGCCGCCGGAAGGCAAAGGGCGGCCGGCTGCCAAGAGGAAACGAGCCAATGGTGCGTCCCGTCTTTCGCCGTCCATGCCGTCAGGCCGCCGCCGATACCCGCGGCTGCGGCTCGGTCGCGGCGCGGACCGGCAACATCATCGGCACGCCCCCCGACTCCAATCCGATTATCGACGTTATCCGTGCAACCTGGTGTGAGGCTTAATCCGTGACCGACCTCGTCATCGACGGCGCAAAGACGACCGAGTCTTCCCCGCGCGTGTCCACCGCGTCGCCGCCGGCTGAAGCCAAAGCCTCGGTCGCGTTCGTTCCGCACCCGATAACCCGGCCGCTGCTGGTAGTCTCCGATTGGCTCGCCGCCGTCATGCTTGCGGCGGACGTGCTGGTGGTGATCGGTTCCGTCGTGGCGCGCACGACCTTCGACGCTCCGGTCGAATGGGCCGACGACGTGGCGCGCGGCCTGATGGTCGGCTCCACCTTCTTCGGTGCCGCCAGCGCGACCGCGCGGCACGAAAGCCTCGGCATCGACTTTTTCGCCGCCCGCCTTCCCCCGCGCCTGCGCGAACTGGTTGATGCCGTCACCTGGCTGCTGATCCTGGGGCTATCGGCCTACGTTGCCTTCTTCACGATCGATCTGAGCCTGATGACCACGGGCCAGACGACCGGGTCGGGCCTGCCGCTGGAATGGACCTTCTACCCGATGGGCGGCGGCATGATCTGCATGACCGCCTTCGCCGCCGAGACCATGGTGCGGCTGCCCGTGCGGCGGATCGTCGAGAGTGTGGCCGTCCTGGCCGTCATCATCGGCGCGTACATGGCCTGGGTCACGGTGTTGCCCGGCGCAGTTCCGTCGCCGGGCCCGCTGATGCTGATTGGCCTCGTGGTGACGCTGTTCGGCGGACTGCCCGTCGGTTTCGTCCTCGTCCTGGCGGCGCTGATCTTCGTGCTGACGGAAGGATCGCTGCCCGGCGTCATCGTGTCGCAGCAGATGGCGCGCGGCATCGACAGTTTCGTCATGCTGGCGGTCCCGTTCTTCGTCCTGGTGGGCTACCTGATGGAAGCCAACGGGATGTCGATCCGGCTGATCGAGGCGCTGCGGCGTATGGTCGGCGGGATGCGTGGCGGACTCAACATGGTCCTGGTCCTGTCCATGGTGTTGTTCTCCGGCATCTCGGGATCGAAGACGGCGGATGTCGCCGCCGTCGGCTCGGTGCTCATCCCCGCGGCCAAGCGGGCCAAGCAGAACCCCGGCAGCGCGGTCGCGCTGCTCGGCGCGTCGGCGGTCATGGCGGAGTCGATCCCGCCCTGCATCAACCTCATCATCCTTGCCTTCGTCTCGAACATCTCGATCGGCGGCATATTCATGGCGGGGTTCATCCCCGCCGGCATGATGGCGACCTGCCTGATCATCGCCTCCATCGCTTTCGGCACCCGAGCCGCCATTGTCGGCGATGGCGAGAGTTTCGTCGGCAAGCGCGGGGTCTGGGCCGGCACCATCGTCTCGATCGGCCTCATCGTGATGATCTTCGTCGGTTTCAAGTTCGGCTACGCCACCGCGACGGAGATCTCCGCCTTTGCCGCGGCCTATGCCGTCGTGTTCGGGGCGCTGGTGTTCCGCGAGTTGACGTGGCGCTCGCTGTACCAATGCCTGGTGCAGTCGGCGTGCCGATCGGGGATGGTGCTGTTCATTTGTTCCTGTGCCCAGTCGCTGTCGTTCACCCTCACCATCCAGCAGATCCCGCACGCGCTTGGCCTGTTCATGATCCACCTGTCGCAGACCGCCGGGGTGGGCACGTTCCTGCTGGTGTCGATCGCCATTCTGATCGTCATGGGTTCGGTGCTGGAAGGCGCTGCGGCGCTGATCCTGTTCGGCCCTCTGCTGGTGCCGATCGCGGCGCAGATGGGCATCGACCCGCTGCAAATGGGCATCGTGCTGGTGATCTCCATGGGCATCGGCTATTTCGCGCCGCCGATCGGCTGTGGCCTGCTCACCTGCTGCCTGGTCGGCGACGTGCCGCTGGAGCAAGCTATCAAGCCGATCTTTGGCTATCTGGGGCTGTTGTTGGCTTGCGTGATCGTCATCGCCTTCTTCCCCGCCATCAGCACCACATTGCCGCACGCCTTCGGATACTGAGGCGCGCTTCATGGCGGTTTGCGACCCGGGTCGGGTCGTGAACCGCCATTTTTGTGTGAGATCCGGACGGTATTGACCGCGCGAACTGGACGTCGCCACCACCCTGGCCGCGCTGGTGTCGTGGACGGTGAGGCGACCGTGCTCAGGATCGAGGTCTATTACCGAAGCCAGGCATACGTTCAGTCATCCCATCCGCCCCACCAAAGCGATTGCGGAGATTTATCGAGCCAGGCCACCGGGTAATTTACCATACCAGGCGTCATGCGGCTCCAGACGGCGGCGGCCAAGGCCAGCAGCAGGACAGCCAGACCTACGGGCTGCCAAAGCGCCCAAAAACCCGCATGGGCATGCACCATGATCAACGGGGTCGCCCCGGCGGGTGGATGCATGGTCCTGGCAAGCAGCATGAAGACCAGTGTCAAGGCGATCGCCAGCCCGTAAACCCAAAGCGAATCGCCGAAGCATTGCCAGCACGAGATGCCGATAAACGCGCTGCCCAGATGCCCACCGATCAGTGCCCGCGGCTGGGCAGCGGGAGCCCGCGTCAGGCCGAACAGGAAGACCGTCGATCCGCCGAGAGACGCAAGCAGGAATGGCGGGTCTGACGGAAAGGAGACCGCCCAAAGAGCCAAACCAAGGCCGGCGGCGGCACCGGCTGCGCACCAGACCAGACGGAAACAATCCCGCCCCAGGTGACGGAAGTGGTGACTTGAAGTGACCCGCATTCAATACGGCCCCCGCCAATCATAGGAACGAAACCGAGCCAGGTTTATCTGCAAGCGGAGGGGGCGCCAACCGGGATCGAACCGAACCGCTCTGTCCGCGCAGGTGGTGAAGTGCGCGCTGCGCCAGGCGCGGCTTTTGTAGCGCGCCCTTCGGTTGACCTTGCCCTCTTCCGACCTAACATACCGGCTTCAGCGATCGAACCCGGGAGAGTTTGCGGTGACACGGTTTGCCTATGCGGCGCCGACTTCGGTGGAAGAGGCGGTCGGCGTGCTGTTCGACGCCAAGGGAGTGGCGAAGCTGCTGTCCGGCGGCACCGATCTGCTCGTGCAGCTCCGCGCCGGTCGGCTGCGTGCCGATCTGGTGGTGGATACGAAGAAAATACCGGGCATTTCCGGCATCGCGGCGGAGCCCGGCGGCGGCTTCACCATCGGCGCCGCGACGCCCTGCGCCGCGCTCGGCGAGCACGCGGGCCTGGTGGCGGCCTGGCCAGGCGTGGTCGAGGCGGCGTGCCTGATCGGCTCGACCCAGGTGCAGGGCCGCGCCACGCTGGCCGGCAACCTGTGCAACGCCTCGCCGGCCGCCGACAGCGTGCCGGCGCTGATCGCCGCGGGCGCGGTCGCCGTGGTGGCGGGTCCGGAGGGGCAGCGCGAGGTGGCGGTGGAGGACGTCGTGGTGGCGCCCGGCCGCACCTCGCTGGCGCGCGACGAATTCGTCCTCGCCTTCCGCCTGCCGCCGCGGCCCGCGCGGGCGGCCGACGCCTATCTGCGGCTGACCCCGCGGACCGAAATGGACATCGCCGTGGTCGGTTGCGGCGTTAACCTGGCGCTCGCCGCGGACGGCAGCATCGCCAGCGCGCGGGTGGCGCTGGGGGCGGTCGCGCCG
>Ga0181535_10004073_pt1 | contig 16499 bp, 16 predicted proteins | sample PEATcosm2014_Bin_44_FD_119774 | JGI IMG/M metagenome (GOLD analysis project Ga0181535, IMG submission 119774) | Peatland microbial communities from MTU Mesocosm Facility, Houghton, MI, USA - PEATcosm2014_Bin17_30_metaG | ecosystem: Environmental > Terrestrial > Soil > Wetlands > Peat | place... | reverse complement strand
TCCGGCGGCAGCCCGCCCCACTTCGGATTCCACATCCACTTGTGGCCCATCGCGCACACGCTGCGCTTCAGCGCGCTCGCGTCCGTCACGCCGCACAGCGTCGCCGCCACCATGTCGCAGTGTTCGAGCGCCGCCCGAAAGCGCGCGCGTTTTCCAGGATTGTGCCGTAGCCAGTGCAGAAGTTTGGCGAATCCCCACTCGTGCGAGTAAACGCCGCCGCACCACTTGATGCCCTCGAACCCCAGTTCGTGCGCCTTGCGCGTAATTTCCTCGGCCTCGGCGAACGCGCGATGATCACACCACAAGTAGTACTCGTCGAGTGGCTCCAGCGCCTCGCCAACGGGAATCATGCTCGATCCCGTCGTGTCGAGCGCAATCGCGGCCACCTGCGAGCCATCGACGCCCGTCGCCTTCAGCGCGTCCTTGGTTGCCGCGACTAATGCGGCCATCTGGTCGCCGTGCGACTGCGTTGCGTAATTCGGGTCCTCTCGCTTGCGGTGCAGCGGATAGCTGGCCGATGCAGTGCCGATCGGACCCTTCTTGCTGTCAACCAAAGTCACGCGAACGCTGAGTGTGCCGAAATCGACTCCGGCGACCATGGCCATCGGGTCTTCTCCCAAGTAAACGCTTCCTGATCCGCCCATCAGACTACACCATCGCCCTGCGGCATTGCAGTGGATTGCGTCGTCCGCAACTACTTATTCGAGCCCGGCAACATCGACTTTAGCTTACCGATGAATCCTGAATTGGCCGCCGGTTGCGCGGCTGCCGGCTTGGCGGGCGTGGTGGGGGCCGAAGCCGGCGTGCTCTGCGCTCTGGGCGCCGCGGGTGACGCCCCCGCGCCCGGAGCCGCCCCGCTCAGCCCGTCATCGACGATCGCCGCGTGCGCAAGCTGCGGCAGCCGCGCCGCGTTGTCCTGGTTCTTTACCAGGATTGTGATGCGGCGGTTGGATGGGTCGTAGGGATTGTTTTTCACGCGCAGCATCTGGTCCGCGAATCCGCGCACCTGTGTCACCTGGTCCGAGCGCACGCCATCCCGTTGCAGTAGCCGCCGCGCCGCATTAGCGCGGTCTGCTGAAAGCTCCCAGTTGCTGTAATTCGCTTCGGTCGAGTACCGCGCCGCGTCCGTGTGTCCCTCGATGAGCAACTGGTTGGGAAGCGTCTTCAGCTCCGCCGCGAGCAGTGCCAGCAGTTCCTGCCCGCTCGGACTCAGCTGTGCGCTGCCGCTTTGATAAAACGTTCCGTTCTTGTCCTCGATGAGTTCGATGCGCAGACCCTCTGGAGTAATCGTGATCTCGATCTGCTTGATTAGTTTCTGCAAGTCCCTGCGCGCTGCGATCTCTTGCTCGAGTTTTTCCTTCAGTTCCTGTAGCTCCTTCTGATTCTGGTCGGTTGTCTGCGCCGTGCTCGAACCGATTCCCATTCCGGTTCCCGTCATCGTGGTGCCGAGCAGGCTGCCCGTTCCTCTGGGATCGTTGAAGTAGCCGGCCACCGCTTTCTTCACCGGATCACTCTGGCCCATCAGCCACAGCACGATGAAGAGCGACATCAGTGCGGTCACGAAGTCGGCATACGCTACCTTCCACGCGCCGCCGTGGTGGCCGCCATGACCTCCCTTCTTCTTAATTACGATGATGGGTTGCGTCTTTGCCGCCATTCAATCACTCAGCCCTTGCTCGCTTGTTCCCTTGTTCACACCGCTGTTTTCCCACTTCCTATTGGCTACTCCCCGCTCCCTGCTTTTAAGCTGCCGCCGCTTCCACCAGCGGCTCGGTCTTGTTCTTGCAGTTCTTCTCCATTTCGTCGAAGCTCGGTCGCGCGTATGCCGGAATCGCGCGCCGCCCGAGCTCAATCGCGATCATCGGCGCCGAGCCTTTCAGAAAAGCGAGCAGCAGCACGCGTAGCATATGCAGGTAGTCGTTATGCTCGTCGGCCAGCTTCTTCATGCTGGCGGCCAACGGCCCCACTACGCCGTAACAAAGCAGGATGCCGAGAAACGTTCCCACCAGCGCCGCGGCCACGTGTTTGCCAATCTCCTCCGGCGGTCCGCCCAGCGAGCCCATCGTGATCACCACGCCAAGCACCGCCGCCACGATTCCCAGGCCCGGCAGTGAATCCGCTACCGTGTTCAGCGAATCGGCCGGTTGCACCGCCGCACGATGATGTACTTCCATGTCCAGCTCCATCATTTGATCCATGTCGAACGGCTCCACGCCCCCGGTGATCGCCGTCCGTAGCGTATCGCAAACAAAATCTCTCGCATGATGATCGTTGAGAAACTCGGGATAGTTCTTGAAAATCGCGCTCTCGCTGGGCTTCTCTACGTCCATCTCCACCGCCAGCAGACCCTCTTTGCGCACCTTGTTCAGGAACTGGTACATCATCTTCAGCGTGCTCAGGTAGCGCGCTGTCGTAAACGGTGAACCTTTCATCGACGCCAGAAGCCCCGCAACAATGTCCTTCAGAATGCGCAGTGGATTTGCCACCAGCAGCGTTCCTGAAGCTGCACCGGCAATGATCAAAAGCTCGGCGGGCTGCAGCAGGACGAGAATGTGACCTTTCTCCATGAGGAAGCCCGCGATGATCGCGGCGAAGACCACGAAGATGCCTATGATGGCAAACATGTCGATTCCTCCGCCGGAGACAGGTCCGCATCGTGCGATGCCGCGACGGTTGCCCGGTTGCCTCCCGTCCGGCTGCTCGTTTCCATGGCCTCGCGCGCACGTCCGAGCAGTTGCGCCAGCGTTTCGGCGTAATTGCCGTCGGCCTGTGCGGCGCCAATACTTACGGTGAGCGACGCGCGATCGCCCCACCAACGGAAGTCCGCGGTCCGCGCCAGGCCGGCCAAAGTGTGCGCGTGCGACGCCAGCATCTCCTCGTTACGCTCGTGAGCCACGATCAAAAACTCGTCGTCGCCCCAGCGGCTCATCTCCTCGGCCGGGCGCAGCCCTTGTATCAGCGCGTGCCGCACCTTTTCGAGCATCGCATTGCAGGCGCTCGCGCCGTGCGTCTTGCGCAGCTCCTGCGCTTGATCCACCCCGATCCACAAAACACTCAACGGAGAACCGCCACGCGTGAAGTCGTCGAATTCCGTTTGCAGCCGTTCTTCGAATTCGTCGCGGCCCTCATCGGCTCCCAGGTCTTCGTTGCTCTCTCCGTGAGGCAGCGCGTCAAGGCTCTCCGCGGGATGAAACAACGCCGCCGCTCCAATCCGCTCTCCCAGCCCGTCGCGAAGGACCAGAGCTCGCGCGATCACCGGAACCCTGTGGCCCAGCTTGTGCCGCACCCGCACTAACACACGCCGACCCACTCCCACCATTGCCCCATCATCCGCATCTCGGGTTTTCTCCAACAGAAGTGTTTCCATGCCCTCGGGCAGCGTCCGTGCCACTACGTCGATCGCAGCGTACCCAGTGATGCCCTGCGCCGCCTGGTTCCACAACATCACTTCTCCCTCCGCACCCACCAGAGCCACGCCCTCGGGAACGGTATCGAATGCGGCTTCGAGCAACTCGTTGCGGTCGGTCATCGAAGCTCATCTCCGGCACTGGTTCTTTCTTCGCCTTTTGGACCAGATCACATGGCCGCCCGGCATTGGTCGCGCACTCATCCCTCGCGCACTCCACTCAGCAGGTCGGCTATAGCTTCTTAAATCGGCGCAATTCCGCCCAACTTCACACAGCGATTCCGCATTAAGGTAATTCCAATGGGAAAGAATTGCGCTCGGTGCCACAACACCAACGTCAGGCCAGGACGGCCCTCATGCGCTTGTTCGGTGAGACTTTATTCAGTTACTGGCTCTCGTAGCTCCGCACCCACTCCAGAATCGACCGAACCCCGATACCGCTGGGACCTTTGGCGATGAACGGCCGCGAATCCTCCACCCACGCCGTGCCCGCGATATCGAGATGAATCCACGGCGTGTCCTCGGCAAAGACGTGCAGGAACTCCGCGGCGATATTTGCACCGCCCCAGCGTCCGCCCGTGTTCTTGATGTCGCCGATGTCCGATTTGATCAAGTCCGCGTACGCGTCACCCAGCGGCAATCGCCAGAACTTTTCTCCTGAAATCCGAAGCGCGGAGTCAAATTTGCCATACGCCGCATCGTCATTCGAGAAGGCGCCGGCCGTGATCTTGCCCAGCGCAACCGAAATGGCGCCAGTCAGCGTCGCGGCGTCGATCAGGTGCGTCGCGCCGAGTAGCCGCGCATAGGTCAGTCCGTCTGCCAGTACCAGCCTCCCTTCGGCGTCGGTGTTGATAATCTCAATGGTCTTGCCCGACATCGCGGTCTGCACGTCACCCGGCTTTTGCGCCGTGCCCGAAGGCATGTTCTCCGCCGCGCAAATTATGGCGACCACCCGCACCTTGGGCTTCAAGAGCGCAATGGCGCGCATCGCGCCGATCATTGCCGCTCCGCCGGCCATGTCGTACTTCATCTTCTCCATGTTGTCTGCGGGCTTGATCGAAATGCCGCCGGTATCGAACGTGATGCCTTTTCCCACCAGACCAAGCACAGGCCCGCCCGTCACTCCCTCGGGCTCATACCGCAGAACGATCAGCGCCGGCGGCTCCGCCGAACCCTGCGATACGCTCCAGAACGCTCCCATCTTCAACTCGTGCAGCTTCTCCGTGGAGTGCACTTCCCACCCCAGGCCAACCTCCTGCGCCATCAGTGCGGCTCGCTGCCCAAGGATCGTCGGCGTCAGCTTGTTCCCCGGCTCGTTCACCAGCGATCGCGCAAAGTTCTGACTCTCGCCTACGACCACTCCCTCCGCAAACGCAGCCTCCATTGCCGTTCGCTCGGCATCGCCCGCAACCGCAAGCGTGAAGGATTGAATGCTTTGGTCCTTGCGATCGCTGCGGTAAGTGTCTGCGTCGAAGTCGCCCACAAACGCGCCCTCCACCGCGGCCCTCACCATGGCTGCGCCGCGCAGATTTTCGGAAGAGGGCAGCGCCAGCACCACCTCCCGAATCCCGCGCGGTTTCGCAAACCGCACGGCGGTTCCCGCGGCATCGCGCACCGAATGGACCGAGGCTTTCGCCAGCTTGCCCAGCCCGACAATCAGCAGCCGTTTCGCGGCCAATCCCGCCGGCGCGTGCAGCAGCAGGGTTTCATTGGCGCCACCTTTGTATTCGCCGGTGGCAAGCACGCTCGCCACCGCAGCCTGAACCGCAGTGTCCGATGCGAGCAGTGTGGGCCTCGGTTTGGCATCCGGGCCCTTTTCGGTTTGAGTGTCGGCGGCCAGAACGGCCAACAACTCGGTTGCGATCCCAGCGATCGAAGCATATGAGAATTCGGCACGCATATTGCCCATTCTTCACGGATCGCTCGGCATATGGCAAATCGGAGTATGGGGGTACGGATCCCCTCGCTCATGCCACTTCTTCAACCTGGGGATCGCGTGAAAACTCCGATCTCACGACGAGCTAACGCCAATTGCTACTGTCCATTAGCGGTTTCACCGCCCGCCGCGATGCTTGTTCACCTTAATCGCCGCCCTCGCCTCGCGGTCCGCTTCCCGTCGCCGCTCCGTCTCCCGCTTATCCCAATCCTGCTTACCTTTGGCCACCGCCAGCTCGCACTTCACCCGCCCATTGCGGAAATACAGCCGCGTCGGAATGAGCGTATGGCCCTTGATCTGCGTCTTGGAGAGTAGCTTGCGGACTTCTTCGCGGTGCAGCAGCAGTTTCCGCGTGCGCGTCTCTTCGTGGTTGCCGATGTTGCCGTGGGAGTACGGCCCGATATGCAGATTCAACAGAAACGCCTCGCCATCCTTGATCAAGCCATAAGAGTCTTTCAGGTTGGCATTGCCCTGGCGGATCGACTTCACTTCCGTCCCACGCAGCGCCACACCGGCCTCAAACTTCTCCAGCAGAAAGTAGTTGTGGCTTGCCGCACGATTGTGCGCCGCATCGCGCTGGCCGCTGGCCACGGGATCGCGGGGCTTCGCCGGTTTTTTGGCGGCTGGCGAGTCCTTTGCAGTGACATTATGGCTGGTTTGGCGGGCCATTGGCGGGCGTCCTTGAATTCTCATCGTAGCATCGGGCCATATCTTAACGGCCCGCGAAGAATCGCAGAGGAGCTTTGCTAGAATGAGGGAGCGTTTCTCCGGGAAGTTCGGCACAATGAATCACATCGCTACGCCCGCGGCCTGCAAGATTGTGCCCTCGCTCGCGAGCGTGGGCCTTTCGCAATGCCGTGGAGTCGTATGAAGCATCGCAACCCCGCACAAGCCACAATTCGAACCATGGCGTCGCGATTCACCCTCCTTCTCGCGCTTCTGGCCGCCACAGCCGGTCTCGGCCTACCCGCTGCCTGGCTGCACGCCGAGTCGGCTAATTCTGACTTCAAGCAAGGCCAGGCCGCCGAGGCCCGCGAAGACTACGATACCGCTTTCGATCTTTACCAGAAGGCCTATAAACGCGACCCCAAAGACGCACGTTTCAAGATCGCGCTCGCGCGCATACGTGTCACTGCTTCCTCGTTGCACATCACGAAAGGCCGCAAAATACTTCAGACGGGCGACCTCCAGGGCGCGCTTTCTGAGTTCCTCCATGCCGCTGAAATCGACCCGGGCAACGAGGCCGCGCAGCAGGAAATTGCCCGCGTTCGCCAGCGTCAGGGTACTACCGCAGCGGCACCCGAAGTCGCTCTGCCCCAGCCGGCCGGCGAGGAGCAGGAGCTTGACCAGGTCGAGGCTCCTCCTGAACTTCACGCGCTCACCAACGAACCGCTCACTTTGCACATGGCGGAGGACACCAAGGTCGTCTACCAGGCAATTGCCAAGGCCGCCGGCGTCAACGTGCTCTTCGACCCCGACTTTAACTCCAAGCGCATCCAGGTTGACCTCAACAATGTTTCTCTCCTCGATGCCTTGCGCATCGTCGGTGTCATGTCCAATACCTTCTGGCGTCCGGTCACCGGCAACACAATCTTCATCGCGCAGAACTCGCGCACCAAGCGCCAGGAACTCGACGAGCAGGCGGTGCAGACCTTCTATTTGACCAATGCCTGGCAACAGAACGACCTCAACGACGTGCAGACCGCCCTGCGCAACGTCATGCCGAATGCCAAGGTCTACGGCGTGCAAAGCCAGAACGCGATCGTCATGCGTGCCACGCCCGACGAGCTTCTCCTCGCGCAGCAGCTCATTGACGATCTTGACAAAGCGCGCGGTGAAGTCGTCGTCGACATCGCGGTCCTCGAAGTGAGCAAGAACTGGGAGCGAACGCTCGGCATCTCCTGGCCCAGCAGCATTGGCGTCGCCCTGCAGCCTAATTGCTCGGCTACCAACAGTTGCAGCTCTTCCGGCAGCACCACCTCGAGCACGACGAGCAGCACTAACACCACGAACCCGACGCTTTACACGCTGGCCCACCTCAACTCCACTGATTTTGCAATGACCGTCGGTTCTGCCACGCTGAATCTTCTCCTGACCGACAACAACACCAAGGTTTTGCAGAGCCCGCGCATCCGTGCCACCGACGATCAAAAAGCCACCATGAAGATCGGTTCGCGCATCCCCATCGCGACCGGGTCTTACTCGGCGCCGGGTCTTGCTTCAACCTCGGCCATCGGCTACGCGCAGACCCAGTTCCAGTACCAGGATGTGGGCGTAAATATCGAGATGACGCCCAGCGTTCACTACGACCACGACGTTACGCTCAAGATTAAGATCGAAGTCTCCGCTGAAAGCGGAACCGAGACCATCGAAGGCGTTACTGAGCCGATCATCAGCCAACGCGTCGTCGACCAGACCATCCGCCTGCGCGAGGGCGAGGCCAGCATCCTTGGAGGAATTCAGAACAAGCAAGAGCAGAACAACTGGAACGGGATCCCCGGCCTGAGCGCGATTCCCATTATCAAGTACATCTTCGGCTCCAGGGACCGCCAGATCCAGGATGACGATATCGTCTTCGTCGTTGTGCCGCACATCGTCCGCTCGCAGGAACTCGATCAGGCCAATCTCCGCGTCATCGACACCGGCTCAGGCCAATCGATCGATCTGCGCCACCTCGATTCGGACGGCGCGCCAGCTCCGCCCGCTGCCACCGGGCAATCCATCGCGATGCAAAGCCAGCCAATGGGCACAGTTCCCGCCCAAAGCGCCATTGAGGCCGCCCCACAGATGCTGGCGCAGTTACGCTCCGACCTGGCTTCGAATGGAGGCCCAAATACCGCCGCCCAGGCCGCCGCGACAGCGCCCAATCCCGCTTCGCAAGCAGCTTCGCAGACTGTCGCTCCCCCGCCAACTCCGCAGCCGGCTCCTCCACTGGTCGCTCCTCCGGCCACCGCATCGCCGACCGTCGCCCCAGCAATCCCTGTCCAAGCTCCCGCCGCAACTCCCTCAACCGCTCCGGCGCAGATTCCGGCAATTGCATCGCCAGCTCCGGCGGCTGCAACTCCCGCCGCATCACCAGTGCCTCCCGCCACTGGCGCCGCCTTTGCATTGAACGCCCCGTCCACTCCGCCGGCTTCCGGTTCGACCTTCCAGGTCCCGGTTGTCTTGAACGGCGCGACTGACGTCGCTTCCATCGCCCTCCAACTCCATTACGATGCAGCAAAGCTCCAGCTCGTCAACGTCTCGGGCGGCGACTTCCTCAGCCGCGACGGTCAGGCCGCGACTCCCATTCACACCGACCAGCCTGCGGGAAATCTGGTGGTCGGCATCTCGCGTCCCCCCGGCACGCACGGTGTCACCGGCTCCGGAGTGGTCTGCGTTCTCACCTTCCAGGCCAAAGCCTCGGGCCCAAGCGATCTGTCCATCGCTCGTGCTTCGGTGGTTAACGGTGCACAGCAACAGTTGCCCGTGGCCAGCGCCCAAACCAGCATCGTCGTCAAGTAGGAAACAGCGCCGATGAGCCTTCTGCATCCTATTCCGGTTCCGCCAAGCCAACGGGGCCCCCGTGAACAGGTGGTTCGCGGAGCAGGCGTCCGTCGGATAAGTGAGCACGGCCTCACGCTCGTCGAACTCATCGTCACCGTGTCCATCCTAAGCATTCTGGCCATGGCCGCGTTTCCGATTGTTCGATTTCAGGTCAAGCGCCAGAAGGAACGCGAGCTGCGCTTCGACCTCTGGGAGATGCGTGACGCCATCGACAAATATAAGGACGCGGCCGATCGCGGCGCATTTCAGACTAAGGTCGAGAGTCAAAACTATCCGCCGGACCTCCAGACACTAGTCGATGGCGTCGACGTTCAGGGCAAAAAGCTCAAATTCCTTCGTAAAATCCCCGTCGATCCCATGACCGGCAATACGGACTGGGGAATGCGCTCCATGCAGGACGATCCCGACTCCGATTCCTATGGCGGCCAGAGCGTCTTCGACGTCTACTCCAGATCTCAGGGCACGGGGCTCGACGGAACGAAATACTCAACGTGGTGAAAGACAGTTCACACTTCGCAGTTGTCAGCGCAGTCGTGAAGCTGGAAACTAAGAACTGAGAACCAAGGAACACTTTGCGCAACCGACGAACACAATCCGGCTTCACGCTCATCGAGTTGCTGATCGTCATGACGATCATTGCCATTCTGGCCACGATCGCCATTCCCCGCTTCGCCGCCGCCGTGCAGCACGCGCGCGAAGCAGTTCTGCGTGAAGATCTTCAGACTATGCGCATGGCCATTGATTCCTACACCATGGACAAGCAGAAGGCACCCCAATCGCTCGACGATCTGGTCCAGGAAGGCTACCTCAAGACCATCCCCGAGGATCCCATGACCCACACCAAGGATTCCTGGGTCACGGACACCAGCGACGCCATGTACTCCCTTGACGAAAGCGAGCCTGGGATAAGCGATGTCCACTCTGGTTCCGATGAGCAAGGTTCAGACGGCCAGCCCTACTCCTCTTGGTAAATTCGGGAGTGAGGAGCAGTTCCATGTCCACTATCCGCGCTCTTGCCTCATTCGCCTTCATCGCAGGCCTTTGCGTTGCCCTCAACGCTCAAACCCCACAGACCATCTCCATTCGCTTGCTTGACGGAAGAACCGGCTTGCCCGTCAAGGCCTCCAACTTCCTCGTGCGCGTAGATCACAACGAAACCCTGCATCCCGAATGGGTCAAGATCAATGACGATGGCACGGTAGTCGTCACCCTCCCCGCCGACGCCAAAGAAGTCTCCGTCAAGGCCACCTATGGCATGGGAATGGACACTTTTGTCGACTGCGATGCCGCCAAAGAGAGCGATAAGGAGAGGAACATCTGGTATCCGATCGCGATCATCCTGAACGCTGGCGTCGTTGCGCCCGATGAGTGCGCCAAGACCGACTTCAAAGCCAAGCCCGGCGAGTTTATCTTCTTCGTCCGCAAGCGCAGCTGGTACGATCAACTGGAGAATTAGCCAATTCCGTCGCATTTTGAATCGAACCGCGTCTTGGCGCTGCAGCGAATCGTTAAGATGGAACCTTGGCACTTGATTCTCTATCCCCGGCCGCATTTAACTTCGTCACGCAGGTCGCGTTGTCCTATGCGAGCCTGCTTGAAACCCCTCTTGCTCACCCCGAGACTGGCCTCGGCGGCAAGCTCTTCTATGCCGGCGAGCTTGACGACGCGGGCCGCGCTTTTTTGGTCGCCGCCAACATCGCCGGCGCTGCTACACTTGCCGCAACGGCGGATCCCGCCGCGCAAAAACTGGCCATCCGCGAGGGCGTCGCTGATTTCCTCGTCACTACGCTCGACGAAGCCCTGCGTATCCTCAAGAATCAACTCCGCAAGCGCGAGACCGTCGCGGTTTGCGTCGCCCTGCCGCCTTCAGCGGTAGAGAGCGAGATGAACGAGCGCGGCGTCGCCCCCGATCTCCTGCGCCGTAAGTTGCGCGTTCCGCTCCTCCATCAGGCATTCCTGATTCAGGAAAGTGAGGAGACAGTACGCGACCTCAGCAAGATCCCCGCTCTCGTTACTTGGCGTCTGGACTCAGCGCTTCCCAAAGAGATGGACCAGCTTGACGAATCTGCCCTATATTGTCTCGATGCCGATGCCTGGGCCGCCCGCCGCTGGCTAGACCTTTCCCCGCGCTATCTCGGCCGCCTCGCGCAAGGCTTGCGCCTGCTCGACACCAACCGCGAATTCGCCGCACGGTTCATCGACCGCGTTCGCCAATCCGTCGAGCGAAACGAAATCACGGTTACCGTTGAGATTTGTTCTTACTTTCGCGGCCTGCGCGACGAATTCCGATTTGCTCCGACCAAACCCTGATCCGCGAACCGCCTTCTTACCTGATCCCTTGGCCCCTTGGTCGCAGCCACGGTCCCCATCGAGCGACAGGCGCCCCTGGGCGGCTCGTGGAGGTGGCTAGGTCCCTACCTCCCCAATTCTCCGCCATAACTCCTGAATGCCGTATCCGGACTTGGCCGAAACGGGCAAGATCTCGTCAGATTCGAGTTCTCGCTTCAGCACCGCCAGGCGGCGCGTGCGCTCGTTGCCACTCAGCCGGTCCACTTTTGTAGCCACCACAAGCAGTTCGCGGTCCACGGATCGCAGCCAGTCGAGCAACTGCCGGTCGTTCGTCCGCACGGGCACGTTCGTATCCACGATGCAGATGCACAGCGCAAGCGTCTCGCGCGTTGCGAGGTATGGCTCAATAAACCCCGGCCACTCCGCCGAAATCGATTTCGAAATCTTCGCGTAACCGTAGCCGGGCAGGTCCGCGAAAATCAACTTCGGCGCGCGCCGCTCTCCCGAGACCTCAAAAAAATTGATCGCCCTCGTGCGGCCGGGCGTCGAAGAGACCTTTGCCGCCTTCGCGCCTACCAGCGCATTCAGCAGGCTCGACTTGCCCACATTCGACCGCCCCAGAAACGCGATCTCCGGCACGCTCGCCCCGGGGAACTGCGCTGCCGAAACCGCTGAAAGCATGAATTCGGCTGACCATCGCATCGCGCGCAACCTCTCTCCTGAGTCTACGCGGCCTTGAGTATATCTACGCGGCGACATTCCGCACGGCTTCCACGGCGCCAAATCGCACCTCGACATTGCGAGGGTCGACGGGGGCATCCATGCGCTCATCCTAGAGCACGCAGGAGCTTAGATCGTGGCAGTTCACCCGCGCAATCTTAGTTGGGTCAGGAGAAGATGAGAGTTGAGCACTCTTTATTCTCAATAATTTGCTTGAATTCGGTCCGCCCCTTTATTTGACTTCCGCCGCCGCCACCAAGCTTGATTGCGAACATGATCTGGCCCCGATTTGCGCGCATTAACGGGCCGACGAGCAGTTCGGAATACCGCTTGTGTCCGGTCTTCCGCGCGTTTTGCATTACGATTCCCGGGCATAATTAGGGCTTGCTATGCGAACATGAACATAATCAAATCATCTTTTCGATGATGAAAGCAAAGGCATAGCAGATGGCGCACGACGTTTTCATAAGCTACTCCTCAAAGGACAAGCCAGTCGCAGACGCCGCATGTGCCACTCTCGAATCCAACGGCGTGCGCTGCTGGATTGCTCCCCGCGATGTGGCGCCCGGCGTGGCATATGCGGAATCGCTGGTCAACGGCTTGTCCAATAGCCGGGTGATGGTGTTGGTCTTTTCCGCCAATTCGAATCGCTCGCCCCAAGTGCTGCGCGAGGTCGAGCGCGCCGTCAGCAAAGGGTTGCCGATCCTTCCGCTGCGGATCGAAGACGTACCCATGTCGCAGGCGATGGAATACTACATTTCCAGCCAGCATTGGCTCGATGCGCTCACTCCGCCGCTCGAGCGGCATCTTTCGCGCCTGTGCGAGAGCGTGAAAGCTCTGCTCTCGAGCCAGCCCGGCGACGAACGCGGCCAATCGCGCGAGGCTGACGGGGAATCAGTCTCCAGGCGAGGCGCAGGCGATTCACCGATCGCCGACGCATCCACCGATCATGTGGGTACGGCGCGTGCACCTTCGAGCAAGCGCCTCTGGTGGATCGGCGTTGCAGCGGTTCTTGTGATCGCGGCTGCGGTATTCGGGATCGTTACCTTCAAAAGCCGCGCCAACTCCCAACCGGCAGAACCAACTGCAATGGGCGGCCCTTCGGCAACACCGGCATTCAGCAACGTGAACAACCAGCTTCTCAGCGCGGCATCGAGCGGCGATACAGCCCGGGCCACGCGGCTTTTGGGCGATGGAGCCGACGTCGACGCAAAGAACAATCAAGGCGATACGGCGCTGCTGCTGGCTGCAAAGGCGGGAAAGATTGACACGGCCAGGCTCTTGATTGAGAAGGGCGCCAACATCGAAGCCAAGGACAATGTGGGCGAGACGGCGCTCATCGCCGCATGTACTTCAGGCCATGCCGAGATTGCGCAGCTACTGGTAGAGAAAGGCGCCGCGACCGACACGCGCGACGATGGCGGCGCGACGCCGCTGATGTACGCCGGCCTGGGGGGAAATACGGCGATCATCGATCTGTTGCTTTTGAAGGGCGCAAACATCAATGCGCAGGACGACAAGGGTGAAACGCCGCTGATGTACGCCGCCTCGGCGGGAAGCGAGGATGCGGTGAAGCTGATGCTGCGAAAGAATGCAAACCCGACAGCAAAGGACCACAACGGCCAGACTGCGCTTGAGTATGCAACGCAATGGAAGCGTCTTGATGTCGTCCAGCTCCTGGAGCACCGGGGCCGATAGGCCCGGCAACACAGCTTGACTCAATGGAACCGAGGCTGCTCCTTTAGGGGGCCGCTGCATTCAGCCGGGGTATACCATCTTTGCGAAGGGTTTTGGGGAAAAACCATATGGACCCGTATCGATCAGGCTCTGCCGGGCGTCTCTCTGGAGGGCCGAGCGCTCCGGCGATTCGACAGATTCTCAGCAACGCGTTCTTACTCATAGCCGCGCTGGCCGGGATCTCTTCAGTGGCTTTGCTCGACGCACAGCAACCTGCCGCTCCGACAGGCACAGAAACGGCTCGAGCCCAGCCAGCCGCGCCGGCCAAAGCCTCTCATCCGCCTCAATACTATGTTTGGAAGAAAGCGCACGACGCGCAACTGCTAGTCGACTTCGGCGGACTCGAGCGCTTCAGGCGGGCTGATGCCATGCTGCCAGCGCCGAAGCCTGGCGAGGACCGCGTCGTCTTCATGGGCGATTCAATCACCGAGGACTGGAAGCTGGAAGACTCCTTTCCAGGCAAGCCCTACATCAACCGCGGCATCAGCGGTCAAACCTCGCCGCAGATGCTGGTTCGATTCCGCCAGGATGTGATCGACTTGAAGCCGAAGGTCGTGCTCATTCTCGCTGGAACCAACGACATCATGGAGAACACAGGTTTCATGACGATTGAACAGAGCGGCGAGACTATTGCATCGATGGCAGATCTTGCCACGGCAAACAACATCCGAGTAGTGCTCTGCTCGGTGCTGCCGTCGTCTGAATTCGCCTGGTCGCCGGCGCTGGAGCCTGCACCCAGAATCGCGGAATTGAATACGTGGATCAAGCAGTATGCGGCTGAAAAGGGCTACGTCTACGTGGACTATTACTCGGCCATGAATGATGAGCGCGGTGGCCTTCCGCCGGCGCTCAGCGACGACGGAGTTCATCCGCTACCGGCCGGATTTGCCATCATGGCGCCGCTGGCCGAGGCGGGAATCGAGAAGGCGCTGGAGCGCGGGAATTAGTCGGCTCTCACTGCAGTCTGCCCCAGAGTGTGGCTCTCGAGCGAAGCGATTTCGTAAGGGCCAGTCAAACGGCCCTTGCGTCGGTCACACACCGCAACCGCATATGCGGCCCGCCGTCGCGCTCGATGTTCCCAGCGGGGCAATCCATGCAAGGGGCGCGGATAAGCCAGCATTGCGCTGATAAACGACGCCTCCTCCATCGACAGTCGATCGGCGTTTTTATTGAAAACTCGTTGTGCAGCTGCATCCGCTCCAATAAGGCCGGAGCCAAAGAAGGCGCACGCCAAATAAGACCGGAGAATTTCAATTTTCTTGTGGCGCGATTGGATGACGAGGGCTAAGAATGCCTCATACAATTTCCGCTTCAGCGTCGGCGCCCTGTATCCAGTCACAGTGCGCACAAACTGCATATCGATCGTGCTTGCCCCTCCATGTTTGCGGCCTCTGAGCACCTTGATCGCCTCCCGGAGAATTGAGAGCACGTCCACACCGGGATGACGAAAGAATCTTCTGTCTTCGATGGCGATGGTCATCAGTTCCAAAGCCGTCAATGCTGCCGCGGTCGATTGCGGCAATGGCCGCACGTTCTGATCGATTCGCGACAGGTCGTTTCGCAGCCTGGCGAGCCACGTCGAAGGCCGGGCTCGGTCAGGTAGCTGCAATGTTCTCCGCGCAACCGGCCCGGCCGCAACTTCGCGGCTCTTTCGGGGCTCTATCGTTCCCGAAGCATCAGCAACATTCGTGTTCACCCATTCCACAACGGCGTCCTCTGTCGCATCGCCGAAGAGGTGGTTAGGGCAGTCGGTCGTTCTTTCGTTACATGGTGCAAATCTGTGACCCAGCACATTCGCGGCGGGAACTCCATATTCTGCGACGAGCCAGCGAACGAGCTGCGCACTCGCCTTGCTCTGTGCATCCGTCAGCCGATCGGTCGCCGTGGCGACATGCTCGATGCCAATCGATCTGGAATTAATGGCCTTTGCGTGCCACGCGGAACGATCATCGCTGACCATCTGGTAGATGTCGCCATTCTTATCAACAACGTAATGTGCCGATACTTGCGACTTGCGGTCCAAAAACCAGTTGATCGTCCCCTCGACAGTCTCCGCCGTCGTCGAATGCAGCACAATCATGTTGATGCGGGCCCCATTGCGCGAGGAGGTATTTGGGCTTTCGATGAAGCTTTTGATGGCCGGTTTCAGTTGTCGCGCGCCTGACTCGGGATTGGCACGATCGTCAAACGTATGCGGACCCAGCGGGACTCCATTCGAGATCTTTCTAGTCTCCTGCTCATCGCCCGCGCCGGATCCTGGCTTCCAGCCATCTCCAACCGCCGTGACAACGCTTTTGAATGTCGGATCCCGCGGTTCAATGACCTTCATTTCGCCCACCGAGTTTTTGCGGCGAATCTCACCATAGGCGGCTGGCACTGCCGCAGCGCAGTACGATCGCAACGACGCGCGAGTCTTTTACGGGAATTCGTTTCAACCAATATATACTTCATCGTCTTATTCCAGCGATCTGAGAGCTCTCAAATGGCTTCGTTGCGGTAAACCATTGTTTCATCGCCATAACTCTCCTATAATGACTGGGCGGCAGCACCTCGCCCATGCCCGGAAGGTGGGAGACGTGAACCATGCAAGGCAAGATCAATATCTTCAGTTCGGTCGGGCGGTCCGTCGCGCTCCCGGTGAAATGCCAAGCAGCTTTGTACCGCGCGCTATCTCTTGTCCACCATGTATGAATCGTAAGAGTCAACCAGCCACTGGCCGTTCTGCTTGACCAGGACCACCTTGAGCATCCGGCGAAACTGCTTGCCGGCTGAGGCGGTCTGGAAATAGGAACTTCCCTGCACAATCGGCTGAAATCCCAGCTCGTCACCCAGCATTTCAACGATGTCGTCTTCGTGAAGAACCAT
>Ga0181535_10004072_pt1 | contig 16500 bp, 14 predicted proteins | sample PEATcosm2014_Bin_44_FD_119774 | JGI IMG/M metagenome (GOLD analysis project Ga0181535, IMG submission 119774) | Peatland microbial communities from MTU Mesocosm Facility, Houghton, MI, USA - PEATcosm2014_Bin17_30_metaG | ecosystem: Environmental > Terrestrial > Soil > Wetlands > Peat | place... | reverse complement strand
GGCTCGGTGCCGACCTACAACGCGAACGATTTCGCGACCACCCCCAGCACCAAGACCTACAACGCGATCCTCGCGGAGGACGATGCGCTCGTCGACCGCGCGATCGACGGCCGCTACCCGACCGGATCGACGTTCAAGCCGATCACCGCGCTCGCCGCGCTGGACGCCGGGCTGATCAGCTCCCAGACGCTGCTGGGCGACGGATCGTGCGTGACCTTCGGCACGACCCAGAAGTTCTGCAACTCGGGCTCCACCAACTACGGCAGCGTCGACCTGGTCGGCGCGCTGACGCAGTCCGTGGACACCTACTTCTACAAGGTCGGGGCGAAGGCCAACGGCGGCTCGTGGCCGATCCAGGCGCAGGCCCGCGCGCTCGGCCTCGGCAGCTCCCCCGGGATCGACCTCCCCGGCGGTGGCAACGCCGGCGTCGTGCCCGACAAGGCCTATGTCGCGGCGCTGAACGCCCAGTACCTCGCCCAGTACTGCTCCGGCAGCCACCCCAAGCCGGCCTACGCCAAGGCGCAGCTCGCGATCACGGCCTGCGCCCAGCACTACTTCCAGCTCCCGTGGACGATCGGCCAGAACGTCCTGCTCGCCACCGGTCAGGGCTACCTGCTCGCCAGCCCGCTGCAGATGGCGATCGCCTACTCGGCGATCGTCAACGGCGGCAAGGTGTGGTCGCCGAAGATCGGCACCGAGATCCTCTCGCCGGCCGGCGCGCTCGTGCAGCAGCTACCGGCGCCGACCTACCGCAGGGTCGCGATCAACCCGGCCTACCAGGCGCTCGTGATGACCGGCCTGCACGACGCGGCGCAGAGCCCGAGCGGCACCTCCTACGCCACCTTCGGCAGCTTCCCGCGCGCCGTCTACGGCAAGACCGGGACCGCCGTGCACGCCGGGCAGAAGGCGAACCAGTCGTGGTACGTCGCCTACGCGCCGGATCCCAAGCGCCCGATCGTGATCGCGGTGACCGTCGAGCAGGGCGGCTTCGGCGCCGCCGCGGCCGCGCCGGCCGTGCGCCTGATGCTCTCGCAGTGGTTCGGGCTGCCGAAGAAGTGGGTCGCCGGCACGAGCACGGATCTGTGATGGTCGCCACCCCGATCCAGACGCCGCAGCGCGGGCGCGACCCGGCGACGCTCGAGCCGCGCTCGATCAGGATCGGGCTCGATCCGATCCTGGCCGCGGCGGCGATCGCCCTCGCGATCGTGTCGCTCGTCACGCTCGGCGGCATCAGCCACGCGCAGATGGTGCGCCAGGGCGGCTACCTCGCGGTCGGGCTGATCGCGATGCTGGTGCTCTCGCGCTTCGACTACTCGCGGCTGCGCGAGCTGAAATGGGGCCTCTACGTGATCCTGATCGGCGGGATCCTGATCGTGCTCGCGATCGGCAAGAGCATCGGCGGGGTCTCGACCCGCTCGATCGGGATCTCCGTCTTCTCCTTCCAGGCCTCCGAGCTCGCGAAGGTGCTGCTGATCGTCTTCATGGCGGCGTATGTCGTCGACAGCTCGCGGCGCACGTCGGGGCGCCAGCTCGTGGCGCGCGTGATGCTGCTCGTGCTGGTGCCGACGATGCTCGTGATCGCCGAACCGGATCTCGGCTCGGCGTTGGTCTACGTCGCGGCGGCCTTCGCCGTGCTCTACATCGCGGGGGTCGAGTCGCGCTACCTGGCCGCCGTGCTCGGGCTCGGCGTCGCGGCGCTGGCGCTGGTGCTGATTGTCGGTCCGCTGGTCGGCTTTCACACCTACCAGGCGGACCGCCTGACCGCGTTCCTCGACCCGAGCGCGGTCCCCGCGAAGCAGATCTCCAACGCGCTCTACCAGCAGCAGAACTCGGTGACCGCGATCGGCGCCGGCCAGAAGTTCGGCCTTGGCGCCGTCGCGACCAACACCGCTGCCAACTTCGTCCCCCTCAACACCACGGACTTCATCTTCGCGGCGCTGGCGGAGCGTTTCGGCTTCGCCGGCGCCGCGTTCGTCTTATCGCTGTACGCGTTGATCATCTGGCGGACGCTGCGAATCGTCGCGTCCGCCAAGAACCTGTTCGGCGCGCTGATCGCCGCCGGAGTCGTCGCGATGCTCGCTTTCCAGGTGTTCGTCAACGTCGGCGTGGCGGTGGACATCCTCCCCGTCACCGGCGTGACGCTGCCCCTGCTGAGCTACGGCGGCTCCTCGGTGCTAACAACGTTCCTGGCGCTCGGTCTGCTCCAGTCGATCTATGCGCAGGCGCGCATCGCGGCTGGGACTAAGGGCCGTGTGCTCAGCTTCTAGAAGAAATGGAAAACACTCGTGAAAAAGCAAGTACTTGTCAGCGTCGACCGCGGCGAGACCCGCGTGGCGCTGCTGGAGGCCTCCGGCACCCCCGGCGCCTCGAAACGACGCGGCGGCGGTGGCGCGGACCCCGGTCGTGGCTACCGTGTCGCGGAGCTCTACCTGGAGCGCCGCGGTGCACGCTCGATCGTCGGCAACATCTACAAGGGGGTCGTTGACAACGTCCTCGTCGGGTTGGAGGCCGCGTTCGTCGACATCGGCCTGGACAAGAACGGCTTCCTGCACGTCGACGAGATCGTGCTGCCGGGCGTCGAGGCGCCCCGGCGCGGTCGCGGCTCCGGCCAGGATCAGCAGGACATCGCGTCGCTGCTGAAGCCCGGGCAGGAGGTCGTCGTCCAGGTCGTCAAGGACCCGCTGAAGACGAAGGGCGCGCGCCTGTCGATGGAGCTGACGATCGCCGGGCGCTACATGGTCTACACGCCGACCGGCGAGGGGGTCGGCGTTTCGCGCCGGCTCGAGGACGCCGAGCGCGAGCGGCTGCGCAAGGAGACCAAGGGGCTCGACCTGCGTGGCGGCGGCGCGATCGTGCGCACCGCCGCGCACGGCGCGGTCCGCGCCGACTTCGAGCGCGAAATGCTCTACCTCTTCAAGCTGCACGAGGTCCTGGAGAAGCGCGTCGAAAGCTCACGCGCGCCCGCGCTGGTTTTTCAGGAGGCGGACCTTTCGGTCCGGGTCGTTCGCGACATCTTCTCAGAGCACTTCGAGCGTGCGGTGGTCGACGACCCCGATCAGCACCACCGGCTGGTCTCGTTCTTCACGCGCACCGCGCCGGAGCTCGTCAGCCGGGTCGAGCTCTACCAGGGTGAGCAGGCGCTGTTCGACGCCTACAAGGTCAACCCGGTGATCGACTCGCTGCTCGGCCGGCGCGTCGACCTCGAGAGCGGCGGCTACCTGATGATCGACTACGCCGAGGCGCTGACGGTGATCGATGTCAACACCGGCTCGTTCATCGGCCGCGGCAAGGGCGCGCGGCTGGAGGACACGATCACCAAGACCAACCTCGAGGCCGCCGCGGAGGTCGTCAACCAGCTGCGCCTGCGCGACATCGGCGGGATCATCGTGATCGACTTCATCGACATGGCGCGCGCACGTAACCGCGACGCCGTGCTGAAGACGCTGCGCAAGGCGCTAGACGAGGATCGCACGAAGACCTTCACCGCCGAGATCTCGAGGCTCGGCCTGGTCGAGATGACGCGCCAGAACGTCACCGAGGGGCTGCGCGAGATCATGTCGCGCGAATGCCCGACCTGCCACGGGGATGGCGTGATCCGCTCCGAGGAGACGATCGCGATCGACTTCGAGCGGCGCCTGCGCGAGGTCGCCGCAGCCAACCCGCACGACGAATCCTTCCTCGTGCAGATGAACCCGCGGGTCAGCGCCCAGTTCACCGGCCACAACGCGCGCGTGCTGCACGCGCTCGAGGAGCAGACCGGCAAGTACTTCCACTTCGAGGGCTCGGAGGGGCTCGCGCTCGACCACTTCGCGGTGACCTACCAGGGCACCCGCGCCGAGGTCGAGGAGCGTGCCGTGCCGTTCCGCGTCGGCGAGGAGGTGCTGGTCGAGATCGTCGAGCCGCACATGTACGACGCCGACGATGCGGTCGCCAAGATCGACGGCTACATCATCTCCGTGCGCGGCGGCGGGCCGATGGTCGGCCAGAAGCTGATGGTGCGCATCGAGGAGGTCGGGCGCACCGCCGCGGTCGCCTCACCGATCGACGCGCCGCCACGGCCCGCCGAGGAAACCGCCGATGACGTAGAATCACGCCCTCGGCGCCGCGGCCGCAGAGGCGGACGGCGCCGTTCTGCTGAGACCGAGCCGGCTGCCGAAGGCCCCCTCGCCGGCTAGAAGAGGCACACCACACATGTACGCGATCGTCAAAACCGGAGGCAAGCAGTACCGCGTGGAGCAGGGTCAGACCCTGCTCGTCGAGCGCCTGCCCGCGGCCGAAGGGGAGACGGTCACGCTCGAGCCGCTGCTGCTGCGCTCCGACGAGACGATCTTCGACGCCGCCGGGCTGGCCAAGGTCGAGGTCCAGGCGAAGATCGTCGGCCACCTGCGCGGCGAGAAGCTGCGCGTCTTCAAGTTCAAGCCCAAGCGCGGCTACCGCCGCCGCACCGGCCACCGCCAGGAGCTCACGCGGATCGAGGTGACGAGCATCGGCGCGACGGCTCGCGCCGCCACGCCAAAGCTCACGACAAAGGCGGAGCAGACGCCGGCCGCTGCGAGCGAGCCGGTCGCGACGCCGAAGCCGGCGACGGCGCGGCGCGCGGCGGCGGCGCCGAAGGCCGCGGCGGCGGCCAAGCCGGCGGCGGCCCGCAAGCCCGCGGCGGTCAAGGAGCCTGCCGCGGCAGCGGAGCCGGCTGCGGCGGCGAAGCCGGCCGCGGTCCGCAAACCCGCGAGCGCGAAGCGGCCGGCGGCGGCGAAGCCGGCGGCGGCCCGCACAACGAGATCCAAGCAGGCGGCGCCGGCGGAGCCGGACGCCGCCCCCTCAAAGGAGGACAGCGATGGCTCATAAGAAGGGTCTCGGATCGAGCAGGAACGGGCGCGACTCGAACGCCCAGCGGCTCGGCGTCAAGACCTTCGCCGGTCAGCAGGTGACCGGCGGCGAGATCATCGTGCGCCAGCGCGGCAGCCGCTTCAAGGCCGGCGAGGGTGTCGGGATGGGCAAGGACGACACGCTGTACGCGCGCGCCGCGGGCAAGGTGCGCTTCTCGGTCGGACGGCGCGGGCGCGTCGTCTCGATCGATCCGCCGCAGTAGCGGAGCGGTCCGGCGCGCCTCAGAGCGCCTGGCCGGTGGGCCGCACCAGCAGCTCGCCGACGTCGACGTGCGCGGGCTGCGAAACCGCGTACATCACGGCGCGGGCGAGGTCCTCCGGCGCCAGCGCGTTCGCCGGCCGGTTGTCGAAGAACGGCGTGTCCGTCATGCCCGGCTCGATCAGCGTCACCCGCACGCCGGTCGCGCTCACCTGCAGCCGCAGCGCCTCGGCGAGGCCGGTGATCGCCCACTTGGTGGCCGAGTAGAAGGAGCCCGGCACCGGCCGGCGGCCGACGACCGAGCCGGTCAGCAGGATGTGCCCGCGCGCCGCGGTGACGGCCGCCAGGCAGGCGCGGATCGTGTAGGCGGGGCCGAGCACGTTGGTGAGCACCATCTCGCGCCAGCGCTCCGGGCTGTCGGTGGAGTCCGTGCCGAGGTTGCGCGCGCCACCGAAGCCGGCGTTGGCGAAGACGATGTCGAGGCCGCCGAAGGCCGAGACCGCGCTCGCGACCATCGCCTCCTGCGCGGCGTAGTCGGTGACGTCGCAGGTGACCGCGATCGCGCGCTCGCTGCCGCCCAGCTCGTCGGCGAGCGCCTGCAGGCGCTCGCTCGAACGCGCGGCGAGCACGAGGCGGTGCCCCGCCTGCGCGGCTGCGCGGGCGGTGGCTGCGCCGATCCCGGAGGAGGCGCCGGTGATCAGGAAGACTCGATCGTCGGACATGGCGCTCGCTTTCGTCGAGAATGGGGGAGTGCTCTACGACAAGGCGCAGATCCAGGTGCAGGCGGGGGCCGGCGGGGCCGGTTCTGCCAGCTTCCGCCGCGAGGCGCACGTGCCCCGCGGCGGCCCGGACGGTGGCGACGGCGGCTACGGCGGCGACGTGGTGCTCGAATGCGACCCGTCGCTGCGTGACCTGCAGTCGTTTCGCCGGCGCAGACTCTACCGGGCGCCCAGCGGCGGCGACGGAGGCGCGTCGCTGCGCCACGGCGCCGCGGGCGCGCCGCTGATCCTGGCGGTCCCGCCCGGCACGCAGGCGCGAACCGACCGTGGCGACCTGCACGACCTGGTCCGTCCCGGCCAGCGCGCGCTGATCGTGCGCGGCGGCGCCGGCGGGCGCGGGAACAAGCATTTCGCGACGCCGACACGCCAGGCGCCGCACTTCGCCGAGCGCGGTCTGGCGGGCGAGGAGGCGACGCTCGAGCTGACGCTCAAGCTGCTCGCCGACGTCGGCCTGGTCGGGCTGCCCAACGCGGGCAAGTCGTCGCTGCTCGCGCGGCTGACGCGGGCCGCGCCGAAGATCGCCGACTACCCGTTCACGACGCTCGAGCCGGTGCTCGGCACGCTCGAGGGGGCGGAACGCCAGCTGATCGTTGCCGACATCCCCGGGCTGATCGAGGGCGCGAGCGACGGCGCCGGCCTCGGACACGACTTCCTCGCGCACATCGAGCGCACCCAGCTGCTCGTGCACGTGCTCGACCTCGCGCCGCTCGACGGCAGCGACGCGCTGGCCAACCACGCGACGATCGAGCGCGAGCTGGAGCTCCACGACCCGCGGCTCGGCGCCCTGCCGCGCGTGCTCGCGCTCTCGAAGGCCGATCTGCTGACGCCGGCCGCCGCCGCCCGCGCCGGCGCGGCGTGGCGCGAGCGGCTGGGGGAGGGTGTGCCGGTGATCGTCACCTCGAGCGCCACCCGCGCCGGGCTCGACGAGCTCGCCCACGAGCTGCTCGCGCGCGTGCCCTCCGAAGCGCCGGTCGAGCTGGACGACGCCCCCGCCGAGCTGGCCGAGCATCTGACCTTCCGCCCCGCCGCGGCGCGCGGATTTCGCGTCGAGCGCACCGAGGCCGGGACCTACCGGGTGCTCGGCGCCGGCATCGACCGGCTGCTCGCCCGCCACGACCTGCGCAACGACGAGGCGCTCGCCCACGTCGAGTCGCGGCTGCGCCAGATCGGCGTGATCCGCGCGCTCCAGGAGGCGGGCTTCGCGGCCGGCGACGACGTCGAGATCGGCGGCGTGCTGTTCGATCTCGACGTGTAGAAGGGGCGCGGCCGCCGGCTCAGCCCTGGGCGGGCGTGCGCAGCGCCTCGAACAGCCGCTCGCGGCGCTCGTCGCCGAGCTCGCCGGGCAGGCCGACGATCGCGATGCGCGTGACGAGGTCGCCGTACCGGCGGTGGATCTCGGCGACGGCCTGTTCCGGCGTGCCGATGACCGCGAAGGTGTGCAGCACCTCATCGTCGATCCGCGCCGGCATCTGCGCCCATTCGCCGCGCCTGCTCATCGCATTCAGCTCGCCGTGCAGCTCCCCCCAGCCGTGGAGATCGAGCACCGGCCGGTACGCCGGAGTCGAGCCGTAGAACGCGATCTGGGCCCGGACGAACTGGATCCCCGCGGCCATCTCCTCCGCGGAGTCCGTCGCGACGATCAGCGCCGGCCCGCTCAGCTCGAACCCGGCGAGCGTCCTGCCCACCTTCGCGCGGCCGCGCGCCAGCGCCGGCACCGTCACCTCGCGCAGGTAGCGCTCGGTCGAGAAGGCATGGCAGAGCAGCCCGTCGGCGACCTCGCCGGCCGCCTCCGTCATCAGCGGCCCGACGCCGGCGAGGAGGATCCGCGGGTTGCCGTGCGGATTGGGCCCCGGGTCGAAGAACGGCGTCATCAGCGTGTGCGTGTAGAACTCGCCGCGGAAGTCGAGCGGCTCGCCGCCCGCCCAGCTCGCCCAGATCGCCCGCACCGCGAGCACGAACTCGCGCATCCGCGCCGCCGGCCTCGACCACGGCATCGAATAGCGCCGCGTGATGTGCGGCTTGACCTGCGAGCCGAGGCCGAGCGCGAACCGCCCCGCCGAAAGCGCCTGCAGGTCGTTGGCCGCCACCGCGACCGTCATCGGGTTGCGCGCGAACGCCACGGCGATCGCCGTGCCGAGCTCGAGGCGCTCGGTTCGCTGCGCCGCCACGGCGCAGGCGAGGAACGGGTCGATCTGGGTCTCCGGCGCCCACCAGCCGTCGTACCCCGCCGCCTCCGCCGCGACCGCGGCGGCGCCGGCCTGATCCAGGGATGGCCAGTATCCGCCGGCATCGATCTTCATCGCCGCACTCCGATCAGCTCACCGCGCTTCGCAACCTAGCCCATGCGCGCCGGCGGCGCCCGCGCCGGCGCGCCGGCCCACCCCGCGATCGGCGACGCTGCGGCTAGGCTTGTGCGGTGACCGCGCCAGCGACAGCCGGCATCTCGATCCTCGGCCATCCGCTCGAGCTCGGGTCGGACGCGCTGGGGGAGCTGACCGCGAGCGAGCACACCATGGAAGCGGCGGCGCTGCAGCGGCGTCTCGAGCAGGACGGCTACCTCTACCTGCCGGGCTTCTTCGAGCGCGAGGACGTGCTCGCGGTGCGGCGTGTGCTGGTCGAGGCGCTCGCCGCCGGCGGCGTGCTCGAGCCGAGCAGCCCGCCGATCGAGGCCGTCGCGCGCCCCGGCGCCGTGATCGACTTCGGTCGTGACGGGTCCGAGCTGGTGGCCGGCAACGAGCCCCTGCACCGGCTGCTCTACGGCGAGCGGATGATCGGCTTCTTCCGCACGCTGCTGGGCGGGCCGATTCGCCACTTCGACTTCACCTGGCTGCGGCTCATCCCGCCGGGCGGCGGGACGTGGGTGCACACGGACATCGTGTTCATGGGCCGCGGCACCTCGAGGCTCTACACCGCGTGGGTGCCCTACGGCGACATCCCCGCGCAGATGGGCGGCCTCGCGATCCTCGAGGGCTCCCACCGGCACGCCCTGATCCGCGACGTCTACGGCCGTCAGGACGTCGACAGCTACTGCGAGAACCTCGGCGAGGGGCCGCCGGAGGACTATGAATGGCCGAACGCCAGCCCGATTCTCGATGAGGACGCGGCGGCCCTGCGGCGGCGGCTCGGCGGCCGCTGGTTGACCGCCGAATACCGCGCCGGCGACCTGCTGCTCTTCGGCATGTACACGGCGCATGGGGCACTCGACAACCGCACCGACCGCATCCGGCTCTCGTCGGACTCCCGCTACCAGCTGGCGGCCGACCCGGTCGATGAACGCTGGGTCGGACCGCATCCGGCCGGGCACACGAAGGCCGGCAAGCGAGGCGTGGTCTGCTAGCCGCCGGTCGCCCGCAACGGCCGAGCCGCTCAGGCTGACGGCGCGCCCGGCGCACCGCCACCCGGGCGACCCGGGCCACCCGTGCCCGGCATGCCGCCGCCGGGGCCGCCGCCGGGGCCGCCGTGCCCGATCGGCCCGCGCTCGAGCAGCGCGAGCAGCGTCGTCTCCTGCGCCGAGCTGATCGTGCCGGCGCTCACCGCCGCGTCGAGCACCGGCGTCGCGATCGACCGCAGCTGCGCCTGGATCGCCCGCTGAATGCTCGCGTACACGGCCTGTGCAGCCGCGCTCGGCGCGTCGTGGGGGGAGCCTGCGGGCGCTCCGGTCGCGCCGGTTGCGCCGGTTGCGCCGGTCCAGGCGCCGTCGGGGCCCGACCCGCTTCCGGGTGTCGCGTTCAACGACGACAGGAACGCGGCTCGCTGGGCGGGCGTGATCGTCCCGGCGCTGACCGCCCGCTCGAGGATCGGCGTGGCGATCGATGTGGCCGCCGCCGCGATCGCCGCGCGCGCCCTGGCGAGCGCTGACAGCTCGCCGGCGCTCAGCGAGGCGAGCGGCTTGCGGCCTCCCGGGCCCGCCGGCGCGAGCGCGGCCCTGGTCTGCCCGTGCTCGTCGTTTCGCGTCGCCGCGATCGCGGTCGCGCCGCCGCCGATCACGGCGATCGAGCCGATCACCGCCACGGTCCTGCCTCTGCGAAGCCTGTCGATCCTCATTGGTGCTCCTTCCTGGTCGCGTGTCCGTGGCATCGAGTGTCGGTCGCGTGCCTCGGCGGACGCTCAAGCGCGCCCGAGAGGAGGCTGAGAGCACACGGGTCGCTCGACTAACCTCCGGGCGGCAATGGCTCGCACTGTGATCAAGCTCGGCTCGGCGATCGTCGCGACCGACGAGGGGGAGCTGCGCGCGGAGCTGCTCGCCCAGATCTGCGGCGCGGTCGCCGCCGCGCGCGGGGCCGGTGACGACGTCGTGATCGTGACCAGCGGCGCGATCGCGCGCGGCACGCGCGTGCTCGGGCTGGCCACGCGCCCGACGGCGATCGAGGAGCTGCAGGCGGCCAGCGCCGTCGGCCAGGGGCGTCTGTACCGGGTTTATGACGAGTTGCTCGCGGAAAATGACACCGTCGCGGCGCAGGTGCTGCTGACCTTCTCCGACGTCAGCGCGCGCAGCAGCTATCTGAACGCGCGCCAGACACTCGGCAAGCTGCTCGAGTGGGGCGCCGTCCCCGTGATCAACGAGAACGACACGACGGCGACCGACGAGATCAGCTTCGGCGACAACGACTTTCTCGCCGCGCAGGTCGCGATCCTGATCGGCGCCGACCGCCTGATCATCCTGACCGGCACCGAAGGCCTCTACACCGCCGATCCGCGAGCCGACCCGAGCGCGACGCTCGTCGAGCGCGTCGAGGAGTTCGCTGCACTCGACGCGCTGTCGATCACGCAGACGACCTCGGCGCACGGATCCGGTGGGATGCGCTCGAAGGTGGTGGCGGCCGACATGGCGACGGCTGCCGGAATCGAGACGGTGATCTGCAACGGGGAGCGCAACGGCGTGCTGGCGCGGGTCCTCGCCGGCGAGCGCGAGGGGACCCTGTTCGTCGCGCGTGAGCAGCGCTATTCGAGCTTCAAGCTGTGGCTGCGCTACGCCAAGCCGAGCCGCGGCACGATCGTCGTCGACGGCGGTGCTGCGCGGGCGCTGCGCGAGGAGGGCACGAGCCTGCTGCCGGTAGGCGTCGTCGAGGTGCGCGGCGAGTTCGACCAGGGCGACGCCGTCGAGGTGATTGAGGTGCGCGGAGCGGGAGCGGAGGGAGGCGTCGAGCCCGGCGCGGGCGAGGTGCTGATCGGCAAGGGGATCTGCAACTACTCCGCCGGCGAGCTGCGAGCAGCGGCCGGGCGCCACTCGGCCGCGGTGCGGGAGCTCTTGCCGCGAGCCACGGCGGAGGCCGTGCACCGCGACTATTTCGTGCTCGCGTAACCTCTGAGCGATGGCGATCGCAACCGAATCGGTTCAGGAGGTCTGTGCCGCCGCCAAGCGCGCGTCGCGCACGCTGGCGACGCTCGACGCCGCCGTCAAGAACGCCGCGCTCGAAAGCATCGCGGCGGCGCTCGACGCGAGCATGCAGGAGATCCTCGATGCCAACGCGCTCGACGTGGCGGCGGCGCGTGAGGCCGGGCTCTCCGGCGCGCTGATCGACCGCCTGACGCTCGACCGCCACCGGGTTGAGGCGATGGCGGCGGGAGTGCGCGCGATCGCGGCGCTGGCCGACCCGGTCGGCGAGCTGCTCGAGGAGCGCCGGCGACCCGACGGGCTGCTGATTCGCAAGATCCGCGTCCCGCTCGGCGTCGTCGCGGTCGTCTACGAGGCTCGGCCGAACGTGACGATCGACGCCGCCGCGCTGTGCTTGAAGTCGGGCAACGCGATCGTGCTGCGCGGATCGTCGAGCGCAGCTCACTCCAACGCGGTGCTGTCCGCGCTCGCCGCCCGCGCGGCGGAGTCGGCGGGCGTGCCGCACGGCGCCATCTCGAGCGTGTCGGGCGGTCACCGCGACGAGCTGGTGGAGCTCGCGACACAGACCCGCACCGTCGATCTGATCATCCCGCGCGGCGGGGAGGGTCTGAAGGCGGCGCTGCTGGCCCACGCGACCGTGCCCGTGATCTACGCCGCCTCCGGCAACTGTCACGTGTACGTCGACGCCGCGGCCGACCTCGACCAGGCGCGCGAGATCGTGCTGAACGCGAAGGTCCAGCGTCCCGGCGTCTGCAACGCGGCGGAGACGATGCTCGTGCACCGCGACGTCGCCGCCGAGTTCCTGCCGCCCGCGCTCGCGGCGCTGCGCGACGCCGGTGTCGAGCTGCGCGGCGACCAGCGCACGCGCGAGTGCGCGCCGGACGTGGAGGTCGTGGCGGCGAGCGCCGCGGACTGGGAGACGGAATACCTCGCGTTGACGCTCGCGGTGGCGGTCGTCGACTCGCTCGAGGATGCGATCGAGCACATCGCCGCACATGGCACCGGCCACAGCGAGGCGATCGTCACGCGCGATCACGCGGCCGCCCGCCGCTTCCAGCTCGACGTTGATGCGGCATGCGTCTACGTGAACGCCTCGACGCGGTTCACCGACGGCGCCGAGTTCGGGATGGGCGCTGAGATCGGCAACTCGACGCAGAAGCTGCATGCTCGCGGCCCGATCGGGCTGCGCGAACTGTGCGCATGCAAGTACCTGGTCGAGGGCGACGGGCACATCCGTCGTTGACGGCCGTCGGCATCCTCGGCGGGACATTCAACCCGCCCCATCTCGCGCACATGGTCTGCGCGAGCGAGGCGCGGTCGCAGCTCTCGCTCGCCCGGGTCGTGCTGGTGCCGACCGGGGTGCCGCCGCACAAGCCGATGGAGCAGGAGCCGGGTCGCATGCATCGCCTCCAGATGTGCCGGCTCGCGGCGCGGGGGCACCATGACTGGCTCGAGGTCAGCTCGATCGAGGTCGACCGCGACGGCCCGTCGTACACGGTCGATACGCTTAGAGAGATCCATGCGACGCAGCCAGGTGACGAGCTGACGTTCATCGTCGGAGGCGACATGGCCTGGTCGTTGCCGAGTTGGCACGAGCCGGAGGCGATCCTCGAGCTCGCGTCGGTGGCGGTGGCGGAGCGGGTTGGGGCCAGGCGTGAGGAGGTCCGCTCCCGGCTGGCGGCGATGGCGGGCGCGGATCGGATCAGCTACATCGACGTGCCGAGACTGGACATCTCATCGTCGGCACTGCGCCGGCGGGTGCGCGAGGGGCGGCCGCTCGACTATCTCGTCGCCGACGCGGTTGCCGACTACATCGAGCAGTGGAGGCTCTACCGGTGAACTCGGAGCGGCTGGCGGACGTGATCGCAGGGCAGGCGGACGACAAGAAGGCGCAGTCGATCATCGCGCTCGACCTGCGCGGCGTGATCGACTACACCGACTTCTTCGTGATCTGCTCGGGCGGCACGCAGCGGCAGGTCAAGGCGATCGTCGACGGCATCCACGCCGGCTGCAAGGCCGAGCTCGGGATCCTTCCCCGGCGCGTCGAGGGGTTGCCGGGCTCCCAATGGGTGCTGATGGACTACCTCGACGTCGTCGTGCACGTCTTCGCTCCCGAACTGCGCGAGTTCTACGCGCTCGAGCGGCTGTGGGGCGAGGTGCCGGCGCGCGAAATCGGTGCGGCGAGCTTCGCCGCCGCGCAGAACCTGGCTGCGGCCGGCGCGGCCGAGTAGTTCCCGCCATCCACGCAGCGTCCAGCTGCGGCGGTCATACACTCGTCTAGTCGTCCAGTTTGTCCAGTCCCGGCCCGCAATGGACGATGCCTGCTGTATGGGTTTGGCGGCTGCATCTCGCTGGTGGCGGCGCGGAGGCGTGATCGCCGTGATCATCGTGCTCGCGGGCGCGCTCGGCGTGAGCGACGCCGCCGCGAAGAAGGCGAAGAAGCATCCGGTTGCGCCCACGCCGGCCTATTACACGCTGAAGGGCAAGCAGCAGAAGTGCCGGGCGCACTACACCAAAGAGGCGATCACGATCACCGTCCACAAGCACCGGCGCACCGTCCGGATGCACCAGACGCGCTGCGTCTACAACGGCAACAGAGGTGCGAACGGGGCGACGGTCAGCTTCCCGACGAACCTCCCCACCGCCGCGATCACCGTCACGGTGATCCCCTCGGCGGGCGACGCGAGTTACACGATCGCAGCCGGTGAGGCGCTGGCCGTCGGCGGCGCCGGCGTGCTGACCGGCAACGACGCCAGCGGCCTGAGCGCCTCGGTCGTGTCGAGCACCGTCCACGGGACGCTCACGCTCAACCGTGACGGCACCTTCCACTATGTCCCGGCGCCCTCGTACTCGGGCATCGACTCGTTCACGTACCGGACGGTCAGCTCCTCCGGCGAGAGCTCGACTCCGGCCGTGGTGCACATTCACGTCACGCCGGTCGCGGTATCGGTCGGCGCCTACTACCTGCCGCCCTCGGGCACGCTGAGCGTCGGCGCTCCCGGCGTGCTGGCCGGCGGCATCGGCAGCGGCCTGACAGCCAAGCTCGTGTCCGGCGCGAGTGCCGGGTCGCTCACGCTCAACGCGAACGGCTCGTTCACGTACACGCCGACGCCGACCTTCGACGGCTCCGACAGCTTCACCTTCGAAGCCGTCGACTCCTCCGGCCAGACCTCCGGCGTGGAGACGGTCATGATCGAAATCGGCACCCAGCCGCCGACGGTGACCGCGGAAAGCTTCTCGGCGGTTGGCAACACCGAGCTGCAGGTCGGCGGGTCGCGCGGCGACGGCCCCGAGGTCTACTACTCCGGCACGAGCCTGCTGGCGCCCGACAGCGACCCCAACGGCGGCACGCTGAGCACGACGACCGGACCGATCACGACGGCCGACGGCGCCACCGTGACGATGGCCGCCGACGGCACGTTCACCTACCAGCCTCCGACCGGCTTCGACGGATCCAGCGACAGCTTCAGCTACCAGGTGAACACCAGCGAGAAGACAAGCGCCCTGGCGAACGCCACGATTTACTTCGGCGACGGTGCGCGCGTGTGGTACGTCGACAACTCGGACTCCCCGGGCGACGGCAGCTCGGTGGCGCCATTCGACTCACTCGCCACCGCGGTCGCGGCCGCCCAGCCGGGCGACGTGATCTTCCTCTTCGGCAACGCGAACACGCCGTACAGCGGCGGCGAGACGCTCCAGAGCGACGTGACGCTGTTCGGCCAGCCGGCCGGACTGAACGTCAACGGCGAGGACCTGCTCGACGCCTCGGCAGGCGCGCCCTCCGCCCAGATCACGAGCTCCGGCGCCGGCCTGACACTGTCCGGCGGCGACGAGCTGGACGGCATCAGCATCAAGGACCCGGGCGCCGACGGCGTCGACCTCGGCGCCGGGGTGTTCGTGATCGAGAACGTGACCATCACCGGCGCCACCGGCGACGCGATCAGCGCAACGGGGAACACCAGCCTGACGGTGGCGGGCTCGACGATCACCGGGAGTGGCGCCGACGGCATCTCCGTCGATCAGGCGGGTCTTTCGCAGCAGTACGTGGACTTCGAGCTGGCGGACAACACGATCACCGAGACGCACGGCGCGGCAATCGCGCTGAGCTACGCCGGCAACGCCAACGGCCACATCCACGACAATACGATCGGCGCCACCGGCACGGCGGGGTCGGGGTCCGCGACCGGCGACGGGATCGACGTCACCGCCGATGGCGGATCCACCACCACGCTCTTTGCCGACATCTACAACAACAACGTCTTCGGCGTGGCCGAGGGCACCGGAATCGACGCCGACGCCTCCGACAGCGGCACGCTCGAGCTGCCGTTCACCGGCAACATCGTCGACACCGACTCGACGAGCCCGGGCAACGGCGTGACCATCAGCGCGGGCTTGAACAGCTCCGATCCAGGCACCGTGTGTACCGACGCGGCCGGAAACACCGTGACGGCGGCCGGGGCCGGCAACGGCATCGAGGTGGAGGAGCCCGACCTGACGGGCAGCACCTTCGGCCTTCAGAACCTCGGCAGCTACTCGGGCGTCACCGCGCTGCTGGGGGGCACCAACACGCTGAGCGCCGGCGGCTCAGCCGCGCTGGCGACGCCGAACAACGCGACGTTCAACCCCTGCACTGTCACCGAACCGGACATCTAGACCGCCCGCGCTCAGCGGCCGGTGAGGTGCTCGCGCAGCACGCCGCTCAGCTGATCGACGACCCCGGCGTGAGCCGGCTTCATCAGCACCAGCCGCAGTGTCGTCAGCTGTTCGGCGTCCGGCTCGATCCGCGGATGCGTTCGCCTCAGCCAGTCGGTCTGCACGCGCAGCTTCGCGGCGTGCCAGCCGGCCCGTGCAAGCGAGTCGAACGCCGCCTCGCAGCGCTCGCTGATCTGCGAGGCGCGCACCAGAGGCGGGAACGGGCAGACGATGTCGAGCTCGGGCGCCACGACCAGCTCCAGACCGCCGTCGCTCAGCGCCGTCGCGAGCTGCTGCGCCGCGGCGCGCGAGCCCGCGAGCTGGGAACCGAGCCCTGAGCGTGTCGCCGGCAGCGCCTCCAGCGTCGTCCACAGCGCGGCGGCGGCGGCGCCGGCGCGGCTGCACTCGAGGCTGATCTCGCCGAGGTGGCGCTCGCGCGAGGTGAAGTAGGTGTAGGGGGAGTCGTGTGTGTAGAGCGCGGCGACGGCCGGATCGGAGAACAGCACGCAGCCGCAGCCGTAGGGCTGCAGGCCGTGCTTGTGCGGGTCGACGACGATCGAGTCGGCCGCCTGCAGCGCGGCGAACGGCGCACGCTCGACGCCGGGCTCG
>Ga0181535_10004071_pt1 | contig 16500 bp, 20 predicted proteins | sample PEATcosm2014_Bin_44_FD_119774 | JGI IMG/M metagenome (GOLD analysis project Ga0181535, IMG submission 119774) | Peatland microbial communities from MTU Mesocosm Facility, Houghton, MI, USA - PEATcosm2014_Bin17_30_metaG | ecosystem: Environmental > Terrestrial > Soil > Wetlands > Peat | place... | reverse complement strand
TGAAACACGTAGCCAACGTCCACACGCCGACAATGCTGATGCATGGCGAGAACGATCCCGACGTCCCCATCGCCGAGGCCGAGCAGTACTATATCGCGCTCAAGGACGTGGGCGTCGAGACGGTTTTCGTCCGCTATCCGCGCGAGGGACATGGCCTGGCGGAGACCAGGCATCAGGTTGATCGCCTCGACCGCTCCATCGCCTGGTATGAAAAGCACTTTCCGCCCGCCGGTGCGCAAGTGAAGACGAATGTGCAGCCCTGACGGCGATCCTTGCCTGCTGGCAGGCCCTGCGCCAGCTCGGCGGGCAAGCATTGGCCTCAACGATCATCCTTGGTCGTTATGCCGTTTCTGGTTCGAAATGCCCGGAGTGGCGCTCAGCAAGTTACGAAGTTCAGGTTTGCCGTAATGGCGGGCACATTGCCGAAGTTCGGCTGCAGGCCCTTCAGCAAATCTGACCGGTCCTGCCGCACTCGGGCAATCTGTATCGCGAAAAAGTGTCGCGAGGCCGTGTATTGTGACCTGTCGTCTGAGCTGAAACTAAGGGAGGAATTAGCAGGAAAGAAGCCACCAGGAAGAGCTTGTATGCCATACGGGGATTGTACAGCCAAATCCTGCAGGTGCCGCCAGGGACCTGACGAGCCGGGTTGTTTCAGCGAATCGACCGACCCCGCGCAGCTCGCTGCAATGGCAGGTGAGTTGTCGCGCCGCCCGAAGCTGGTTGTGCAGGGGAACCAAGGGGGCGTCACCAAGTAACCCACTGATCTTTAATGGATACTCGGGCTGTTCTCAACAGTTATGGCGCTGGACGTTCTGCCCGCGGTTCACTTCCTGCTGCCGTAAAGGATTCCATGTGCGACACCCCAACCCTTCGCAACTCCTCCATGAACTTGATGGGGTCCACTGCATCCATAAGGAAATGGACGCCGGCCCTCACCCCTCCGCACTCGGAGATCAGCCGGGCAACGGTGGCTGCGACGACCGCGTTCATCCAGTACTCGCGGCCTCTCTCGAACGCCACTTGATAGCGATGCGAGACCTCCCGACCTTGGCTGGAACCCTGAATCTCGACGACGCTAAAGCCGCCTACCGGCAGGGACTCCGAGAGCAGCGCCGATCGTATCCTCCGAATCGCAAAGTCGCTCGGAAACGGCAGCAGCGCGATCAACGATCCCATCACGGCCGTGCGCCGACTTGGCAGGTAGGTGTACGCGCGCCCATCGCAGCCTTTCAACCGGCCGATCAGCTCTGCCAATTCGGGAAGGCACGACATTGAGAATAGGCAACGGCCGATGGGACTTCCGATGTCTTTCTCGATGAGAACCTCAGATAATTTTGCACGAACCCATTCGCCATTGCGGATGTACCTCGGCCGCCGCCGGCCGAACTTGCGCAGATACCAGACAATGTCGCGCATCGCGCTATTCGACCAATCGCCGGAATCGCCAGAATGGATGGTAACGGAATGAATGACCTCCATCCGAGTCTTCGACACCGCCAGGGAGTATGCGGGCAGCAGCTCGGTCACGCCCGGGAGCCATCCGGCAGATATCACGCAGGCTAATCCGAGATGAGAGAGTTCTTGATCGTGCGGCTTCATGCCGTCCCGCACGAGCGTCAAGCCCGCAACATCAACGTAATGGCTCCGGGTTCTCAGCGCTGCTTGCGCGACCGCATCCTGAAGCTCGGATACCGGCCCCCCGCAGTTCACCACAATAGAACAGCAGCCACAGAATTCCTCGAGCGACCGTGGATCGCGGGCATCAACTCGCACCGCCGACACTGCAGCGCCAAGGTCCGCGGCCACAGCCTCTAAGTTGGCGAGGTTGCGTCCACCGATGAGGATTGCACTTTCCGTGGACCTCCGAAGCTCCTTCGCAACGGTTTTTCCCGTGCTGCCGGAGCCGCCTATGACACCGAAAGTGGCGGAGCGGTTCATCGATTCTTGGGCAAGCGCCTGAGCCAGTTTAGCTTTGCCATTGAGGCCACGCAACCCATGATTGTTGGGAAATCCCCATGTAACTCGCTATTTCTGTTTCGATAGTTTGGCGGTTTTTGAAGAGTGGACATCGAAGCAGAACGGCTGCAGGTCAGGCGTGGACGAAATCCCGCTGATCCGGATGAGGGGCTGCCGCATTGGCATAGTTACATGTGTCCCTTGCTCCTCAGTTACGGGATCACGCAAACCTCAGTCACCAACGGCTCCAATGTGGAGTTCCAACCTGGATGTCAATTCACAATTCGCGTGCGATGACCCGTGACCCAATCGACAAACGCGCTTAGCGCCCCGACGGCTGTAGATGAATTTGTGGCGGTGAAAGCATTCTCGATCATCCTGATTCAACACGTGAAAACTCGAGGCTTCAAACCGTTTATTCACAATCACTTACGAGCTACATGATTCAGCAACTTTCAATAATGGCTACGACCTGATTTGCAACCAGGTTCCCTACCCCAAGTTCCTTCCCGTAACTCCCATGTTTTCAATAGACGGGTTTTTCGCTGATATTGGATTCTGTTGAAACCGGAGGTTCTCGCACCCACAAAATCGACCACAGCCGGGCCCTGTATGTTCAAGGGTCTCGCCCAGTGCAGTGCAAACTAGGGCCTTGCGAGTCGCCGAGCAGGGCACACCACGTGGTATTGCACCAGGGTCTCGGATGGTCGAAAACCATCAGGTTCACGATTTCTTGGAGGACACTGGACCTCACACGGTTGAGTGTCGCCATGAGAACGAATGGTCCCCCGCCCCGCCTCCGCTCGGGGGTTCTCTTCCGCTTACCTTCAACTTCATTTGCGCCTCCATCGGTAGCACTCCTTTAGGTCCCCTCGGGGAACCCAGTGTCTGTGGCGACCCCGCCCGCACACTGCTTGGTGCCCCCTTGGCCCTCGCTGCGGGGCCGCCAGGCGTTCGGCACGCCTAGCTAGGCGGCTTGCCTATATCTCAGACCGCCACCGACCGCGCCTTCCCGACGGTTGTGCGGCGGCTACCGGGGCGGCTTTCGAAGTGGTGGGTTGCAAGTTGTAGTTGACAGAGGAGCTATCGGGAGTACAGTATATCGGTCAAGAACAGCAACATAGTGGCTCTGCTTTGCAGGTGGTGGTATGCGCTCGATATCCACCCTCGCAGCCTACGAAGGCCTCATCCTGCTCGCAGGCTTCTTCGGCATTGTCTTTTGGAGGCTTTTGACAGGTCGGATTGGCCTCAATCAACTGCTTGAAGGTGACATCCGCGATCCGAAGAGTGCCGAGGGCTATTCAACCCAACCTAGCGCTGGCCGTGCGCAGTCGCTGGTCATCACGGCGTTCGCGGCCTTGTACTATTTACTTCAAGTCATCCACAACCCAAAAGGGTTCCCGAAACTGCCCAACGGACTCATAGAGGCATTGGCCGGCAGCCAAGTGGTGTACTTGGGGGGCAAGGCGCAGGCTATGCTCCTGGGCCGCTGGCGCGATATGTTGAAATAAGGGAGGACGAATCCATGAAAAATCCCGAACTCAGCGTTAGCGTAATCCTGACGGTGGTACTGAGCTTTGTAATCGCGATCGGGGTCAAGGGCGATCCGACCACGAAAGTTAAACTGGCCCTTTCTTATGGAGCATTGATCTTGCTTTTCCTGTTCGGGTTTCTGATCCTCGCCGCCATTGCCAGCGGGAAGATTGATATCTCGATGTTGCTCTCCGAGAGCGGGGGCGGCGCTAGTATGTCGCGGTTCCAACTGCTCATCTTCACCTTTGTGATCGCGCTAAGCTTCTTCCTGATTGTGATATCCAGCTCCAAACTTCCCGACGTTCCACCAGACGTGCTCGCCCTTCTGGGAATCAGCGCCGCAACCTACGGAGTGAGCAAAGGCATCCAGGCCGGCGGAGGCTTGCAGTCGAAGTCTGGAACAAGCGGCAATGCAAACCTGCCCGCGGGAAGTGGTTCCCCTTCGGGCAATCAACCGACCCCTGGAACAAGCGGCAGTCCAAACGTGCCCACGGCCCCGTGAAAGGCGCGCCAAAGGCTCCGGGTGAAGACACCAAGGAAAGCTGAGGTGACAATCATGAATGCGAATAAATCGACGAGTGGTCGTACGTTCACACGGCACGTGGCCCCATTTGCGCCCCTGGCCTTGGCCCTCGCGATGAGCGCGGTCCCACAGCGCACAGCGGGACCCCAAGAGCCGGGGGGTCCGACAGAGGCAACTGCGGTCACTTGCGATGAGGTGCTGGATTTCCAGGATTGTCACACGCGTTATCCGACCGGCTGTAGCGCGGCGGCCGGCTATGATCCGGCATTGAATCTGTTAAAGAACAGGTTGATCCCGCCCCCGGGACCCGAACCCGTAAAGTATCTTACGAGGGAAGACGTCAAAAATCTCGACGCCAATACACCTTCCGGACTCACCGCTCACAATCATGCCGACTTTCAGGAAGATCTCCAGAAAATGGGGGAAGGCCAGATCTACGGGATCGTCGGGTACCTATTTTATTTTCAGCCCACCTCGGCGGAGAGCACAAACTGCCAACTTACTGGCCCTGTAGGCCAACTAAATCCGCAGGATGACTACACGAACGTTGACTTTCACATTGGGATAGGCTTTGAGGATCCTTCGAACAACAAATTCAGCAAGCATCAAGGACAGCAGAACAGCGTTATTGTTGAAATGACCCCGTACTCCCGCTTTCTGTATGAGAATGGAGTATGGACGCTGGATAACTTGCAGAAGGCCCAAAACAAACCCGTAAGGGTAGTGGGGCAACTTATGGTCGACAGCGAACACAATGTCCCGACTCAGAACTGTGCCCTCGCAGAGACAACGGATCAATTGGCTAAATGCTGGCGAGCCTCCGCCTGGGAACTGCATCCCGTGGTCCGTTTCCAGGTCTGTCGGTCAGGCACCTGCACCGCTAACTCCGAAGGTTGGGTGGACCTGGGGCAGTTGTAGCGGCAGAAGGCTTTGATCTTGCGGCTTTTACTGACGACTAACATGCTGGCAGGATCACGACTCTCGCAGGAAGCAGTGCAAAGAAAGGTTTTGCGAGGAGAAAGGCAGGACCCCGCCTCCTGGCCTTGCATCAGGTGTCCGAGCCCCCCACAGATGCACGATCCTCTCAAGGACACTGGGCCTCAAACGGGTGGATGTGGCCATGAGGACGAACAATCTGCCGCGGGGCGCTGATTCCGAGGTTAAGCCGGGTGTTTTCGGAGAGCAGCGACGATATTCATTGCTGGTTGCCGTGCTTCTAACGCATTGAGGTGGCCGAGATTTTATACCACCGCGAGTGAGAGAGCCTGTGTCCCACTTAAAGCCGGTACAAATGCTTAGTACACTTTTCCGCCCCGACCGTGAATCAGAGGTACCGACCGCCTTTCGTGGAGGATAAACATGGCAAACAAACGAGATTCCGACCTCCGGAATCCCGCACAACTGGGCGCTTCGAACGGGGCGGAGAGCAAGCGGCACTTCCCGCGTTACCAAACGATACTTTGGGCCGTGCTCTCAACATCGATTTTTGCGTTTTCGTCATGCGTTGATCTAAGCGAGATCACACAGCTTGCAAAATCGAGTCAAGACGTCGGCAACAGCTTCAAGCAGATAGCCGACGAGACTCTCAATTCGTGCAAAAGAGCAAATACCTTCATTCCCACAGGTCAACAGGCCCTGAGTTGCGACGTATACGCCAGGACTGAACCCTCGCTGATCAAGGTTAACGATGTGTTTTTCGCATATATTGCGAGCTTAGGGAAATTGGCCGGGGCAGGCACGGCCAAGAAAGATGAATTGGCCAACATTTCGACGGATCTTAAGCAAGCCGACAAAGACATCAACCAGGAAAACATTGACCGCGCGACCAAAGCGAGCGGCCTTGCTGATGCCATAACGCATATCATTGTGAGCGGATACCAGCAACACGAATTAGGCAAGATTATCGGAGACCAGAATGCCGCCGTTCAGGCTGTCGCGGTATTCCTCTCAGGTTACTCTGCGGACAAATGTGAAACCGCGCTAGAAGAGGAAAAACTCTTACAAAAGAATTACTTCCAGGATCAACTTGAGAAGTACGGCGCACACGAGCCGCTGGCGGCTTACCTCCTTAGAGCGAAGGACACTGATTACAAGGCAAGCATCGACGGGAAAATACAGGCGGTCAAGAAATACAAGCTGGCGGTCTCAAGCGTTGCTTCCGCCCACCAGAAGTTGTTTGAACAAAGGAACAAGTGGAGCACTCGGCAACTCATTACGGACCTTGCTCCGGAGATCCAGCAGCTCAGCGATTCGGCGACTTCAATGATCAAGGCGTTTCAATGAAGAGGTGAAACATGGGGTTGACGGCGGCAGATCTCAAGGAATTAGCGCACGACTTTCTTGACGTGGCACAAGCACTCTCGGATTACCGAACCGCCCATCCAATTTCGGATCCGCTTCAAAGGAACGATTTCAATGCTGCCTTCAGCCAAATCGTAGCCACCGCGGATAACCTCGAAAATCAGGCTGTATCCGCAGCTTTAGCCGCGATCACGACCTCTGCTCAGGCACTGAAAGTCGGCGTGCAGAGCGCGGCGGCCGCGGTGAAAAAGATCGCAGAGGTTACAAGCGTTCTAAAGATCGTGACGGCCGCCGTCGGGTTGGGCACAGCCATTCTTAGTCCTACCCCGCCAGGAGTGGCAAGCGCCCTGGGCAATTTAGTTCAGGCGATTCATCCGGAGGGGACTGGTCCTGACGATTAGTGGTGATAAATCCCCAATCCATAAGCTGAGACGCCAAGTCTGGTCAATCTCGATGCTGGTGCTTTACAACGGTGGAAGCGGTTAAGGAGGCCGCTTCCATGTTGAAACCGAGTCGCCCGCGGTCGAATCATAGATCCCGAAATCTGACCCTCCCAGAGTTGGAGCAGTCCAAGACTTCCGTTTTGAACACCCTCGGCTCTCTCCAATCGCGCCGCTCCTACCAGCACGCGATGGACGAGTTCATCGCCTGGTATTGCTCCGAACCCAGACTGGCCCTGAACCGAATCGTCGTCCTTCGATATCGCATGCACTTGGAGACCGTCCCTTTGGCTCCCGGAACCATAAACCTGAGGCTGGCGGCCGTTCGCAGGCTCGCCTACGAGGCATCGGACAGTGGATTACTCAGTCCCGAGCTGGTGGCGGGCATCCGCCGGGTCAAAGGCGTGAAGCGGCTCGGGCAGCCGGTCGGCAACTGGTTGACGGTTGAGGAAGGTCAGCAGTTAGTCGGCACGGTGCGCACGGACACGCTTCGTGGCAAACGAGACGCCGCCATGCTGGGTCTCTTACTCGGCTGCGGTCTTCGACGATCCGAGGTGGCCAACCTGGAGATCGAGAAGATTCAACGGCGGGACGGACATTGGGCGATCGTCGACCTAGTAGACAAGGCCGGTCACGTGCGCACGGTGCCGGTGCCGCTTTGGGCTAAGACTGCTATCGATAACTGGACTTCCGCCGCGGCCCTCGGTGGAGGTCGGCTGTTTCGAGCCATTCGGAGAAACGGCGCCTTGTGGGGCCGCGGGGTGACGCAGAATGTCGTCTGGTATGTGGTGAAGAACTGCGCGCAGCGTGCGGGGATTGAGAAGCTGGCACCACACGATTTGCGCAGAAGTTGCGCTCGCATGTGCCACGCGGCAGGAGGGGAGATCGAACAGATTCAGTTTCTACTGGGGCATGCCTCAGTCCAAACTACCGAGCGCTACATTGGGTGCAAGCAGAAGCTGGGTCAAGCAGTGAATGACCGCATTGAATTTCGACTCGGCACCAATTGAGACGGCACTTCGTCGGCCGGCGACCGTGAACTGCATCTAAGAATCGCACCGGCCAAAGGCTATTTGATTGACGCTAGGGCTGCTCCCGCCAACTGCTAGGCCGTGCTTGAATCTCGCTCTCCTTCGGAGTAGATTGCCTCAAGGAAGGCCCCGGCAGCAGTTCTCCTTCTTTTCGTCTTCCCGTAACGGGGCTGACGTCCGCGCCAAATCTAACGCCAGCACCCGCATGGAGCCTTCGTTGATGTCGAGGAGCACAGCCACTCGAAATCTGGTCTGGCGTTGTCGGCGCCCGGCCAGCTTGACCAGCTAACGCTGGTCTCCTTAGCTTTTGTCGGCGCGAACTGCCATCTTAGGAGGACCCATGGGAATTCCATTAGAGAACCCTAGTGCAAGTGTTCTCTCCCGCCGCGCGAGCCAAGCTAGCAACCTGGATAGGCTGGGCCTTGAGTTCAGCGAATCTATGGCCGGCTTCCTGGCTATGGGCGAAACCGACCCGCAGAACGGGGCGGAGCGAGGGCGGAGTGAGAATACGCCGTTGCGATTCGATGTGCAGATCCGCATTGATGACCTGGGCAGATTCCTGAGGGTCTTCGAACATGCTGCCGACCTGACCGGCACGATCACGTTTGCCCCGCTGGGCGGGATGTTCGCCATCCGGGATGGCCGATTCAATTTGTTTACGGTCGACCCGCAGACCGGTGTACGCCAGATGACCTATGCTTTCGCCTTCACGGCCGGTGACGGCCAGACCTACTATCTCGAAGGCCAGAAGAAGATTCACGACGATCCGAGCACCTTCACGCCGGTAAAGGACATGACGACGTTATTTACCATCATCCGTCGCGGCGAGGATGAACACGGCCCGGTGTACGGCGCTGGCGAACTTTACTTCCCACTTGACGAGGCAGCCGCACTTATCACGTCCATGAAGGTACAGGGGACAACCTCGTGGTGGCAGAAAACTGCTGCGCTCACGGCTTTCACCTCTTTCGCCTACGGGGCACTCAGGGATGAGTATTTGAGGGAGGCGCGGCTCTTCTACGACACCCAGTACGAAAACCTCGCGCTTACCGGCAGCCTCCAGACAAGTGACAGCATCGAGGTTCCGTTCTTTTTCGTCTCCGGCGTACATGAAAGAGGTTTCCCGTGGGGCGATACCGGGATCTTCTGGGACGTTCTGCTCGCGATTGGTAACGGGAAGGGAGGTTACGATCGGTACTGCATTACAGATCTGGTCCTAGAGGGGCTTCAGCTCGACGTTTCCAAGGGCGCGTACCGCTATCACGGGCCACTCTTCAAGCTGACTGAGGGTTATTCAACCGCATTTTCACAAATGCGAAAAAAGGGGGCGCCGCTTTCCGAATTTGAAACGGATTTCCAAGTGGAATTCGACGCCCAGCCTTATGATGCTGTCGCAGTCTCCTTTCCACTGGTTCCCAAGCTGGTGAGAAAGCTCTCCTCGAGAATGGCCAACGAACTTTGCAACCATCTCCCTGGCGAGGATCCTCTGGGAATCTACATCACCCCGCACACGGTGAGGGTTCGCTCCGGCGGTTTCAAGTTCCGAGGGGCTGCGGGAGACGCGACCGCCGGCGAAGTCGTGTGGAACATCGTGCCAACGAGCAGTTTCGGCGAAGCCGAACGAGGTACCTTCCGGAACTTGCGGGAACCCAAAATGCTCTATGGCTACTTTTGTGCCATTCGGGCGCAGGAACAAGCCGTACGCGTCCAGATTCACTCACGAACCCTTCGGGACGAGAAGGAGCATTGGATGAAAGATCGTTTGGAAGCCTTCCTCGGCGCCGTGGTTGCGCGCACGAGTTCGTCGGAAATGCTCATGGAGAAAGGGAAACTGACCGTTCAGCCCCTGGCTCCCGCCGGGCTCCCATCAGAGCGCGCGCCGCTGCTCGAAAAACTGGGTGAGCCGCTCCTCGAAGTGAACAATGATCAGTTCCCCACCGGAATATTCCAGCGCCGCATCGTCGAGGTGCTCGATCCCTCTGGCGTGCGCTGCCTGGCGCTGGAAGAAGACATGTCACTAATGAGGCTCGAGGCCATCGACTCTGACAAGAAAGTGACCGTGGCCAGTATCCGCGACAGCGACAAATTCCAGGCGCTTGACCGTGTCCTGGACATCACCCGGTTTGACGCCCTTGTCGAAACGAAATTAGCGACTTCGGGGAAGCCCCCGGACAAATTCCAGATTGGCATCAAGCCGAATTTCATGTTCGCCTACGACAAGCGGGATCGCACCACATACACAGATCCCGAGCTTGTTCATCATTTGGTGAAGCGCCTGCGTGGCCGCGGGTTCGCGAACATCAAAGTGGTCGAAGCCCAATCCACTTATGGGGAGTATTTCGATCAGCGAAGCGTAAAAGAGGTCGCCAGCTATCTCGGCTATGACGGCAGCGCCGGATACGAAGTGGTGGATATGACGTTGGATGCAGATGAGATGCGCCACCTCGGTCCACACTTGGGGATGCACCCTGTCTCGAGGGTATGGCGCGAATCCGACTTCCGCATCTCGTTTGCAAAAAACAAAACGCACGCCTATGCCTATTACACTCTGACGCTCAAGAACATTTATGGCGCTTTGCCCCTGGCGAACAAGTTCAAGGAGTACCACTGTAACCGCGGCATCTACGACACTACGATCGAATATCTCACTGCCTTCTCAGTGGACTTTGGACTAATCGATGGCTACCTGAGCGCAGACGGCCCTTTCGGCGTCTTCGCCGATCCGTTGCCGAAGGAGACGCATACCATTGTTGGAGGGCCGGACCTTGTGGCCGTCGATTGGGTTGCTGCCAGCAAGATGGGCATCGCTCCCATGATCGGGAAGCATATGAGGTTAGCGGTGAGCGCCTTTGGCAAGCCGGAGATCAAAGTTGTTGGCGATTTAAATCCCTACCGACCTTGGCTCAACGTGCCGGTAGCGCTCACCCTTTTCACAGACAAAGGCGTCGATGCGGATTACCACTTCGGGAATCTCATGTACTCCGCTGCCGCACAGATGGACGAAACCCACTTTCATCGCAAGAACAAGGCTCTCTACATGCGAATCCTACGCCGGTTCACAGTCCCTCTCCGCCGCACATTCTTTGTGCGAACGGGAGAAGCTCCCTCCGTCGCGAATCGTCTTTTCAGTTGGTTGTTCTACAAAATGGGGTTTTAGCAACCAGGAATTACCGGTGGCCACCGCAAGCTTCAATGGTGTGTGGGGGGCTGTTTTCGCCAGTTATCTACTGGCTTGGTCCTGGAATGTTTTATTAGTTTACCGAGAGCAGGCGCACGCGGATGACGCGCGATAGACTCACACCACAATCTGCTTGCACGCAGGCAATGCAACTACGGCCAAGAGATGACCTCGGCGGGGTCCGTGGGTTGCCGTTAAGGGGATCGGCGCGCCGTGCCTTTTCGGTCCTGCACAGCCTCCCTCCCACCCCGCCGAAGCTCGTCTGTAGTCTGTTTGGCGGAGTACGGGTTAGTTCCGCGAAAACGACTCCCTGAGAGGTTCCAGGTCGCGCCTAGACTGTCGCCACTTCGACCGCGGAGGGTCAGCTGCTCCTTGCCCGCCGAGAGGTCCCACACCTTGGCCGTGTCATCGTCACTGGTGGTAGCGAGACCTTGGCCATCGGGGCTGAAGGCCACGCTCGTAGCGAGCTCGTCAGTCTTTTCGAGGGACCTTCAGCAGTGGACGCCTAACGTTTAATTGCTCGGCCACTCAGGCGTGCGTTTAGCCGCAATCTTCACGTTGACATTGTGGAACCCGGGTAGTCCACCGTACTGACCCGCGATCTCGGCGATGACCCAGGACGCCGATGCGTCGCACACTCCCCCCTCGCCAAGGTCCACACTTAACTGCTGAAGAGCCTCACTCAACGCGTTTTGTAAATTGCCGTCAGATGATTTTCCTTCGTACTCGCGTTCCACGCTCATGGTTCCCCCCTCGCGCGCAAAGCCCTTTGCTCCGGTTCTCGCCAGGGCGCACGCTACCGTTTTGACCCGACCTCGACAATGCGTCCTCGGTCGGGGCTAACGGCCAGGATAGCAACAATAGCGGCTTTCGAAGCATGAGCCGCTGCTGAAGTAGCTCGAACCCCGACATCCTCCCCTGCAGATGCTTCCCTTGTCACAGAGCGCGCATGCCCCGCTGAGCATGCTCGTGTTGAAATTCCGGTTATAGGCGAAGGCCCCCTCCTTCGTCCAAATCTCCTGCAATGACTCAGTGCGGAGGTTCCCCTCTATGAATCGGTCCGAATAAATCGAGACACATCCCTTAACGTTCCCGACACTGTCGATGCCGACCACTCGCATTCCCGCCTGGCAACCACTCCAGACAGAGATGGTCCCTGGACAACTGCGAAGATACGGCTCGTACTCATCAAAATATCCAATGTCGTCGCCGGCATAGACCCTGAGTGCGCCGGCGCGATACTTTTCAGCGATGAATTTGGTGATCTGCCCGAGTTTCGCCGTGTTAAGGAGGAATCCTTCTCTCCCCGCCATGTTGCCCATGCCCGTAGCAATCTGGAGTTGCCAGATGTCCACTGCGTTTGCCACCAGAAGGTCGTACATCTCCTCGAGGTCGGCAAGATTAAAATCAAGAAGGCATGTCACTACCGCAATGGGAATGCCGGCCTGCCGGAGCATCTCAAAAGCGGCGAGGACTCTTTTGAATGAACCTTTTGACCTCCTGATTCGGTCGTGGTTTTCCTCCATGCCATCGAGCGAGACGCCCACGTTGTTCAGCTTCGCACCCTGAATTCTCGAAATTTCTTCCGCATTCATGAAATAGGCGTTGGTAATTATGTTCGCCTCAGCTCCGCCGTCGGACATCCGGCGTGCCACTTTTTCCCATCCTCGATAGAGGAATATCTCACCGCCAATAAATGTGATCTGGCGGCAACCAAGCGTGAGTAGATCGTCCGCCACCCGCAGGCATTCGTCCACCGTAAGTTCGTTCGCGCGGGCTCTCCCCGCGGACGAACCGCAGTGGAGACACTTCATGTTGCAGCGTAGCGTCAACTCCCAAACGGCGTGTTCGGGAACGTATACCCTCTCATTCATCGGTCCTCCTCTTGCGAAGGCCTCCTAGGAGGAGCCTGCCGGAGATAGATTTTCCTCTATGAAGAATCCGTAACTTGCAAGCATCAAGAAGTCGCTAAGTCGTTGATTCTACGTAAGACGAATCGTATCTCCGACAGGTTCGAAAGTGGCCGAGAAGCCGTTTCATCTGCACTGAGTTTCACGCCTGCTTCATAGGGGCAGCGTACATCATCTTCGGAATGTCTTTGCGGAGCTCCACGAATTCGCACGCAACCCCCGCTACGTCTTTCATCTCGCGGATCTGCCAGTCTGTAAAATACATCCGCTTCAGATCCTGACTCGTGATGACTGCATATCTGAGCACCATCGGTTCCTCGAGTTTGACCGTATATGTATCGCAATCGATACCCAGGACATCCTTGACCATTCGCTTTTGCCAGTCCTCCAGGTAGAGAACGACTGTTTTGACGCCATTGATGATGGGCATATCCTCCTCCTTGAGATAGCATCTGCTGCACTTCGTTTTGGGTAAACACCGGGGAACGGGTCGACCTGTGTGGGTCTGACCCACGACAATTTAACAAGCATTGGCTGGACTAAAAGCCGCGCCAGCCGTACTATTTACCAATGGTTCATAACACAGACTTATACTTAGTGCAATGAGTGCAGTCAAAGTGCATCGTGACGCCTATCAAATAAACGGCAAAATGAAGCTATCAGCTACTCTCAAGTTGGGGTGCCAAGGCGCAGGATCGCTCTCACCACTTTGCCGGCGTCAGAGGCGACGGCGGGCTGCGCCCGGCAGGCCTCTGAGACGACAGCCTCTGCCCGCCCCGGCGATCACACTGTCACTCCCCTGCAGCTGCTCTTCGACCTCACGAAGCAGCGCGCGGCCGCGGCTGGGCATGTTCTGTTTGTCCATCCAGGGCCTGTAAATAAGCCTCTCGAGGTCGGAAGCTCCCCCAAGTATCGGTCATCCCTCCAGGCATAAGACATGAAGAGCTTGCCGCCGCTTGGCCTGCGCATCTGTGGGAATAACCTCTCACGATTCTGCGGCCATAGCAGCGAGACGTTTCTCACCCGGTTTGGCATGGCGCAAGGACGCGGTTTCCCGAGGATTCTCGACTGCCGGAACCTGGAGAAGTGTCGGGAAAATCCCCAAGTAACTAGTCCAGTGCACAACCTTCCAAAAAGCGAGTCCAGCGCTTGATATCCTGCGAAAACCTGAGAGCCTTTTACGCGGGATCGGCCCCCCCCTTGTATCTCACATCCTGCGAGTGTATATATTAGCTTGTCGTAGCTTTGACCTAGAGTACACAGGTTTATTCCAATCTAAAGTGGGGCGCGCATGTGCAACCCTGAGGAGGGGGGATATGTCCAAGCAGATTTTACGAGCTGCCATTGCGGTCTTCTTTTTGTGTACTTCTACTTCCTTGCTTCCTGGCTGGAACAGCGAAGGCCACATGGCCGTAGCCTATGTTGCCTATCTAAGGTTGCAGCCAGGGACAAAGCAGCGGGCTATCGCTTTGCTGAAATTGAATCCTTATTATGCCAACAAGTGGTCGAAGATGATCCCGAGGGGGACCTCCGATGCAGATTACCAGGAAATGATTTTTATGATCGCCGCCACATGGCCGGATGAGATTAAACAGGACCCTAATTACAAAGACGACGGAACCCAAGATGGCGACAAGCCGGACGGGCCTGTGTCTTCTCAGAATATTGGCTACACAGATACGCTCCGCCACAAATACTGGCACTTTGTGGACATGCCATTCTCGCAGGATGGGACCGCGTTGAACGGCCCGACGAGGCCCAATGCTGAGACACAGATAGTAGTGTTCCGAAAAGTCCTTTCGGGCAACGGGAACGACGCGCTGAAGTCTTATGACGTTGTGTGGCTGATGCACTTGGTCGGAGATGTCCATCAGCCTCTACATTGTACGAGTCGGTTCAGCGAGCAATTGCCTGACGGCGATGCTGGCGCCAACCTGGTGGAGCTCAATCCTGACCCTAGCAAGAACGAACTGCATGCCTTTTGGGACGATATCCTAGGGACGTCAAATGATCCTGTGAGTGCTATGCATGTGGGAGAAGGTCTCCCTTCGCCAGACGCAACAATGGCGGGCGATATCAATGTCGACGATTGGATTAGCGAGAGCTTCCAGGACGCGAAGACCGATGTTTACATCCTGCCGATCGGCCCGGGCAAGGGGCCTTTTACTCTAACACCACAATACGAAGCCGCAGCCCGGCAGGTGGCCTCACAGCGCATCGCTTTGGCGGGTGTCCGTCTCGCAAACGTTCTGAACAATGAGTTGAAGTGAAACATGACAGCAAGCCGTATCTGGCTTTACCATTGTCTTCACTGGCTTGACACCCCGAAGGGGGCAGCCGGCCGTGTAGAACGTGAGGGACAGTGGCTGAAGATTATGCGTCGCAATGCACTCGGCTGCTGACCACGTGGGGGCTATCTCTGTGCTTTTGCCGTCCAAAGCCAACGACACGAGCGCATCGGAAGAAGGTCGTTTCGCGTCTGTGCGGTGCCCGGTTGACGGCGTTGCAACGGGGCAATGACTTGCTGTGTATTTGTCGATTATCGACCCTTACATTCTTGTTTCGGTCGTAGGCAGTGTCCGGTGTTGACGGTTCTAGGTATTCGCGTCTAGAGCTGTTGCGATCCCCTTGTGACTCGCAAATGGCTGTTGGATACTTGGGCTGTACTCGCCAGCTATAGGGATTCGAACTGGGTCATGCGGCGACGCTAGCGCTGACGGAATTAAATTCCGAGTGCGCGTTCCGGCCGCTGCGGGGGCGCATAATAATGACCCATCGGGAACGAATTCTGGCGGCCATCGGTGGCGAGGTGCCCAACCGGCTAGCGCCTCGCGTCGATTCCCCCAACATGCCAATTTCTGTAGATGGTAATTGGGATTTCCGGGCGGAGGTCACCTGCTGGTTGTTCATGTTTTCATTAATCGGCGTTGCATTTTCTGCAGGATAGGAAAAGGCTAACCGCATTGAGTTTTGCACTAAAACTTCCTAAATTCTGCGGAAATTCCGGTTGACTCTCGTGAACGAAAGCCGTAGCATCCAACCTAGCTTTCCGCCTTGCTTGTGAGGTGGGAGGATTTCCCCTTGCGGGACTGTGATGGCGTTGGGCGCTTTTTTAGGCATCCCTCCAGCGGGTTCTTGGGTCAGAAGGAGATTATCTTTATGTTAAGGTTAATCTCGGCCGAATTCTGCCCCGACATACGACGGAAGTGCAACGGCATCTGGTTCGCCCCGTTCATCACTTTGCTGTTGGTTCTGGCAGCATGCGTACCCGCCTCGGCGCAATTGTATAGCGGTTCTTTGACGGGCGTCGTCACCGACCCATCCGGAGCGGTGGTTCCTGACGCGCAAGTGACGCTGACCGACACGGGGAAAGGATTCGACTACAAGACCACCACCAACACGGTGGGGCGTTACCTCTTGCGGTCGCTGCCTCCCAGCATTTACAAGCTGACAGTGGAGAGCAAAGGGTTCGCCCAGTTCACGCAAGACCGAATTGTTCTGGACGTAGATCAAAACGCCACCATTGACGTGACCCTTCGAGTTGGCGGAACGATGCAAGCGGTGGAGGTGAAAGCCACGCCACCTCTGCTCCAAGCCCAGGATGCCACAACCGGCCAGGAGATCAACC
>Ga0181535_10004068_pt1 | contig 16504 bp, 10 predicted proteins | sample PEATcosm2014_Bin_44_FD_119774 | JGI IMG/M metagenome (GOLD analysis project Ga0181535, IMG submission 119774) | Peatland microbial communities from MTU Mesocosm Facility, Houghton, MI, USA - PEATcosm2014_Bin17_30_metaG | ecosystem: Environmental > Terrestrial > Soil > Wetlands > Peat | place... | reverse complement strand
TCTTCGTGATATATGGTTATTATAATATGAAAAAGGATTTTGCCCTGAAGTTTCCCGGGACAAAAGTGAATCTTTTTTCCATTTTATCGGAAGGAATAAAAAAGCACTTTAAAGTTTCACTGATAATATTCGCAGCCGCGGTAATAGCTCTCGTGCTCAGCCTGACGGTCGGTATAGACGCCACAAAAAGGCTTACCAATTCCATATTACATCCCGGGGAATCTTTTTCCACTTCCAGGCTTCATATCTGGGTCCCCGCCATGAGGATAATCCGTGACAACCCGTTGCTGGGCACCGGGGTCGATACATTTAAAAGCGTCTTCCCAAAATATGAAGGCACTAATTTCGCCGAGATAGACGGCGCCAATGTCTCCTCAAGGACGGCTCATAACGAACTGCTCAATATTGCGGCCACAATGGGCCTCCCTGCCCTTGGCGTCTATTTGCTGATGGTCTTCGCATATTGCGTCATGTGGTACAGGTCGTTTTTACGCACGCCCGAAGGGCTGATGAGATGGCTCTCGCTGGCCGCGTTTTCCGGGGTCGTGGCGTATCTCGTGCAGAACCTGGTTTCATTCGGTGTCGCAGCCATAAACACGTATTTGTATATTTTCTTTGCTCTGCACGCAGTCCTTTACGCGCAATATTATAATAAAAAACCGAAAATCCTGCGTATTTACGGGGAAAATTCGCCATCTGCCTGGCTTATTAAGTCTTCTCTGGAAGTATTATTAATATGTCTTGCCCTGTTTTTCAGCTACAAAGCGTATATGATGTATTCAGCCGACGTTCATTACAACAAGGGCAAAATATATGGCAATGTTTCCAACAGATGGGACCTTGCGGTGCAGGAGCATATCAAATCCGTCCAGGAAGAACCTTTCGAAGTTAAATATTACGTTTATCTTGCACTTGCCTATGAGAGGCTCGCAATGACAACTCAGGACAGGAACGTACAGTTGCAGCTCCTTCATAACGCCGCGGAAAATTATAAAAAAGGGGTGGATTTAAACCCGGGAAATTCGTATTACTGGGGCAATCTCGGAAGGATCTATGCCTCCCTGGGCAAGGCCGAGGACCCGAAATATTTTACGGATGCGGAAAAATATTACCTTATCGCGATAGAAAAAGCCCCTGTTACTGGATTGTTTTATTCGAACACGATCGAACTTTACCTGAGCCTAGGGATGCTCGACAGGGCCATTCCGTTGATGGAAAAACTCGTGAACTGCGACAAATCGCTTGCGGCCGGTTCCTATTTCCTGCTTGGCAACATATATTTCGGGCAGAAACAATACGCTGATTCCGAAAATGCCTACAGAAAATCAATCGACCTTAACCCGCAGTTCGGGCAGACTTATTATAATTTGGGGATAGTTTGCGCTTCAAGGGGCGACAGGGAGTGCGCCAGATTTTGCATGGAAAAGTACCTCGAACTGATGCCCGGCTCAGAAAAAGAAGCAGATGCCAGAAAACTCTTGAAGGAACTCTCAAGATAGCGGTTAAAAAGCCCCTTTGGGGGATATTTTGCGCGCTTTTTTGAACATTTCCGAAGCCTCTGATTTCCTTCCCTCTTTTTCATATACAGTGGCAAGGCCTATCAAAGCGTCCGCCAGGCCCGAATTGAGATCACGCGCTTTTTTGAAATATTTCTTTGCGTCCTTGTTTTTGTCCTGCCTGAACATGACCCAGCCCATCCCCACATAAGAATCGGCATCGGAAGGGTTCAATTCTATTGCCTGCCTGAATTCCCGTTCCGCGTCCTTCAGCCGTTCTTTTTTGTAATTAACCCATTTGTAATATACCCAGCCAAGCCCTATCCTCACACCAGCGGAATCCGGGTTTAATTCAACGGCCTTTAAGAACCTTTTCTCTGCTTCTTCAAGGTTGTCCTGGTGGTAATTTACCCATCCCAATCCCACATGTGCATCGCCGTAATTCGGGTCAAGCTTGATCGCGGACCTGAATTCTTTTTCAGCCGCGTCCAGCTGGCTTTCCCCGAGAAGGAACATCCTGTAATAAGTCCATCCAAGCCCGACATAGGCGTCAAGATCGTTTCCCTTTATGGTCTTTACCTTTAAAAATTCATTTTCGGCCTCTTCAAACCGGCCCTGCTTGTAATAAACCCAGCCAAGCCCCGTGTATATCTCAAGTTCTTCGGGCTTTAAGCTTGCGGCTTTCAAAAAACTTTTTTCCGCGTTCTTATGTTCGTTCATGAGATAAAAAAGCCAGCCCAGACCGGTATGTGCGTCCGCGTATTTCGGATTTATTTTCAAGGCTTTTTTATGCTCAGCCACGGATTCCGGGAATTTTCCCCTGCTGACATAAACCCCCCCGAGTCCGAGGTGTGCGTCCGCATACGATGGTTTTAATGATATGGCTTTTTTAAAGGCGGACTCGGATTCCGGGAGCATTTCCCTGTTGTAATATATCCTGCCCAGGATTATGTATGCGCTGGCAAAAAGCGGGTCCCTGTCTATAGCCATTTTAATGTAAGTTTCCGCTTCCTCATACCTTCCAAGCTGGTAATAGATGTCTCCAGTGCAAAAATTGGCGTCGGAAAAATCGGGATTGATGGTTATAGCATTTTTCAGCTCGGCTTCGGCTTCCTTGAAGCGCCCCTGTGTTGCGTAAACCCTTGCGAGGGCCACATAAGCATCGGGATAATTTTTATCGTCCTTTAACGCCCTCTTGGCCTCTTCAACAACCTCGTTAAGCTGTTCCTTTGTGCCGTAAACGGAGCATAGGCATGTGGGAGGATCGCTCATCGAGAATCTGGGGTCATTTTTCTGCTTTTTAAGAAGTTCTTTGTACAGCCTGACAAGGGTTTCTTTTTCAGCCACCACGTCCTCCGGGAACACATTTTAAATTTTGAATATAATATCAACATACTATTATTTTTGCAAGAGATAAATACCGTCCTGCGCCCTGAATTCAGCGATATTGTTCCTGTCTTTCTCCCGCTCGATGTATGCTCCCGCCCATTTTTTTGCCGAATCAAGGTCGCCTTCCATTGAGTAAAGCTTTACCAGCAGCCTGATAGACGCCGTATAGTACGGGTCAATGTCCACCGCGCGTTCAAGATACTTTATCGACCTTTGGATGTCGTTCATATAAAAGAAATAGGACGAAGCGATCGTTGCCATTATGCCTGGGTCCTCGGGGCATGTTCTTTCTGCCATCGCGCGTAAATTCTCAAATCCCAGGCGGTCGCCTTTGAGCGCGGCGTATTCGGCCCCGGTTATAAAATATCTGGAAAGAAGCCCCCGGTATGCTATGTCAAGGTTTTTTGAGTTATAATAATCCCTGATGGTGCAAATTTCCAGCCACCGGGAAGTGGCGGGGACGGCTTTTTTATCCCCGGATAGCCTGTAAATTATCCCGTATAATGAAGGAAATATGGCTTTTTCGGGATATGACGTAAACTCCGTACAAAACACCCTTGCTCCGGGCGCGTAAGCTGTTTCCGAATTTATTTCGTGCAGTTTTTTTTCAGACATATCCGTCCTGTCGGACGCATATGGCCGAAGGTCGAATAGATTTGCATTCAGGTCATATACATCCATATTCCTGAAATAACCCGCTATCTGTTTCATGTATAGTATGTTAAATACAGGGGTGTCGGAGGCGCATAGCAGCCTGTCGCCGGGCGCAAGCGTCTTATATATGTTCATTGGATGATCATAACCCAGGAACCTGCGCGATGAATCGTTTGCCTGATAATTCACCGCAAACGGAAAAACCGGCAGCAGCATTAAGGCGAAAACAAAAATTACCCCCGGCTTTTTGCCGATAATGCCGTAAAACCAGAAAAGCCCCACTGCCGCCGGCAAAATAAACGCGGCGCAGCTTAAAATATAGAATCCCTTATTCACATATACAAATACGGGTGAAAAAGAATCGGCGGTGAAAAATGCAACGGCAACGGTGTTGGCAACAAAAAATATAATAACCGTCCAAAATACAGCCTCTTTTTTTTTGTATAAAAGATATAAGCCGGGGATGGAAGGAATTATCATGATATTGACGGCCAATAATACGAGTTTTAACGCCGTAGATAGCTTGAAAACAATGGAAGCCGGGGTCATTGGGCCGGGATCATGCGCTGAATACACCTTCCTGGAAATATAACCGAACGCTTCCGCGTAAGTTGAGATTCCCGACCAGTGAACCGCCGGGTCCGCGGCCATCCTGATAAAAATATAAAGGACAGGGGTAAGGAAAGATATCAAAAACAAGTTAAAACAAACCGTCAGGTCCGAAAACGACAGTTTTTTGTTCCTGTAGAAAACCGAAAAAAGCACGATCACCATTGCAGCGACCGTAGTCTGGTGGAGCGACTGCAGGAATCCGGCCAGGAATGCCGCCATAAAGGCGTCCTTTTTATAACCAAACAACCTGTGACGCATGGCAAAACATGCGCAGGCGGCCGTTGCCGCGTATGCCAGCATGCGGATCCCGCCTTTTGCATGGGAAGATTCCGACCAGAAAACCGTGGAAAAACAAAGGAACATTGCGGCAGCCAGCGAAAGAAATGCGGCCTCCGTGCCGTCCGTGTTAAAAACAGACCTTATAAACTCCACGGAAAGGAAATAAACGGCAATGAACAGGAGCGCGCCGCAAACGCATGAAAAAATATTGACCCTGAATGCAATGTCTCCCGCAGGCAGCAGTGTTGATATTTTTGAGCACAACATATAAAGCGGATAACCGGGCGGATGCCCGAGCCCGAGAGTGTATGAGGAAGCAACCGTTTCTCCGTCGTCGCCAAGATATATGGTGGGAGGCGCGCTGATGAGGAATATCAGCGTTACAAGGATAAAAAAAACAGCCGGTAAAAAATATTTTTTATACCGAACAGTTGCGGGATTAACGGGCGGAATTTTTAATGGCATCGATCTCCGCCTGCAGGTCGGCTTTTTCGGTCAGGTCGTTCGTCGATTTTAACAGGATATCGAGCCACTCAAGAGCCCTTACCGGGTTTCTTTGCTCAAAAAGTTTTGCCAATATTTTTACAGCAGTCAAGTCATGTTTGTCATTATTATAAATGATGCGCACATAGTCTATGGCACCGTCTATGTCGCCCATGTAAAACAACAGTGTTGAGGCTATCTGGTTCAATATTTCCGGGCTTATCGGCGCGGTGTTGAAAGCAAGTTTTATATAATTTTCCGTGGACGCCCTGTCTCCGGTCATCGCGGCGTACCTGGCTTCCATTACGAAATACCTGGCCGCAACATCACGATAATAAAGGTCATTGTTCGAATTGTTGTAGAAATCCCTGATGGAATATAATTCGGATATCTTGTAAGTTCCTGGAACGGGTACTTGAGATGCCGTCATCCTGTAAATGATCCCGTATTGCGTGGAAATGATCTTTTTATTTACCAGATCGTTGGCCCCCGTAAAATAGGAGTACCTGGCGTTGGATGTGCAGATTGCGGCTTCTATTTCATCGATTTTTTCAGCGTCTTTTTCTTTCATGGACGGGAAAACCGATCCGTCAAGGTAATATGCGTCGCGGTCGTAAGTCCTGATGTATCCGAATTTATTAAGGCATGTTTTTGCGTAAACTATGTTGAAAAGCGGCATGTCCCCCCTTACCATAAGCACGTCCCCTGGCGCCAGCGATTTTTCAATGTTTAACGCGTGATCGTAAGCAAAAAATGCCCTTGAATGGTCGCTTATGTCGAAGTTAACAAAACTCATAATGGCAACCGGCACGCACATCACCGCCAGCAAGAACCCTCTTTTTATGCCGTATTTAAGGTTCAAAAAATCCACGACGGTAAAAATACCGTATCCGGCAAGGAACGCCGGTATTACGTCCCCTATCAAGTAAAAATTCTTTCCGGCGTATGTGGAAATTGCGGAAGTGGAATTTTCAGCGAATCCGGCGGCGGTGTTCATGGCATAAACAAGCGCAAGAAGGTTTATAATAAAAAAAGATATCAAAAAAGAAGCGGTGTTTTTGGATCTCCTGAAAAAAACAAACATTCCTAAGAGCGCAAAAACCGCCGCTATATTGTATTTGTTCACATATTCCGAGAAATATTTAAAAAACTTCATGAAATATATACCAAAATCAAAGGCCTCGGACTGCTGCCTTATATAAACCCTGCGAAATATATGGTCCATTACCTGGGACGGCGTCGAAATAAAACCGAAATTTACGGGAACATGGGCCGCCGACCGGATGAACAAATATATATACGGCGTAAGGAACGGCAGGAGAAAAAGAAAAACTGAAAACAGGGATTTTACGGCGTCAAGTTTTTTCCTGTTTGCAAATATCATCATGATAACAATAAATACGCTGTAAAGGGCCGCCGAGCTATGGGCGGAAGCGAAAAATCCCGACAAATAAAAGGCAAGATACATATATTTTGCCGAGCCAGTATTGAGATTTTTCATAGCCGCATAAAATCCGCATAGCACGAGCAGCATTGCGGTCATATAGACCGCCCCCTTTGCGTGTATGGACTCGAACCATATCATCGAGGACATGGCATAAAGGGCGGCAATAACTGCCGAGGACAATTCAAGCGTAAATATCCGTGTTTTGCCTCCCGTCACATGTATGATGAACTGTCTCGTTGTCAGATAGAGCATCATCATGCAAAGCACTCCAAAGATACCGGCAAGCAGATTCATGCGGTAAGCCGGGTCTCCCGCCGGCAAAAGCGTCGCTATCTTCCCCGTAAGCATGGCAAGAGGATAGCCGGGAGGATGCGGTATCCCGAGGGTGGCGGCCGCCGCCGCGATCTCTCCGCTGTCTCCCAGATATATCGTGGGAGGCATCGTTGATATGTATATAAAGGACAGGATAACGGCCGCAGCCGATATTGCCAGTATTCTTTTCATTTTACACCGCCCTGCATCTTGGCTTTTTGTTGCTCGATGGAACCTGTTATCTCATTTATTTCCTGGGTGTCCGCTGCTCTTTCCCTGTCGCTGGAAAGCCTCGGATACATTGATTTCAGGACCAGCACGGCCTTTTCCGCGTCGAACCGCATATACAACTTTGCAAGCAGACCGTAAGCGTTTAAATCGTACGGGTTGTCGACAATTACTTTCTCAACAAAAGGTACGGCGGACACCGGGTCGTTAAGGTCCAAATTGTATACAAGGGAAATATTCATATACACTCCCGGACTTTTTACGCTTCCTTTCGACGCTTCAGATATGTATTTTTCGGCCAGAGGCCTGTTCCCCTCCAGAGCCGCGTAACGCGCCCGGGCTATCAGGTATGAATCCGCTATTGAACGGTAAAAAATATCCGGACTTTGTTTTGCGTAAACGCAGCGTGTCGCATACATGTCAAAAAGCCTGCCTGTGTCCGGCAAAAAAGCTCCGGCAGGTCCCGGCTTGTATAATATACCATAAAGGTTGGTTTCCCCATTGTATTTTTTGAACGGCCTTATAGACGTTTCATAAACCTTTCCTTTATTTGCCTCTATGGTATCCTCCTCGATTTCCGCGAATTCATCACGATCCCATTTATGCCTCATGTGTGAATAAAGCGCGTATGAAAGCATTGTGCCTCCGGTATCGTAAACGCTTATATCGCGGAATTGTTTTTTTACCTCGCGCAAATAGGCTATGTTAAAAAGAGGGCAGTCGTTGCCGGTAAAAAGTATCGACCCCGCAGGGACCGATGACAGTATGTTTTGCGCGTTATCATACGCGAGGAATTCCGACGATTTATCGGAAATCTCATAATTCGATAATATCATGAGCGCGGGCATGAAAAACATAATGCCGTAGACAAATTTTTTATCCAGCGTGAATTTTTGGCCGAGAAAACGAACCATCCCAAAAACTCCCGTCATGGCAAAAAATGCCGGGATTATGTCGTTCGAAAGATAAAAATTTTTGCTTGCATAAAGTGTCAGCGGTGACAGGTCGTTTATCGGAAAACCGGCGGACGTATTGATCACATAAATAAGGGCAGAGAGATTGGCCGCATAAAAGCAGGCAAGATAGACCAACAACCTGCTTGACCTTGTATATATATGATACATGCCCGCAATGCAGAAAATGCCGAGGAGCCAGTAATTCTGCAGATAAAAAGAAAAATAATTTCCGAACCTGAAAATTATGGCGTCAAATGACGAGTTCTTGGAATTGTTGTAATTATAAGTCTCCCTTATAATATGGCCGAACACTTCCCTGTAAGTTTCCAGATTACCCCAATTGATCACAGGCGAAGCCTTCATCCTTATAAACAGATATAAATACGGGGTTATCAGGGCGAACAGAAACAGCGCAAGGCAATAAATATATTTCTTCGGGGAGACACTGCGCCAACCCATAAATACCAGCGCCGGAACCGCGAACAGGAGGTACATTGACGAAGAATTATGGACAGGTATCATAAAACCAAGGCTGTAAAATGCCGCGTAAAAATATTTCATCCGCCTGTTTTCGGCGTATTTCAGGATAAAATACAGGGATACAAGGATGACCAGGTACATCAAAAGATAGACGGCGCCTTTTGAATGGACCGATTCGAACCAGATCTGCTGTGAAACAGCTATGGCAAGAGCCCCGAAAGCCGCCGCCGGCTTTCCATCATCGTTTTTAAATATCAGCCTCAAAAAAAGCGCGCCGCAGACATAAAACATCACGAACACCAGGACCCCGAGCGCCGCGGCGCATAAATTGGCCCTGAATGAAATGTCGCCCAGCGGGAACAATGATGCGATCCTGGTCACCAGCATATATATGGGATATCCGGGCGGGTGCCCGATGCCGAGCGTCGCCGCGGCCGATATCACTTCGCCGTCGTCGCCAAAATACATGACCGGCGCCGCCGTATGGGCGTATATAAAAAAAAGAGCCGCGGCCGCCAGTGCGATAAAATATTTCATTAAACGAGCTCCTTTATTCCATGCCGGCCGAGACTATCAGTTCCTGCGCGGCCTTGAGCGATGTGTCGGTCACGGTTTCACCGCTTAAAAGTTTTGCCACTTCCCTGACCTTTGCCTGGCCGTCAAGCTTTACTATCCTTGTCTCGGTCTTGCCGTCGGCGACGTATTTGCCGACCGAATAATGCGTGTCCGAACAGGCCGCTATCTGCGGCAGGTGCGTTATGCACAGCAATTGTTTTTTTCCAGATATTTCCCTGAGTTTTTTTCCGACAACCTGTGCGATCTTTCCCGATATTCCCGTGTCTATCTCGTCAAAAACCATCACCGGTATCGGGTCGACCGCGGATAATATGTTCTTTATAGACAACATTATCCTGGATATCTCGCCGCCGGAAGCTATCTTTACGAGCGGTTTGAGGTCCTCACCCGGGTTTAGCGACAGCATGAATTCCACGTCGTTTATGCCGGAACTTGTGACCTTATACTTTGCGGCGCCTATGATAACTCCCAGGTCTCCGTCACCGGCTGGCACATCCTCGACCGCCACATTAAAAGAGGCCTTCAGTATCCCGAGGTCCTTGAGCTCTTCCTCTATCCTGGCCCCGAGTTCTTTCGCTTTTTTATGCCTTATGTCAGATAATTCGCCGCTTGCTTTTGCAAGGGTTTCCATGCATTTAATGGAAAGCTTTTCTTTCTCCTTAATCGTCTCCGAATTGAATTCCACGTCTTTTTTTTCGGCAAGCAGTTCTTCATGGTATTGCTTGAGCTCTTTAATCCCGGCTTTTTTATATTTTTTCATGAGGGATTCTATCAAGGATATCCTCTCCTCGGCCTCCGTAAGCCTTGCCGGGTCAAACTCAATCTTATCCCTGTATGAAACAAAAAATTCCCTTATTTCCTCAAGCTTGATCGTCGCCTCGGAAACCAGGTCCGTCACCTGCGACATTGATTTTACGTCGACCTTTGCTATGTCATCCATGCTGTCCTTAGCCTTGTAAACAAGGTCTATAGCGCCGTCGCCTTCCTGATCGAGCGAAGAAGGAGATATCATATTAAGGACATTTACCACCGAAGCCTTAACCGATTCGGCATGTACCATGACGGCCCTTTCGGAATTCAGTTCTTCAAGCTCGCCATCCCCGCCCAGCGCGGCATTTTCCAGATCATTCAGCCTGAAATTCACCATTTCAAGCCTTTCCGCTTTCTCGCTTTCCATTGAGCGAAGTTTATCCAGCTCCGACATGATGCCGTTATATTCGGCATAAAGCCCGGCTGTTTTAGCCTTGATCTCTCCGCAGCCGGCATAGGCATCAAGCAGTTCCATATGTATCTCCGAACGAAGAAGCGACTGGTGTTCATGCTGACCGTGTATGTCAACCAGTCCTTTTCCGAGCCTTTCAAGGAACGCAAGCGTCGCGTTAGAGTTATTAATGAGTATCCTTCCTTTCGAGTTCCTGCTGATTTCCCTTCGGATGACCAGCACAGGTTCGGCAAGGTCGATTCCCGCTCCTGAAAGCAGTTCATTGACGTTTTTTAGGGCGCCGGCGTTCGATGAAAAATCAAATACGGCCTCAACAACCGCTTTATCCTCGCCCGTCCTGATATTTTCTATATAACCGCGTTCACCAATCGCTGTATTTATTGCCCCGATAAGTATGGATTTTCCCGCCCCTGTTTCTCCGGTAAGTATGTTAAGCCCGGGGCCGAAATCTATCTCAACATCCTTTAAAAGCGCGTAGTTCCTGATCTTTAAAGCTGTAAGCATGCTTCACCTTTTATTTCGCGCCCTGCATTAATTCCATAATGGCGCGTTCTATTCCTTTTTCGGAAATGCCGCAATCCGCCCTCAGCTGTTCCATGGTGCCGTGCTCGATAAACTTGTCTGGGATGCCTATTAATTTCGACCTAAAACCGGACAGCCCCGCGCCATGCATCGCGGAGATCACCGATTGCCCGAAACCGCCTTCAATCACACCCTCTTCTATGGTTATTAATCTGCCTGTCTTTTTTACGGAATGAAGTATGGCCCGCCTGTCGAGCGGTTTGGCGAACCTGGCGTCTATTACCTCTATTGACGCGCCTGTTTTAATTTCGGCCTTTTTTGCCGCGGCAAGCGCCTCATATAACGGCGTTCCGAGGCTCACTATCGTAAGATCCGACCCCCGTTTTATCCTTTTCGACCTTCCCATGCGTATGGGAACCCTGAATTTTATGCCCCCCGGCCGCGCCGCGGCGCCTCTTGGGAACCTTATTGCCGACGGGCCCGCGCCGTAACCTTCGGCAGTTAAAAGCATTCGCTCAAGTTCCGTTGCGGAAGACGGCGACATAACCACCATGCCGGGAATCATTTTCATAAATACTATGTCAAAAACCCCGTGATGCGTCGGGCCGTCCTCGCCCACGAGCCCGGCCCTGTCAAGGGCGAATATTACCGGTAATTTATGCAGGGCCACGTCATGTATTATCTGGTCAATAGCCCTTTGCAGGAACGTCGAATATATGGCAACCACCGGCCTAAAACCGTTCTTTGCAAGTCCAGCCGCGAATGTCACGGCGTGTTCTTCCGCGATACCCACGTCAAAAAAACGGCCGGGAAATAATTCCTTGAACCTTGAAAGGTTCGTCCCTTCTATCATTGCGGCCACAATGGCTGTTATTTTCCCGTTTCCCTGCGCCATTTTTACAAGCTGGTTCGAAAATACCTTTGAGTAGGATGGTGCGCCTGAAGTTTTCACGGGTTCGCCGGTTTCCCTGTTGAAAGGGCCTATCCCGTGGAAAAGCGTGGGATTTTTCTCGGCAGGCCCGTATCCTTTCCCCTTTTTTGTTATGACATGGACCAGTTTTGGCCCCTGTATTTCCTTGAGCTTCATAAAAGTTTCCGTAAGTGTTTTAATGTTATGCCCGTTTGTTATCGGCCCAAAATATTTAAATCCCAGTTCTTCAAATAGCGCCCCGGGAGAAAGGACCCCTTTTACGGCCTCCTCGATATGTTTCATTACCGACGCAACGGGAGATCCTATGGTCTTCGGTATCTTTTCAAGGAAGTTTTTTGCGGACTGCCTTAAATTATTGTACATGCGCCCCGTTATTATCCTGTTCAGGTAATTGGACAGGGCGCCAACGGTCGGAGAAATGGACATTTCATTGTCGATGACGACCACCAGTATGTCGGTTTTATCGTGGCCTATGTGGTTTATCGCCTCGAGCGACATCCCGTTGGCGAGTGAAGCGTCTCCCAGGACCGCGATGACATTGTAATTTTTCCCGTTTATGTCGCGTGCTTTTGCGAACCCCATTGCCGCCGATATGGATGTCGAAGTGTGTCCCGCCCCGAACATGTCGTACTTGCTTTCATCCGGTTTTAAAAATCCGGAAAGTCCCTTGTATTTACGCAGCGTGTGAAAACTTTTTTTTCGTCCGGTGAGTATCTTGTGGGTGTATGACTGGTGTCCCACATCCCATATTATCTTGTCCTGGGGCGGCGAGAAAACGCGGTAAAGCGCGATTGTGACCTCAACGGCGCCCAGGGACGATGCCAGGTGCCCTCCGTTGGAAGCCACGGTCGAAACCATCAGGTCGCGCACTTCCAGGGCGAGCGCGTCAAGCTCGTCGAATGAAAGCGGTTTAAGGTCGTCGGGACTGTTTATCCTGCTTAATATTTTGTATTTCATCCGTAAAGCCTAGTAAAAAATTATCGGCATAAGGATACCGAGCAATATTCCGGCGGCCGCCTCAAGAGGGGTGTGTCCCAGAAGTTCCTTCAATCTCTTTTCCGCATGGAACCTGTTGTGCCCGATCTCGTCCATCATCATGTTCAGCACCCTTGCCTGCCTTCCGGCAGCCCTGCGCACGCCCATGGCATCAGAACAAACCACGATGCAGTAACCAAGGGAAACCATGAACACGGGACTTGTCCAGCCAGAGGTCAGCCCGATGCAGGTCGTAAGAGCGGTGACCGTGGCCGTGTGCGAGGAAGGCATTCCGCCGGTCCCGACCAGAAGCCTGAAATCTATCCTGCCGTTGCGTCCGAAATTAATTATTATCTTCAGCGCCTGGGCGAGGAACCAGGTAAAAAAAGTCGTATAGAATATCTTGCTGGTGATTATCGATACCAATATCCTTAAAATATCGCCGACCGCGGTTTTCATATCATTCTCCTTTTATGGCTTTTATAAATCCTGTTTTTAATGGGTCCTTGTCACAATAAATCTTGCTATGCCGCGTAACAGGGACGTATCCCCGTTTATCCCATCCAGCGCTGCGCACGCCCCGGCGGCAAGTTTCTCCGCCGTCTCAACCGACCTTTTTATCCCGTAAATCGACGGGTATGTGGCCTTGAACAACGAGGCGTCCTTGTTCACTTTTTTTCCCATTTCCTTTTCGTCGCCGGTCACATCGAGTATGTCGTCCGCTATCTGGAACGCCAGCCCCGCCTTTTCACCGTATTCCGCGAGACTTTTAACAACTTCGGGTTTTGCACCCGACAGCAGCGCCCCGCATACCACGGAAGCTTTGATCAGCGCGCCGGTTTTTTTCTCATGAAGTTTCAAAAGGGCAGTTTTACCTATTTTTTTGTTTTCGCTGGTAATGTCCAGCACCTGTCCGCCTATCATTCCCGAAGCCCCGGACGCCTTTGCCAGCCCGGATATGGCCTCAAGCACGTTTTCCTGTCCGAGTTTTTTATTGCGGCGGCATAAAAGCGCCGTTTCAAATGCCATGTTCAAAAGGGCGTCGCCCGCAAGTATCGCAATTGCTTCGCCGAATTTCCTGTGTGAGGTCGGCTTTCCGCGCCGCATGTCGTCATCATCCATGGCCGGAAGGTCGTCGTGAATCAACGAATAGGTATGTATCATCTCGACAGAACAAGCCAAGGGCATGGCGTCCTTAAATGCCAGCCCACAGGCCCTTGCCGACAATAAAAGCAGGGCCGGCCGGAGCCTCTTGCCCCCCGCAAAAACCGAATATCTCATAGCTTTATAAATGACCGCGGGATACCTCCCGGAGCCGGACAGATATTTCATAAGGGCGGCGTCGATGGCTGATGAAATCTGCGCAAGCCTTATTTCAGCGCCCTTCCCGTTTGCCCGCCCGTTAAAAGAGCTTGTCCTCATTTTCTTTTTCCTTCTCATCCGTTTTGGCCCCGCCATCATCTTCATCTTCGGCCGCGTCTTTCTCAAAGTCGGAGGCTTCATATCCTTCTTCCGTCTTTTTCCTTAATATCTCTATCTTGATCTTTTTTTCCTTTAAAATTTCCCTGCATTTCTCGGTAAGTTTCATGCCTTTTTCATATAATTCTATGGAAGCGTCAAGGTCTGCCTCACCAGATTCCAGTTTGTCCACTATCTCTTCAAGCTCGTTCAAATATCCCTCAAAGCCTTTTTCTTTTTTCATATTCACCCCGCGTTATTGCTTGTATTTGCCGTCACTTGCCGTCTGTTTTTGTAACACGGGCCTCGATCCGGCCGTTGTAAAGCGCTATCTTTATCATCTCCGTGGCTTTTTTTGAATCCCTGACAATATTTCCGACATCATCATACACCACGGAATACCCTTTTTTCAATATATTTAAAGGGTTTAATATCTTTAATTTATCCTCGATAACCTTCACCTTTTGCTCCCTGTCCTTGAAAAGCGAGTCAAGGCTCCCGGCCAACGATGCGCCGAGATCGTCCACCAGCTGGACGTGGTCCGAATACATCTGGAACGGAAGTTTAAAAGCGTAGCTTTGCGAAAGCTTCCTGAGCCTCTCGCCGTATATCTCGACCATATGGGTCAGCACGGAGCCGAGCTTGGAGCGCGATGTGTCGATCCTTGCCGAAAGCTCGGCCGAATCCGGGACAACAAGCTCTGCGGCCGCCGAAGGTGTTGGAGCGCGCAGGTCCGCCACAAAATCAGCTATTGTAAAATCGATCTCATGGCCGACGGCCGATATGACCGGTGTCTTTGCGTTGTATATCGACCTGGCGAGCTTTTCGTCATTAAATGCCCAGAGATCCTCCATGGAGCCGCCGCCCCTTGTAAGGATTATGACGTCCATGGACATCGTATCAAGATCGTTTAAGGCCTTTATCAGTTGGGAGGGCGCCTCGGCGCCCTGCACCATGGCGGGATATATCATTATTTCAACGTCCTGGTAACGCCTTTTAATAATGTTGATGATATCCCTTATGGCCGCTCCAGTTGGGCTGGTAATTATTGCTATTTTTTGGGGAAATTTTGGGATATCTTGCTTGTGCGACGCGTCAAATAGCCCTTCTTCGGAAAGTTTCTTCTTTAATTTTTCGAATTCAAGAAGCAGGTCTCCAAGACCGGTTACCTGTATATCTTCCGCAATAAGCTGGTATTCGCTTCTTTTGCCGTAAATGGATACTCTTCCGAAAATAATTACTTTTTTCCCGTCCTCAAGGTTCAACCCCGAGGCTTTCTTTCTGCCTCCAAAAAACGCTATCTTTATCTGGTTGTTTTCATCTTTAAGGGTAAAATATATATGGCCTGATGCGGGAGATGAATAATTCGAGATTTCACCCTGTATCCATAGGCTCTTCAGGTTTTGTTCGAGCGCTTCTTTAACCGCAGAAGTCAGCTCGGTTACTGAAAGAGCCCTCTCTTTTGAGGCGCCGTTCATGGAAGTGTGATGCCCCTGAGGTAAGATGCCGAATCCTCAGGTAGTGTCGGGTTTATGAAAAAACCGCTGCCCCATTCAAAACCGGCAATGGGTTTTACCCTCGGCAGTATCTCTATATGCCAGTGATAATGGTCGAGTTCCCCCTGCTTTACCGGCGCGGAATGTATCATGTAATTGTAGGAAGGGTTGTTAAGGGCCCTGCTCAGCCTTGTGACCGCGTCTTTCAGGATATATGCAAGATCCCTGGACTCCTGCTCGGTTATGGCATGAAAGTGGGCCGAGTGCCTCCTGGGAAGGACCCACATTTCAAAAGGTGTCTGCGAGGCGAACGGAGCCGCGAGTATGAAATGTTCGGTTTCTTTGATGAGGCGCTCCTTGAGCATCAGTTCGTTCTCAAGTATATCGCAATATACGCACCTTTTTTTGAAAGAAAAATATTTCAGGGATGAATCCATCTCGTCCGTAATGGAGGCCGGAACAACCGGAAGCGCCATGAGCTGGGAATGAAGGTGGTGGATGTTTTCCCCCGCCCTTGATCCCCTGTTCTTGAATATCAGCATGTACTCGAGGCGGGTGTCGTTCTTAAGGTCGAGTATCCTGTCCTTATAAGTCCTGATTATGGACGTAATATGGCCGATCTCAAGCCTGTCGAGATCAAGGTCGTGGCGCGGCGATTCTATTATCACTTCATTGGCACCGGTGCCCGTCATAATGTCAAAAATACCCACACCCTTGTTTTTTAACTGGGTCTCCACTTTTAAATAAGGATTATTATTCGGAATAACCCGGATGTTCCAGCTGTCGTCCGGGTTCTTAACGCTGTATATAACCTTGCCCGTTTTGTCCTCGTTTCCGGGACAAAACGGGCAGGCGTTATCGCGTTCCGGAAGGTCCTTCTCAATCCCGTAACCGGAGCCCGGTTTAAAATTCCTGTCGTCCAGGGTTATTACCCACCTGTTGGTTACGGGATCCTTCCTTATTTCCGACATGGCCTTTCTCAGGCCTG
>Ga0181535_10004066_pt1 | contig 16517 bp, 16 predicted proteins | sample PEATcosm2014_Bin_44_FD_119774 | JGI IMG/M metagenome (GOLD analysis project Ga0181535, IMG submission 119774) | Peatland microbial communities from MTU Mesocosm Facility, Houghton, MI, USA - PEATcosm2014_Bin17_30_metaG | ecosystem: Environmental > Terrestrial > Soil > Wetlands > Peat | place... | reverse complement strand
GCTGTCGGGCGCCTGGGGACGGCATCCTCTGCTCGGCCGCATGTACCTGCCGGCTTACCGCGCCGGCACCGAAAGGGTGGCCGAGCTGCGGCGAACGTATCCGCCCGAGCGCATTCTTCCGGTCATGTATGGTTGCTTAGGGCTGGTCGATATCGTAACCGTTGAGCAGGCGTTGAACGGCGAGCGGCGAGCCTGACAGTCACGAAGATTGGATTTTCCCGGAGCGTGGTGGCCGGATTGGCATTGAAGTTTTCAAGCTTCGGGGCCGATGTAGTAGGGGCGAGCGTTGCCGCCAGAACTTACGCGAGGTGCATCGCGGTCACTACCCTCCGGCATACCGCGAAACAGGCGGGCCAGCCAAGCCCGCCTTGATTTTTGCGCTTCGAAGCTCGCTCACCGATACGCCGACTCCGAAATCGCTTTAGAATAGCTCGCGATGAAACGCTTCGCGCCCCGGGCAGTTATCGTTCTGCTGCTGCTGTCGCTGGTCGCCGTCTGCCAGAGGGCGGCACCGCACCCGTTACGTTTTGAGGTAACGATTTCGCGCACGCTGGGAACTTCGCCTGTCTCTGGACGCTTGCTCGTATTGCTCAGCACACGTGAGCCTCATCAGGGCTTTCTCACCCCTGGATTCGGTGATACCGCCCGCGAAACTTGGATTGCGGCTCATGAGATTGATGGCGTAGTGCCCGGACAGTCGGTCGCGGTCGATGCCGACGAATTAGCCTTTCCGGCTCCGCTCTCGACCGCGCCGCCTGGCGATTACTACGCCATGGCAATACTCGACGTCAATCACAACGCGGCGTATCGGTTCTTTACCGCAGGTGATCTCCGAATGAAAGCCATCAGCCTCGGGCCTTTCAATCCTCGCACGGCCGGCAGCGTGCGACTCACGCTGAACGAACGCGTGCCGCAGCCAAGAACGGAATCGCTCCCGCAGGGAATGGAATGGGTCGACTTCATCAGTCCCCTGCTATCGCATTTCTACGGACGCCCGATTCACATGCGTGCTGTGGTTGTGCTGCCACCCAGCTATAGCGACAAGTCCCGTCATTTTCCGACGGTGTATCTCGTCCCCGGCTTTGGGGCGACGGCAGACGACCTGCCGAGTGCCTTCGGCCAAGAGCTCCTGAATGAAATGAGCGATCGACGCGTGCCGGAAATGATCTATGTGCTGCTCGACGAATCTCTGCGCACGGGCACCCACGAATTTGCCGACTCGGTCAACAATGGACCCTGGGGAACCGCCCTGGTGAGCGAGCTGATTCCCTGGCTGGAATCGAAGTACCGCATGGACGCCAAGCCTGAAGAGCGCTTCCTCACCGGACACTCCTCGGGAGGCTGGGCCACGCTCTGGCTGCAAATCACACATCCGGAGTTTTTCGGTGGCACTTGGTCCACTTCGCCCGACCCGGTAGACTTCCGCAACTTCACCGGACCCGACATCGTCGACGCCACGCCCGGAAGCAACTTTTACCTGAAACCCGATGGTACGCCGTGGATGCTGGTCCGGATGCATGGCAAGGATGTTGAGTCGCTTCGCGACTACGCCCGGCAAGAGCGCGTGCTCGGCGACTACGGCGGCCAGATGTCCTCTTTTGAGTGGGTCTTCAGCCCCCGCGGCGATGGGGGCAGGCCGCTGCCGTTGTTCAACCGCGTCACCGGCGAAATTGATCCCGCGGTCGCGCACGCCTGGGAGAAGTTTGATATCTCACGTATTTTGCGAGACAACTGGAGCACGCTCGGCCCGAAGCTGAAAGGCAAGATTCATATTTATGTCGGAACGGCCGACAGCTTTCACCTGGAAACATCCGTCGGCCTGCTCGACCAGCAGTTGAAAAATCTTGGGGCGGATGCCGAGGTCACCTATGTTCCCGGGCGAAATCACTTCGACCTCTACGACGGTGGCTTGTCCATCCAAATAGCGCGAGAGATCTACGCTGTCGCTCATGCCCACAACCACCGCCAACCCTAGCAGGCTGCTGAAAAACTCGTATCAGTGTCATCCGAGGTCGCGCCGTTTTTGCGCGGCTGAAGGATCTGCTTTGCTTGCGTTGCTCGCAAACAGCAGAGCCTTCGCTACGCTCGGGATGATACCCGCAGAGAGCAGTCCTGCCGTAAAACAGCCCACTACCCCGCTGTTTCTCTGATTGACACTTGGGAATGTCTGCTGGAACAATCTCAACATACTGAAAGTTTAAGGAGTTATTCCATGTTTGAGGAAGAATCAGCGTCGGAGCAGGCGGCGAAACGCGACTCTACGTTGCGCAACGTGCTGCTCGGAGTCGCCGTAATCTATGTTGTCGTATCGCTTTTCTTGCTGTTCAGCCTGCGCAGCCGGGTGCAAGATCTGGAGCAGAAACAGCAAACGCTCGAGGCCTCTGACAAAGAACTCCGCGACAAGCTGCACATGACGAACAAGACCATTTCGGAGTCGGTGCAAGCACTGGGCTCGAAGGTCGGCATGACCCAGCAGGAGATCGAAGCCCGCACCGCCGAACTGCACCGGCAACAGCAGCAAGCCGAGGCGAAGCTAACGGCAGAGCAGAGAAAAACCCAGCAACAGGTCTCGCAGGTTTCCGGCGATGTGACCGGCGTAAGGACCGATCTGGGAGGCGCCAAACAGGATATCGCCAGCACGCGCACCGATCTCGATGCGACCAAGGCCAAGCTGGAAAAGGCTATCGGCGATCTCGGGATCCAGAGTGGCCTCGTCGCCCGTAACCACGATGAACTCGAACAGCTCAGGCACAAGAGCGATCGCAACTACTTCGAATTCACGCTGAAAAGGAGCCAGCGCCAGCCGGTTGCAACCATCAGCATGCAACTGAAGAGGACTGATCCAAAGCGGTCGAAGTTCACGCTTAACGTCATCGCCGATGACCGTATTATCGAGAAAAAAGATCGCACCGCCAACGAGCCGCTTCAGTTTTACACCGGTCGCGATCGCAGTCTTTGCGAAGTTGTCGTCTTCAAGGTCGAGAGGGATTCGGTGACGGGCTACCTGAGCGCACCGAAGACAATTCAACCCCGGAGCGATTAGACCTGAACCCGCTCCAGGGATATGTCTACTAAAGGAGTGGCTTTAACGGGCGCTTGCAGCCAGGCGGGCGCCCGGGCTCTTCCAGCGCTCCACCAATTCCCAGTAAACAAGTTTCTGCCATTCCAGCAGCGTTGTCTTGAGCCATTCCCGGTTATTCCAGTAATCCTGCCGAAATTCGATTTCGTCGTGCGACGTGGTGACAGACCAGCCATACTGCGGTAGTCTTCGCTGAAAAACCGAAAGCGCCCGCCGGGAGTGGTAGTCGGAAGTGACAATCAACACCTGCTGCGGATGCAGTGGTGCGAGACATTGCGCTACCTCTGCCGACTCCGCGACCGTCGATTTCGCTGTCAGGGGGCAGACGTGGATACGGGCAGCCTGCTCCTGCGGCAACCCCTGTATGTAGCTTTGAGCAATTTGCGCCAGCGTTCTGCCGAATATCAGGCCACGGTTGTCAGCGTCGATAAAAAGTTCGCTTCCGAGCCCCGTCCTCAGAGCTTGTAGACCGCGGTTCACGCGGGTTTCGCCTGGATCGCCTGCAAGCACCACAATCGTATCGGAGGGTGACGGGTGATCAACCACGAGGTAGCTGCCCGCACGCGGAAGCGCGAGCGCCAGGGCAAGGATAAGTACTGGCAGAATACGAACCATAAGAATTGACGAGCATCTTAGCGCACTAAGGCAAACCAGGGATACTAAGTCCCCTTCGTTCCGTCAAGGCCGCCGCTACTGCGGGATCATCACCCTGATCTTGCGGTGAGGGGCGGCTGGGAGCAATCTACGGTACATGCGCCTTCCGTTACCTTAGTTATCCGGAAAAACCAAAAAATAGCCTACTTTTCACGCAAACGTTGATACATTAAGTGCAACGACAATGATGCAACAAGTGTCGACAAAATCGGGCCGGCGAGAACCAAGGTTTCCTTTGCAGACGCCTACCTTGGTGTTCGGCTACGACCGTTCCGGACGCGCCTTTATGGAGCAGGCCCAGACACTGGATATTTCCATCGCGGGTGCTCGCCTGACCGGTCTCAGCTCTGAAGTCGCACCGGGATTCATCCTTGCCGTGCAGCAAGGCGACCGCCGTGCCCGCTTTCAAGTCCTGTGGGTGGGCCAGCCGAACACCGACCTCGAAGGCCACATCGGCCTGTCATGTGTTGAGGTCGGCGGACACACTCGCAAACGCATTTTGTGCATTGAGACCAGCCCGTCAGAGCCGACTCTGCAGCGCTCTTACCTCGAGACCGCCGGCTATGAGCTCGTGTGCCTCACCGACTGGCGCCAGGGTATGGCAGTTTTCCAGGGATCGGCTTTCGACCTGCTGATCGTGGATGTTCAATCCGGGCACAACGAGCCAGAGGAGTTCATCAACTTCGTGCGTCTCAATTCGCCCCGCACCCGGGTCATCCTGCTCAGTAATAACCCAGGGTGGATTCCCGAAGCTCTGCTCAACGTGGCCGATGGGTTCATCGATAAGTCCAATTCCCGACACGAGTTGCTGACCGTGGTGGAGGAAATGATCGGCGCGGGAAATCAGGTCCGTTGGCCCCTGGCGAGGTTGGCGGCACGCTACACTCTGGACACGCCAGTTTCGGTATTTCTTCGTCGCTCCGGCCTTCCCGTCAGCCTGCAAGGCAGATCAACGGACATCAGCGAGCTCGGGTTGGGGGTGGAGTTGTCTGCGGAGCTCTTACCCGGAGAACTTGTGGGGCTGTGCTTTCGACTACCCGGCAATGACGCTGATTTGACTCCCCAGGCCACCATCCGGCGGCGGTTGGGTTCGCACTACGGGATTGAGTTCGTCAACATCGAACGCGCCCGTCTGGAGGAACTCCGCCTCGCCTGCCAGAAGCTCCCTCGCATTAGCCTTCCCCAGCCCGTCTAAAGCTGCTTGCCCTCGGGGCCGGCGGGTTTTTGGCTAGTTCCTGCTCTTTCCCGCAAAATTGGTTGAGCAGAACCGGCTAGACCGGATTCGCGGAAGCTGTGTCCAGTAAGGTAGCTGGGCGTTTAGCCCGGCGATGATGGTGCGGAATGCACTGACTCTGAATCTGCTCTAGTCTGCAACCGGACTCCGACACCTGGGAGACACAATGTGCTAGATTCGTTTTCGGTGCCGCTGCGCGCTCACGCTTGCGCCATCAGCGAAATCGAACCATGCGACTCATCATCCGATCTTCCCCTATCCACGCAGCTGGAGTTTTTACCCTCGAGAGCATTCCCAAGGGAACCAGAATCCTGGAGTACACTGGCGAGCGAATGGCGCACGAGGCCGCCGAAGAGCTTTACAAGCACCGTCCCTACACCTACCTTTTTGGTTTCGGCGACGGATCCAAGGTTATTGATGGCTACGGAATGGCCATGTATGTGAACCACTGCTGCGATCCCAACTGCGAGACCGAGGAAGATGAGGAAAATCGCGTCTGGATCGCCGCAATGCGCGACATCGATGCCGGCGAAGAGTTGACCTATGACTATTTCCTCTACGACGGAGAAGGCGATGCACCCTGCACTTGCGGCACAAAGAACTGTCGCGGCACGATGTATTCAAGAAAAGAAATGCGAAAACGCCAAAAAGCCGCGGGGTTAAAGAATACGTCGCCCAAGAAATCCGGCCCCATCCGGAACACTAGATCCGTTCCCAAATAGGTGTATCCCGACCTATCTAACTGTCATGGCTTCGCGTGCTGCCGCGCGCACTCCTATGCGCGCGTCCGCAAGGCAGAGGCTACACCACCCAGCAGAACTCCAAATCCAATGATCGAAAGCAGCGGCAGTGCGCTGGAAGCCGGAGCAAGTTCCGGCGCATCAGCATTGTTGGTCGTCGTGCCCGGTGTGCGCGTACCCTGCTGCTGCGATCCGCCTGCAGTTACAAAAAACACTACCATCGAGCGTCCGCCTACGACCGGGGTTCCATTCGCATCCACAAGTTGCACGACGATCGAGTGCTGACCGGGAGTAAGTCCCGTGAATGTGCACGTCGTATCTTGCGTCGAGACCGGGTCGCGCCCGTCAAGCTGCACCTGAAAATTTGGCTCTCCACCGCTGACACCGGGGTTCACGAGCTCGTAATTTACATCCACGTAGTTCGTGCTGAGCTGCTGGCTCGGCACCGGACTTAGAATTCGAATCTGCGAGTTCTGCGCGGCCGCCGTCTGGGCAATGTCTGTCACTGGACTCGTCGCGGAAAACTGGCCGTGTTCAGCAGCCAATGCTCCCGCGGCAAAACACGCCAGCAGAATCGCCTTCCACCATTTCATCGAACCACTCCCTGTAGTGAACACGCGGTATTTCTTCTTGCAATGCGATTCCGATTGATGGCTCACCGCTACCACCACCGGTTTTTCCGCCGTCTTACGCTTTTCCCGAGAATTCGCCCGGAAATCTCTTCCGACGCGACCGCTTTGCCGTCGCTATGTGGCGTTCGCCCTCGGGAAAACGGACCTGCTGCCGAAAAGAGTAGCATCCTTATGACCATTGGACGCAGCTCAGGACGGCAACTCCGCAAACTATTTTTGCCTAGTTCTTTCGAGTTAGTTCTTTCGAACTAGGTTCGCTGCTGCACACGTTGCTGGACAGCCGCGCGTCTATGCCGCAAAATGAGGTTCTCTATTCTGTAGATTGGAAATCCAAAACAGCGAGGCCCGACGCCGGCACGCATCATGCGATCTCGGCTCTTTCGCGGCCTCTTCGAGGATGCACTATGCGTATTCCACGGCTGGAACGCTCACAAGTGGACGAGCCCACTCAAGCAATTTACGATCACTTTCAAAAACAGCGCGGAAACGTGCCTAATATGTTCCGCACGGTCGCGCACCGGCCGGAGATTCTGCGTACCATGATCGCCCATTTCCGCGCAGTCATGGAAACCGGAACCCTCACGCCAAAACTAAAAGAACTGGTCATCGTACGCACATCCCAAATCAATGGTTGCGAGTATTGACTGGCCTCGCACACCGCTCTGGCAGAGCGGCATGGGTGGACGAAGGATCAGGTACAGCATCTTGCCGACTTTCGCGTTCGCGATGATTTCACCGCCGCCGAAAGAGCGGCTCTTGAGTTGGCGGAACGCGAAACGCTGCGTCCGCAATCAGTCGATGACGAGTTTTGGACGGAGTTGCGCAGCCATTACTCCGAAGGCGAAATCATCGAATTGGCAGCGGCCATCGGCTTGTTCAACTATTTCAATCGCTTCAATGACGTGCTGAAAATGGAACCCACCAAGTGAGATTCGCGACCCGCATGGTGCTCGCTTGCTTGCTCGCCGCATGCCTGCCACACTACGCGAAAAGCGCGCCTGGCGGGGACCTCGCCGTCTTTGCCAACGCCGGCGGGGCGCCATCTGCTCAAACTGACACGCTCGCCGACGACGCTCGGGAGTGTGTGCCCTACACTCGGGCCCTCGAAAAAGCAGGCGAAATCGCATGCATCACCGGCAAAGTGGTCGAGGTACATAGGGCAAAAACTGGGGTCACGTACCTCGACTTCTGCCGCGACTATCGTGACTGTAATTTTTCGGTCGTGGTGCTAGCCGGCGATGCGCATCTGCGCGATTTTCGCGTTTTGCAAGGACGGGAAATTCGCATCACCGGCAAGGTCACCAGCAAAGGACGAAGGGCCGAGATGCGTTGGCGGAAACCCGAGCAACTCCAGGTAGCCATCGACGAGCCAAGAACTTCCAGGAAGAAGTGAGCGGCCAGGAGCAGTATTCTTGTTGGTCTATCCCGCGTGCAGGTCCAGGCAACTGGTCCTACCTACTGAAAGCGCTTATCCCGGGCGACCCGCTCGCTCTTCCAACTCCGGTGCAAATCGCATGCCGTAAAAAAGGATAATGGCGGAAATCCCGACCGCTACCGAAGCCGCCAGAAATGCTATCCGCAGATTCGAGCGGTCCGATATGTAGCCCATCAGAGTGGGAGAAAACGCATCGCCCAGCAAATGGATGGTGAATAAATTCACGGCGATCGCCGTGGCGCGGATACCGGCGCTCACCGAATTGACCAGCGCCGCGTTCAGCGGCGCGGTGTTGATCAGCAAGAAAAACTCGGCGACGAATATCGCAGGGTACATCCCTGCCCCTGTAACACTCACGGCCATGGCAATGGCCGGCAGCGTCACCACCATTGCGACCGCTGAAACCAGGTAGTAGCCTCCTCGCGTGAAACGAAGCGTCAGGTCGCCCAGCCAGCCGCCGATCAAGGTCGCCAGAATTCCGCAAACCAGCGTCATCAAGCCAAAGGTCCGATTGGCATCCGCCAGCGGTATGCCTCGCATTCGGGATAGAAAAGTGGGCATCCACACTTGCATGCCACCAATGGCAAAGGTCATCATTGCCATCCCCAGACTGCAAGTCCAGAACGCTTTGTTGCGGAAAAGCCCGGCCAAGGTGTTGCGTTCGAAGGTTCCCGCCATGTGGTCGGCCCCGCCGCGTTCGGGCTCCGGCAGCGCGAACATCAGCAATGCCAATAAAAATCCTGGAATCGCTCCGACGTAGAATGGCGCCCGCCAGCCGTAACGGCTGCCCAGATAGCCGCCGAGAATATATCCCAGGGCGGTTCCGCATGGAATCGCAAGATAAAAAATAGAGAGAACCCGTCCTCTATGCTGTTCGCCATAGAAGTCTGCGATGTAGGCCGGAGCGATGGTCACGAACGTAGCCTCGCCCACTCCCACCAGGGTGTGACGAATCAGCAGCGTGCGGAAGTCGTAAGTCACGGCCGTCAGCAGCGTGGCCGCGCTCCAGACGATGGCGCCGATGATCATGATCAACCGCCTCGGGTAGCGGTCAGCCAGCGGGCCGATCACCGGAGCGGTGCACACGTAAAAAACAAAGAATGCGGAAGTGAGCAGCCCAAATGCAGCGTCGTCGCGCGGGAATTCATGCTGGATGAGCGGTTGCACCGCGAACAGCACCGAGCGGTCAATGTAGTTGACGAAGTTGAGCGCCGTCAGAATCAGCAGCGCTGCGGTTGCGCTTTTGCCGTACGCTTTCAAAGTGCAGTTTCCAAGGCCGTGGTGAGCAGGTTATTTGCGGCGCGGTCTCGGCCAGCTCGCCTCGACCACTGTTCCCAGGCCACCGCGAGGACGAAAGTGCCCGCGCACTTCGGCCCATACGGGTTTCGACGCACGCACTACGTCTTCCAACACGCGATTGACCACGTTTTCCTGAAATATACCGAGATTACGATAGGTGTTGATGTATTCCTTTAGCGATTTCAGCTCCAGGCACAGTTTGTTGGGCATATATCGAATCCAGATTGTGCCGAAATCGGGCAATCCGGTCTTCGGGCAGACCGATGTGAACTCGGGAATGTCAATCTCGATTTCGTAGCTCTGGAACTGGTTCGGCCAAGTTTCGATGGCGGGAAACTTCACGTCCAGACCGGCCTTGGCATGTTCGGATGTGTAACCTGACTTTGCGCCTTTCGCTTTGGGCATGTTCGCATTGTACCGGAGCACGCACGCCCGCAGTTACGCGGGTTGGGGCAGAAAGCGGTTGCGCGGCTCGCGCGGGCGGTTGCGCGGCTCGCGCGGGCGGTTACGCGGCCACGCCAGGCTCGGACTCGGTGGTGGTGGGCTGCGGCTTCACCGTGGCGGGTGGCGGCTGCTTCAACTCGAGGCGGCCATCGCCCGATAGCTGAATGAGTGCGGAGTTCAGTTCCGCCCCCAACAGAATCACGAAACCGGTGTAATACACCCACGTCATCAACGCCACTACCGCGCCCAACGCGCCATACGTCTTATTGAAATGGGCGAAGCTGCGAAAGTAGATGCCCAGTCCGAACGAAAGCAAAATCCAGAAGCCAGTAGCGACGAGGGTTCCAGGCAGGATTTGCATAATTCGCTGGCGAATGTTCGGCGCCACTTTGTAGATCGCCATGATTGCTGCCCCGGTGAATGCCACCGTCACCCCCCAGCGAAGGTAGGGCCATACGATTCGCAGCATCGGCCCCAGGCCAAAGCGGTGAGCCAGCCAGCGTCCGAAATCCGGCCCCACGATTTGAACCGAGAGCGCCACCAGAAACAACACCCCAACTCCCAGCGCCATCAGCAGCGCCAAGCCGCGGGTCTTCCAGAACGGTCGGGTCTCGGGAACGTCGTAAGCAACGTCGAGAGCCTCGATCAGGGCCGCAAAGCCGGTGCTCACGCTCCAGAGCACTCCGACGAGCCCGAAGGAGAACAGCGTGCCGCCATACGGCGAAATCACGGAAGCGGTAACGTGGCGCACTAACTGCATGCCTTCGCTCGGCACTACCCTCGATACCAGATCCAGGGTTTGATTGAACAGGCCCGGGATCGGCAGCCACGCCAGTGCGGCGGCAAGCAAGATAAGACCGGGAAACAGGCCCAGCACGCAGTAGTAAGCGAGTCCGGCGGCAAAAACCCCCAGGTGATTGCGGCTGACGTCGTGAAACGTGTTCGCCAAAGCTCGTTTGCCGTTCTTGAGACTCATCGCAGGTTCCCCTTGGAACATTGCCTTCGCGTGATTGAGTAACGACTCGCGTAAACTTAGATGAAGATTTGCGGTGTGGTGGCCGGACTCGGGCCTATAACACTTATTGGGTGCCGACAGGCTCATGCGAAACTCAGCAGGGATTCCGGTGTTCTCTTTCTTGGTACTCTTTTTGGGTACTCCCGAAAATGCCGCAATTTGCGTACCCTTACCAATGTGTACTCCCACGCCCTACTTTGACGGTGTTACGAGGCACATTAATTAATCTATAATTGAGCTTTCCTCGTTATTTTTGAATGGCTAACGGAAACAACGGTACAGCAGCGCGAAATGCACGCCGGAATTGGGCAATTCTGGCTGGAATTGTCTTCATAGTGTTCGCCACGAGCACTATCCTGTTGGTGCGTCCGCGGAAAATTCGTGTTCAGATCATCCGGCCGCAGCGGCAGGATATTCTCAGCACGATCACCACCAACGGCAAAGTGGAGCCTCGCCAAAACTTCGAGGCTCACTCTCCCGCCTCTACCACGGTTAAGCGCATCTTCGTCCAAGAGGGAGCTTACGCCAAGCCGGGCCAGTTGCTGCTGCAACTTGACGATGCGAGTGCGCGCGCCGAACTTGCCCAGGCAACGGCCCAGCTCAAGGCGGCCCAGGCGAGCAATGCAGCTTTGCAGGCGGGCGGTTCGCAGGAAGAGCTGCTCAATCGGCAGGCCAGCTTGACCAAAGCAAAAGGCGAATACGACACGGCCGGCCGGAACTTGCAAGCTCTCACCCGGCTGCAGCAAGAGGGCGCAGCCTCCCAGCAGGAGGTGACCGCGGCTCACGACCGCTTGAGCCGAGCCGAAGCGGATTTGGAATTCTTGCAACAGAAAGGCACCCGGCGTTTTTCCCCCTTCGACCAGGAAAAAGTCCAGGCTGACCTGGCCAATGCCGAAGCGGCGGTCAAGGCCGCGCAAGATCTCATTGCCAGATCTAATGTACAAGCCCCGTTCGCCGGCACTGTTTATTCCCTTCCGGTTCGCCAGGGAGCATTCGTCAATACCGGTGATTTGCTTGTAGAAGTGGCGGATCTCACACAGATGCAGGTCCGAGCCTTCATCGATGAGCCAGACATAGGCCGCCTGCGAATGGATCAGACGGTCAGAATCTCCTGGGACGGAATGCCTGGCCGCCTTTGGAGCGGCAAGGTCTCCGCGCTGCCGACCAACATCGTTAACCGCGGCAGCCGCATGATCGGCGAGGTGCTTTGCGCGGTCGACAACCAAGACAAGAAGCTGCTTCCGAACGTGAACGTCACTGCCGTTGTCGTGACCGCCGACACGACAAATGCCCTGACCCTGCCGCGCGAGGCGTTGCACCAGGAAGACAACCGCAGCATTGTCTATGTCGTCGAGGATGGACGCCTGGTTGGCCGTCCGGTACAGACCGGGGTTGCCAATCTCACGCACATTGAAATTACCAAAGGGCTTTCCGAAAATGATACTGTGGCGTTGGCCTCGCTGAGTCCCTCGCCTTTGTCCGATGGCGCCGCCATTAAGGTCGTCGATAATCCATAATGGAGCCCCAGCGCGCGCTGCAGTCTCGCGTGTTGGTGCAGACGCCGGGTAGATCATGCTTAGTGCGTTTGTCTGATAGTTTCGAGTTGACTATGAAGCTGTTTCGCAAGTTCGTTTGTGCCGCCTGTGTATTTGTCATGCTCAGCACATTTCTGCCGGTCGCCTCGCCCGCGGAAGTGCCGGCGGCCGGCCGAACTGATGAGGAAATTCAGCGGCTGAAACAGCGGTTGAATTCCAACCCAAAGGATGCTGAGGCCTATTCCCTGCTCTGCCGCGTTTATTTCCTGCTCGATGACTGGGACAATGCCATCGCCAATGGCGAGCGCGCGGTGCAACTCAATCCTGATGTGGGCTCTTATCATCTCTGGCTCGGCCGCGCTTATGGTCGGAAGGCCGAGACTGTGGCGCTCGTGACGGCTTTCACGCTTGCTCGCAAGGTTGTAAAGGAATTCGAGCGCGCAAACGCCCTCGACCCCAACGATTGGAGCGCTCGCCGCGATCTGGCTGACTTTTACGTGCAGGCTCCAATAATAGTCGGTGGCGGCGAGTATAAAGCACAACGGCTGGCAAATCGCACCCAAAGCCGGGACGCGGTGGGAGCAAGCCTGATCCGTGCCATGGCCGCCATCAGCAGGAAGGACTTGCCTGAAGCCGAGCGCCAGTACAAAATTGCGATCCAGAGAAGCGAAGGAGCGGCAGGCCCATGGCTGGAGATGGCTCGCTTCTACCGCGACGGCACTCGATGGAACGAGTTTGACGATGCGGTTCGACATGCCTTGAGTTCGCCGAAGAAAACTTCCGAAGATGAGTTTGACACCGGGGAACTGCTTGGCAACGTCGGTCGTATGCTGCCGCAAGCCGCCGAAGCGCTCCGGCTCTATTTGCGGGGCGATACGTTCGATGAGCATGCCAACGCTTTCCGCGCACACTACCTGCTCGGGAAAGTACTGGAACGACTGGGCGACCGCCAGGGAGCCATTGGCGAATACCGCTTCTCGCTTGTGATTGCAAGCGGCTATCACCCGGCGCAAGACGCTCTTCGCCGTCTCGGCGCATGATTTCCGGGCCGTTGTCGAGATCATCGCAACCCACGCATCCGTGGTGGGCGGCCTTCGTAATCTCATGCGGCATTCGCCTCGGCCAGCGAAAGGAAGCGGACTGATGAAAGTTTCGCACTTGAGAGAGGCTCTGCGATCGCTAGCGATGACTGCGTTGTTGGTCTTCAGCCTGCCTTGCCTGGCTGAACCGGTTCCCTTTTCCAAAGCCCTTGACTTGGCGCTACAGCATAGTGGGCTGATTGGTATGTCGGCCGTCAGCCAGCGAAAGGCTCAGGATGTTTACGAGCAGGCGCGCGCGGCCTATCTGCCCAACATCGTGTTTGGCTCGGGGCTCGGATATTCCGCCGGAATCCCTCCTGCCCTGGAGGGAAGCGCGCCTTCGCTTTTCAATATTGTCTCGCAGCAGTCGCTGGTAAACTTCGCCCAGCGCGACTTCCTGCGCGCTGCCAAGAATGAGTTGCAAGCTACGCGCATCGACGCTATCGACAAGCGCAACGCAGTCATTCTGGACACCGCAACCAGCTATCTTGAACTCGATAACGCGCTCCGCAAACTCAAGGCTCTCAGCGAAGCGGAGCAAGCGGCCAGCCGCACCGAATTCATTACCACGCAACGACTGAAAGAGGGTCTCGACAGTCAACTCGACCTGAAGAAAGCCCAGCTCAACATCGCCAGAGTAAATGTGCGCGTTGCCGAGGCGCAAGCTACCGCTGACGTCGCCCGCCGGCGACTCGCCCGCCTCACCGGCCTGCCCGCCGAATCGATCGACACCGTCAGCGACTCCATCCCCGCGCCTCCCAAGATCGAACAGGACGAAGATCTTCCTGAACGTGCCGCGCAAAATAATCCCGCGGTGCAATTAGCCCGAAAGAAGGTTGTCACCGCCGAATTGCGAGCCCGCGGGGAAGCCCGTGTTCTGTATCCGTCGATCGATATTGCCAGCCAGTATGAGCGGCTCAGCAGCACAATCAACAATTACGCGCAGTACTACAAGACTTTCAGGCCGAATAGTTTCGCCATTGGCTTGTCCATCCGCTTCCCACTGACCGATTTCGCCCAGCACGCCAAGGCAAATGCCGCGGCCGCCGACCTGCTGCGGGCCAGACAGGAAGCGCAGATGGCGAGCGACAAAGTCGCCGAGAACACATTGCAGATGCAGCGCAGTTTGCGGCAGCTTGCCGCTGCAAGCGATGTGGCGCGGTTGGAATATGAGGTGGCACAGGCGGGAATCGACGCGGTCCGCGCCCAACTTGCCTCCGGCCAGGCTAACTCCCGCGACCAGGAGAATGCACGCGTCGACTCCAGCAACCGGTATTCATCCTATCTTGATTCTCAGTTGCAGCTTTCGCGCGCAACCATGCAACTCATGGGGCAAACCGGCGATCTCGAAGGCTGGGCGCTGGAAAAGCGGTGAGCTAGGCAGGCCGGGAAACAATCCCGGGCGGCGCACTTCCGGTGCAGACGAAACTTACTCGTGAAGCGATTCTGTAGGCTGCAACTTGGACGCCCGGTTCGCGGGCAAATAGCCAAACAACACGCCGGTGCCACACGATACAACGAAGGAAACCACAATCGAGGCAAGCGAGATCGGAATCCGCATGTTGTACTCGGCCGGGAGCAACGGCTCGACGACGATTTTGACGCCGACAGCGATCAGGATTCCGACCACTGCTCCTATGCCGCTTATCAGAAACGCTTCAATCAGGAATTGGTAAAGGATCTCGCTACGCTTGGCGCCCACCGCTTTCCGCACCCCTATTTCCCGCGTGCGCTCCGTGACCGTCACCAGCATGATGTTCATGATTCCGACGCCACTGACAACCAGCGCAACGAACCCAACCATCAACAAGACTGCTGTCAACGCAATGGAGATCTTGTGAGCCGCCTCGAGAATGGACGAAAGATTCTGCACCGTGTAGACCACGCCCGTGCGGTGCCTTGCTTGCAGCAAGTGCTGTACTTCGTCCGTGACTAGAGGAACGTTTTCCGAAGAGTCCGCCTGCGTATACAGCGTGCGCACGTAGTCCTCGCCTCGGTAGGTCTTCATCAACTGGAATGGAATCAGCACTGATTCCGAAGCAATCTCAGACTGGCCAAAGGTGGCCACGCGCTCCCGGAAGACGGCGATCACGGTCAGTCGGAGTTCCCCGACACGGATGTCCTTGCCAATCATGTCCTGGTGGTACTGCTTCGCCAAGTCCTGCGTGATCAGGCACGCTTTTGCGGCGGTTTGCATATCGACGTCATCAAAAAACCGGCCCTTCAGGATAAGCAGGTTGCGAATTTTTTGAAATCCTTGGGTAACACCGATCAGGACGACCGGTTTCTCTTTTCCATTTACCACGACGTTGGAGCTGGTGGAGTCGTGAGTGCCTGCCACTTCCACCACGTGCGGGAGTTCACGCGCGGCGTTCATGTCACCAATGGAGAGTTCGTCGGCAACCGTGCGGGTGCCCCCGCCAAGGTAGTTGGCATAGACGATGTTCGAGCCGACACCTTCGATCTGGGCGATGACGTAATTCTTGCCGATCAGCGCAATCGTCACGACCAGCACAATGCAGGCGCTGCCGATCATGACGCCCAACATAGTCAATGCAGCCTTGACCTTGTTAGCGCGCAAGGCATCGACGGCCACTCCCCAGGTTTCGCTGCTGATCATCAGTGTTAGCTCTGTATTAGCTCGTTTTCAAAATATAGCAGAATGGCAGTGTCTCCACCCACTTCCCATTCGGCCCCTAAAAGACGCCATTCGCCCTTGATTCTTTGCTTTCCGTTTCGATTTCAATCGTTTAACCCAGCACCCGGATGTTAATATGATAGGCACGGATGATGCCCCTAAAGACACTATTACTAAACCCTCCGTCCTTTGAAAATTTCGATGGAGGCGCCGGCTCGCGTTGGCCCGCAACCCGCGAAGTTGAATCCTACTGGTACCCCGTCTGGCTGGCCTATCCGGCCGGAATGTTGGAAGGTTCACGCTTGCTCGATGCTCCGTCGCATCACATTAGCGCCGAGCAAACGATCGAGATCGGCAAGGAATATGAGTTCCTCGTGCTGTTCACTTCCACCCCGGGTTTCGTCGGTGACTGCAAGCTCGCGGCGGCAATGAAGGCCGCTAATCCGGGGCTCAAGATCGCGTTTGTCGGTCCACCAGTTACCACCTTGCCCGAGCAATCGCTTCGCGACGGGCATGCCATCGACTTCATAGTCCGGCGGGAATTTGAGTGCGCGGTGGTGGAATTTGCCAATGGCAAGCCATTGGAAGAGATACTCGGCGCCTCGTATCGCCAGGATGGCGGCGTCGTTCATAATCCCGACCGTCCGGCCCTGGCCGACCTGGATGCTCTGCCGAACGTTACCGACGTTTATAAGCGCGACCTGGATGTAACCCGCTACAATGTGCCCTTTTT
>Ga0181535_10004064_pt1 | contig 16520 bp, 13 predicted proteins | sample PEATcosm2014_Bin_44_FD_119774 | JGI IMG/M metagenome (GOLD analysis project Ga0181535, IMG submission 119774) | Peatland microbial communities from MTU Mesocosm Facility, Houghton, MI, USA - PEATcosm2014_Bin17_30_metaG | ecosystem: Environmental > Terrestrial > Soil > Wetlands > Peat | place... | reverse complement strand
CTCAAGACCGGTGCACCCTGCCGGGGTGAGCGTGTGGAGAAGTACAACCAGCTCATGCGCATCGAGGAGCAGCTCGGCGCGGTCGCCAGCTACGCGGGGAAGTCGGCGTTCTGCCGTCCGGTGCGCTTCTGACCCGAGCAGCGAGGCGACCGTTCGCCTGATGGAGCCGTGAGCCTGGTATCTCCCCGAGTACCGGAGGGGGTTGCCGCCAGCCGGCGGCGGCCCCCGACCCGGCGCTCCCGCCTGGTGCCGCCGGGAGGCTGACCGGCCTGCTCGACGAGGCCGCGGTCCTGCTCTCCCCAACGCAGGCCCCGGTGGGGGTCGCGGAACGGCGCCGGGCCGGCCCACCCGGGGCGGTACCCGCTCAGACTAGTCTCACCGGGGCCCGGATGGGCCGATGAGCGGGAGAGCCCGCAACGGGAGGTCCCCATGACCACCACACCAGACCTGGCGGCGGCCCGCAGCGCGGCGGGATCGGGAGCCGAGGTGGATCGGCTGCACGCCCTAGCCGCGTCCGACTTCGCTCGCTACGAGGTCCTCAAGGACATCGTCGACGAATGCATCGACCTCTCTCTGAACTACCGCCAGAGCGGTCACCCGGGCGGCTCGCGGTCGAAGGTCCACCTCCTGCTCTCCCTGCTGCTCTCCGGAGCGATGCGGTGGGACATCCGGCAGCCGTGGCTGCGGTTCGCGGATCGCTTCGTGCTCTCCGCCGGGCACACCGTGCCCCTCGTCTACTCCACCCTGGCGGTGCTCAACGAGGGCCTGCGGGCGCGGCACGAGCGGACCGGTGACCCCCGTTTCGCGTTTCCCGCCGGTGGCCGCCATGCCCTGACCTGGGAGTCGCTGCTCGAGCTGCGGCGTCGAGGTGGGCTGCCCGGACACGCGGAGATGGCGGGGCGAACGCTCTTCCTCAAGTTCAACACCGGGCCGTCGGGCCATGGCATGCCGCCCGCCGCCGGCGAGGCCCTCGCCCTCAAGCTGGCCGGCGCCGGGGATGTGAAGGTCTTCGTGGTGGAGGGGGAGGGGGGGCTGACCCCGGGTGCCGCCCACGAGACCAAGACCTCCGCCTGGGGGCTCGGGCTCGGCAACCTCGTCTTCCTGGTCGACTGGAACGACTTCGGCATCGATCCCCGCCCCGCCTCGAGCGTGGTGGCGGGTGCCCCGGTCGATTGGTTCGCCCCCTACGGCTGGAGGGTCGCCGGGACCGAACGGGGCTCGGAGTGGGATCCGGTGACCCGCGCCGTTCTGGAGGCCGCCTGCGGCGACAACCCGGACGGGGTCCCCAGCATGGCGTGGTTCAAAACCCGCAAGGGGCGCGGGTACGGCAAGCAGGACGCCGCCAGCCACGGCAATCCGTGGCCGATGAACTGCGCGGAGTTCTGGGCGACCCGCCACCAGTTCATGGCGCGGTATGGGGTGGAGTACCAGGGCGTCGACGCCCCGGCGCCCGCGGACGCTGCCGACCTGCGCGGACAGGCCGAGGCCAACCTGCGCGTCGCGCTGGATGTGCTGCGCCGGGACGACGCCCTGGTCGGGTGGCTCTCCGACCGCCTCCTGGGCATCGCCGAGAGCGTCCCGGACCAGATCGCCGGCCTGCGCCTGGACGGTGCGACCGCCGGGGTCTTCACCGACCGGAGGCTCTTCGACGTCCAGTCCTACCCGGCGGCGATGTGGAAGCGGCCCGGGGAGCGGGCCCCCAACCGCGCCGGCCTGGGGGCCTGGGGCGCCTACGTCAATGCGGTCGCCCGCCGGGACTACGGGCGTCCCCTCTTCATCGCCGCCTCCGCCGACCTGGCCGAGTCCACGAACATCGCCGGATTCGGCCAGGCCTCCGGTGAGCTGCCGGGGTTCGGCTGGTACGAGCGGGACTCCAACCCGCGTGGCGCGCTGCTGCCGACCGAGATCACCGAGTTCACCAACGCCGGCATGCTGGCCGGCATGGCGTCGGTGAACCTCGCCGCCGACCCGTTCACCGCCTTCGACGGCTTCTGGGGAGCGTGCTCAACCTACGGGTCGTTCTCGTACCTCAAGTACGGCCCCATGCGCCTCTTCAGCCAGCTCGCCCAGGACTGCGACCTGCGGGTGGGGAGACTGCTCTGGATCGCCGGCCACTCGGGCCCCGAGACCGCCGAGGACTCGCGCACCCACTTCGGCATCTTCGAGACCGGGGTCACCCAGCTCTTCCCCGAAGGGCAGGTCATCGACCTCCACCCCTGGGAGTACAACGAGGTGCCGGTGGTCCTCGCCGCCGCCTTCTCGACCCAGGTGCCGATCGTGGTCCTGCACCTGACCCGGCCGGCCATCGAGATCCCGGACCGGGTCGCGCTGGGGATGCCCTCGCACCTGGCGGCGGCCCGGGGCGCCTACGTCCTCCGCCCCTTCCGGGACGGCCCGCCCAAGGCGGGCACCGTCTACGTCCGGGGGACCATGGCGACCCACAACCTGCTCCGGGTGCTGCCCGACCTGGACCGGCTGGAGCTCAACGTCAAGGTGGTGGCCGCGATCAGCCCGCAGCTGTTCGCGACCCAGGACCGAGCGTACCGGGAGAGCGTCGTCGGCCCCGCCGACCGGCTGGACGCCATGGTGATCACCAACGGCGCCTTCGCCCTGATGCGCCACTGGGCCGGCGGTCCCCGGGTGCGCGAGTACTCGCTCTCCGCCGACTGGGACGACCGCTGGCGGACCGGTGGGACCCTCGAGGAGGTCATCGAGGAGGCCCATCTCGACTCGGGTCACATCCTGGAGGCGATCAGGCGGTTCGCCGGCGAGCGCTCGCAGCGGCTGGGTGCGCTCAGGGATGATCTCGAGTCGGTGCTCGGTCGCTGATCATGGCCATGCCGAAAGATGAGCGGCGCGCGCCGGCCGGGCGGCTGGGGCGTGCCCCGATGGATCCGTTCACCTGGAGATGACGAGATGCCGGAGATGAGATTCGCGGAGCGGATGTCGAGGTTGGGGACCGAGTCGGCGTTCGAGGTGCTGGCCCGCGCCCGCCAGCTCGAGGCCGAGGGACGGGAGATGGTCCACCTGGAGATCGGCGAGCCCGATTTCTCCACCCCCGAGAACATCATCGAGGCCGCCGTCCGGGCCATGCACGGCGGGGCGACCCATTACACGCCCGCCAGCGGCATCCGGGAGGTGCGCGAGGCGACCGCCCGCCACGTCACCCGCCAGACCGGGAGCCCGACCCGCCCCGAGCAGATCGTGCTGGTTCCGGGGAGCAAGAACATCCTCCACTTCCTCCTCCTCGCCCTGGTCGAACCCGGCGACGAGGTGCTGGTCCCCGACCCCGGCTACCCCATCTACAGCTCCCTGGTCAGCTTCGTGGGCGCCAAGCCGGTCTCGGTGCCGATCCGCGAGGCCAACCAGTTCCGCCTGGACGTCGAGGAGCTGCGCTCCCTGGTGACCGAGCGCACCCGCGTCCTGGTGGTCAACAGCCCGGCCAACCCGACCGGCGGGGTGCTGACCCGGGAGGACTGCGAGGCGATCGCTGCGCTGGCCGAGGAACGCGACCTCTTCGTCGTGAGCGACGAGATCTACTCGCGGATCGTGTACGACGGCGCCCACGTCTCCCTGTACGGGATCGACGGGATGGCCGAGCGGTGCGTGCTCATGGACGGCCTCTCCAAGACCTGGGCGATGTGCGGGTGGCGGCTCGGCTTCGGCGCCATGCCGGTCGAGCTGGCCCGGCGGATGGACACGCTGATGATCAACACCTCCTCGTGCGCGGCCGCCTTCACCCAGCTGGCGGCGATCGAGGCCTTCGAGTCGCCGGAGTCGGATGCCGCCGTCGCGGCCATGGTCGCCGAGTTCTCCCAGCGCCGTGACCTGATCGTGGACGGTCTCAACGCCATCCCCGGGATCCGCTGCCACCGGCCGTCGGCCACCTTCTATGTCTTCCCCAACATCGAGGGGACGGGCTGGGAGGAGCGTGACCTCCAGCGGGGGCTGATCGAGGAGGCCGGCGTCGCGGCGCTCTCGGGAACCGCCTTCGGCAGCTGGGGCAAGGGATATCTCCGCTTCAGCTACGCCAACAGCCAGGCCAACCTGCGCACGGCGGTCGACCGGGTGGGCGCCTTCCTGGCCGACCGCCCACGCCCGAGCCGGGAGGCACAGCCGGTGGCGGGCTCGCGGGTCTGAGCAAGAGCGGCCTCAGCCCCACGGCGGGATCGCCGGCAGTCTGAAACAGGCCCCTCTCCGACCGTCAGCGGGACGATCGGCGGGCCGCCGCCGTGGCCTCCTCGCGGTCCTCGACCGCCGCCGGCACCGGTGCGCCGCCCACGCCCACGCGAGCCTGCTCGGTGGCCTGGATCTCGTCATGGATGTACCGGCCGCCCCGGAGCAGGCTGGCGACCGCCGCCAGCACGCAGGCGGCGATGGCGAAGTCGAAGGCCGCCCTCAGCCCGTCCATGAAGGGACCGGAGATGAGGTGGGGGAAGAAGGCACGGCCGGTGAGGTACGCCTGCTGGGCATGGCTCAGGGTGGGGAGGACCGGACCGAGCAGGGAGGCCATCGGGTTGTAGCCGAGGAACGAGGCGAACAGGCTGCCCACCGCCGGCAGGTGGGAGATCCGGGTTGCCGTGCTCACGGGCACCCCCTGGGTGACCAGGCCGTGGTACAGGGTGACCGGGAGGCTGGAGGAGAGCCCGAGGATGATGAGGGTGAAGAAGATGCCGATCGAGAGCACCATCGCCGAGTTCTGGAAGGTGGCCGCCATGCCGGCTCCGGCGCCCCGCTCGTCGGGGGGCAGGCTGTTCATGATCCCGGCCTGGTTGGGGGAGGCGAAGAGGCCGCTGGAGAGCCCGTAGAGGCCGAGCAGCAGCGCGAACCATCCGTAGTTGAAGTTGGCCGGCAGCAGCTGGAAGACGGCGAAGATCACCGCCGACCCCGCCACCCCCAGGGTGGCGAAGAGGCGCGATCCGTAACGGTCGGAGAGGATGCCGGCGAGCGGCCCGGCGATCAGGAAGCCGGCGGTCATCGGCAGCATGTAGATGCCCGCCCAGAGCGGGGTCTCCTCGAAGCTGAAGCCGTGCTGGGGCAACCAGATTCCCTGCAACCAGATGATCAGGATGAACATCAGGCCGCCGCGTGCGAGGGAGGAGAGGAGGGTCGCCAGGTTGCCCGCCGCGAAGGCGCGGATGCGGAACAGTCCGATGTGGAACATCGGCGCCGCCACCCTGGTCTCGACGTAGGCGAACAGCGCCAGGCAGGCAACCCCGCCCAGCATCGCGGTGAGCACCAGCGGGCTGCCCCAGCCCATGCTCGCGGTCCCGTACGGGAGGATGCCGTAGGTGATGCCCACCAGCAGCGCCACCAGCCCCACCGCGAAGATGAGGTTGCCCCACCAGTCGATCCGGGCCGGACGGCGGAGCCCGTTGTCGCGCAGCATCAGGAAGGCCCAGACGGTGCCGAAGAGGCCGACCGGGACCGAGACCAGGAAGACCAGCTGCCAGGCGATCGGGCCCAGCACCCCGCCCAGCACCAGGCCGATGAACGACCCCGCGATCGCGGCCACCATGTTGGTCCCGAGGGCCATGCCCCGCTGGTGCGGGGGGAAGGCGTCGGTGAGGATGGCGCTGGAGTTGGCCAGCAGCATCGCCCCGCCGACGCCCTGGAGGATCCGCATCACGATCATGTAGAGGGCCCCGGCCGGGCCGCTCATCCAGGTCAGCGACAGCAGGATCGAGAAGAGGGTGAAGACCAGGAAGCCCAGGTTGTACATGCGCACCCGGCCGTAGATGTCGCCGATGCGCCCCAGGGTGACCACCAGCACCGCGGTGACCACCATGTAGCCCATCAGCATCCAGAGGAAGAGCGGGGTGTTGCCCGGGGCCAGCGGGTTGAGGTGGATGCCCCGGAAGATGTCGGGAAGGGCGATGAGCACGATCGACGAGTTGATCGTCGCCATCGAGATGCCCAGGGTGGTGTTGGAGAGCGCGACCCACTTGTAGTGGGGCCCCGCCGGCTGCTCGCCCGGGCGCCGGCCGCCGCCGGGCAGCCGGTCGCGGATGCTCACCACGCTCATCGCGCCACCCCCACCACCTCGCGAGCCTCGCCATCGGCGGGGTCGGACTCGTGCTCGACACCCTCCTCGCGCCCGGCGATCTGGGCCTCGGCCGACTCGAGCCGGCGGGTGATGCGGTCGAGCAGCGCCGCGAGCTGCTCGCGGTCGGCGGGGGGCAGCTCCTCGACGGCGGCCCGGATCTCCCCGCCCTTGCGCGCCGCCGCCTCGGGAAGCAGGCTCCGGGCGGCCTCGGAGAGGGCGAGGTCGGTGACCCGCCGGTCCCCCGGGCGCGGCCGCCGCTCGAGCAGGCCCCGGCGAACCAGCCGGTCGATCAGGGCGGTGGCCGTCGAGGCGGTGATCCCGAGATGCTCGGCGAGCTGGCCGCAGCTGGCCGGGTGGTCACGCAGGAGGTGGAGGACTCGGAGCTGACTCAGGGTCAGCCCGAGGTCGCCGAAGCGCCGCAGATCGAGCGCCTCCAGGCTGGCAAGGAGCTGGACGAGCGCGGTCAGGGCTCGCTGGGTGCCGTCGGCAGACTCATCCCTCGGTGGGGTGGGGCTCTCCACACCAACGATTGTACGCACATGGCGCACCTTTTATCGAGGGCGAACTAATTGGCGCGCTCGCGGCGGCGCCCCGGGCGCGCGGTCGGAGGGCCGTCAGGCCCCCACGGGCTGAGCGGAGAGGTTGCGGCCCCAGAGCTCGAGGGTGCGCTCGAAATGCCGCTCCGACGCGGCGCGATCGTAGACGGCGAGATCCGCCATCGCATACCCGTGCGCGGTGCCGGGCACCCTCTCGACCACCCCGCGGATGCCGCGCCGCTCCATCTCGCCGCGAAACCGCTCGACGACCTCCGGGGTCGCGGAGCGGTCGTTCTCGGCGAAGGAGACGTAGAGCTCGCCCCGGACCGCGTCGAGATCGTGATGGGGGGAGTCCGGCTGGTCGGTGACCAGAGCGCCGGGATGGATGCAGGCGGCGGCGACGAACTGGTCGGAGAGCGCGGCGGCGGCGTGGAGGGCGAAACGGGCACCCATGCAGTAGCCCACGCAGACCTTCGGCCCGGGGCGCACCGCAGGGTCCGTGGCGATCGCCTGGAGCAGCGCCTCGGTGTCGGAGATGACCCTCTCCGGGGTGAGGCTGCGGACCAGGCTCATCATCCGCTCCGCCTCGGGGCCGCCGAAGCCCTGGGCGGTCAGCCGGCTCAGGTCGAAGCTCAGCCGTGGCCCGCCGCGATAGAAGAGGTCGGGAGCCACGCAGCAGTAGCCGCCGGCGGCGAACCGCCGGGCATTCTCCTGGATCTGCTCCCGGTAGCCGACCCCGTCCATGTAGAGGACCGCCACCGGGAGCGGCCCGCCTCCCGCGGGATGGGTCACGAAGGCCGTCATCTCCCCGTCCGGCGTGCGAACGGTGATCTCCCTCTCGCCCATGCTCCACCTCCTGCCCGTCTGCGGCAGCCTCATGATGCCGCACTCCTGATCCGTGACCGGCATCGGGTACCATCTCCTCCCGGTTCGGTCGCCCGGCCCAAGTGGCTCAGAGGTAGAGCAACGCCTTGGTAAGGCGTAGGTCGTGGGTTCGATTCCCACCTTGGGCTCCATCCTGAATGCCATCGGGTGTGGAAGTCCGGTCGGTCTGTCCCACTGTGACTCCCGGTCGTGTGTCCCGTCCGGCGACCCGGCTCCGGCTCCCGGGCGACACTGGCTCCGGTACCTCTGTCCCACTCGCTCCACGCCCGGGGCGATCCCAGCCGGACCGCTGTCGACGCGCTCGGCACCGCGGTCGGCGAGACGACCTGCACCGCGCGGCTCGGCGCTCGAGCGCGTCAGCTGCGCGATGAAGGGCCAGCGACGGGCCGCCTCGGCTCATCGGTCGCCGAGGGCCGGGCACCGTGGAGATGGAGGCCCTGCGGTGCGGCATCGCCGTGGGGCCGGGTGCCGAGCCCGACCGGGAGGTGGGTTCGGCGCCGGAGGGTCCTGGGCCGGCCCGAGCGAGGTGGGGTGTCCCCGTCCGTGGCCCCCATTCGTCATCTGGACATCCCCTCACCCGAACATGGGAGAACCACGATGAAGCGACCTCGGATCGCCAACCCCGTCCTCACCGTTCCCGGAGCCCTGCAGGCCCTGATGGCCTTCTCCGAGACGGCCACCCACCCCGGCCTGCCGCGCACGACGCTCGAGCTGGTCAACCTCCGGGTCAGCCAGATCAACGGCTGCTCGGTCTGCGTCGAGATGCACAGCCAGGGTCTCAAGCAGGCCGGCGAGAGCGACGCGCGTCTCTTCGCCGTCGCCGCCTGGCGCGACTCGTCCGTCTTCAGCGACGCGGAGCGTGCCGCCCTGGCCCTGGCTGAGGCGGCCACCCGGATCAGCGATCGACCGGACCCGGTGCCCGACGACATCTTCGTCGAGGCGGCTCGCCATTACGACGAGCCGGCGCTGGCCCGTCTCGTCATCGACATCGCCGGCATCAATGCCTGGAACCGTCTCAACGTCACCACGGGGCAGATCGCGGGTCAGATTCCCGCCCCCAGCATCCCCGCGCAGGCCGTGCCGGTCGGCGCCTCCCTCTGACCTCTGCTCACGGCGGGGGAGCCGTTCGACGGTCCCACCGCCCCGTCCAAACCTGAACAGCCAACCCACGCGGTCTGCGCGGTCGCTGCTCTCCATGCCCGATGCGGGCGTCCCTCCCGCAGACTCTGTTCGTCGGAGGGATGGAGAGCCAGCTCCCCCACGGAGCCACACCGACGAGGAGAAGGGACATGCAGTACGCCCTGTTGATCTACCCGGGGCCGGGAGCCGGCGAGGGGCTGTCCGACGCCGAGCGCCACGCCATCACAGCTGAGTACATGGCGATCCGCCGGGATGCCAGGGTCCGGGATGGTGTGCAGCTGGAGCCTGCCGAGATGACGACGACGGTGCGCCTCCAGGCCGGCAAGCGACTGGTCACCGACGGGCCGTTTGCCGACACGAAGGAGGTGTTCGGAGGGATCTTCCTGTTCGAGGCTGACGATCTCGACGCGGCGATCGAGCTGGCCGGCCGCATTCCGGCGGCCCGTCAGGAGGGTGGCGCGGTGGAGATCCGCCCGGTGATGGGGCGGCCGGGCTGATCGAGGACGCTTTTCGCGAGAACTGGGGCCGGCTGGTCGCGTCCCTGGTCGGCTACCTCGGCGACGTCGATCTGGCCGAGGAGGCGGCCGCCGATGCCTTCGCGGTGGCCGCCGAGCTCTGGCCCCGCGAGGGCGAGCCGCTCAACGCCATGGGGTGGTTGCTGAGGACGGCGCGCAACCGGGCGATCGACCGCATCCGGCGCCAGCGCACCCTGGCCGGCAAGCTGCAGCTTCTCGCTCATGAACTAACACGTGAGGATGACGTGGACGGCGGTCCCGTTCCCGATGATCGTCTCAAGCTGATCTTCATGTGCTGCCATCCGGCGCTGGCCCTGGACGCGCAGGTCGCGCTCACCCTGCGCGCCCTGGGAGGGTTGAGCAACCAGGAGATCGCCCGGGCGTTCCTGGTGCCCGACGAGACCATGAAGCGCCGGCTGTCCCGGGCTCGGGCAAAGATCAGGTCCGCCGGGATCCCCTTCGCCCTACCCGCCGGTGACGTGCTCCCGGAGCGGCTGGCCGCGGTGCTCGGGGTCATCTACCTGATCTACAACGAGGGCTACGGCGGGCACGGCGAGCTGGCATCGGAAGCGATCCGGCTCTGCCGGGTGCTGGGCGAGCTGCTCCCCGAGGAGCCGGAGGTGCGCGGGTTGCTTGGGCTCATGCTCCTCCAGGAAGCGCGGCGCGGCGCGCGGTTCCGGGGGGAGGACCTCGTCCTGCTGCCCGATCAGGACCGTTCTCTCTGGGACGGCGCGATGCTTGACGAGGGTCTCCGATCCCTGCGGGACGCCCGGGCTCAGGGCGGCGGCCCGTACACGCTGCATGCTGAGATCGCCGCGCTCCAGACCCGGGATCCCATCGACTGGCTGCGGGTTGCCGCTCTGTACGCGGACCTTGTCGAGCTGAGCGGTTCGCCGGTGGTTCAGCTGAACCGTGCGGTGGCGATCGCCGAGGCCGGGAGCCCGGAGGCTGCTCTCGAGATCGTCGAGGGACTGGATCTTCCCGAGTACCGCTACCTCCACTCGACCCGGGCCGAGCTGCTCCGCCGGTTGGGGAGGCTGGACGAGGCGCGCAGCGCCTACCGGCGCGCCCTGGAGCTGACCTCGGGCCGCCTGGAGCGGCGTTTCCTGGAACGGCGGCTCGCCGGCCTCTGATCGCGGGAGCGGAGCGCCCGGCGGAGCTCGCGCATCGCCGCGCCGGGGCCGGCTGCGCCTCTCACTGAACTGGCCGGCTTGCGAATCCGTGGCGAGGTCGGATGATGGAGCCGTGACCGGGGGTGACGGGGTGGGGTCCGAGCGACTGGGCGAGCCTCTCTCCGCGCGGCCGCAGCCGGATCCCGAGGACCGGCCCGACCGGCCGGCGCAGGATGACGACGCCCGGCACCCCGCCCGGCGCCTCCTGCGGGGGCGGGGCGCGGGTGTCTCCGGCGCGGGGTGGGCATCGCCGGGGCTGAACGGCGACGCCGGGAGCGGTGGCGCCCATCTCATCACCGCACCATCCGGGGCGGAGCCGCCGGGGGACGCATCCCCGCGGCAGGGCGCCGCCCGGGGGCGGGCTCCGGCCTCGGGGGGCCGCCGCACCACCCTGCTGGCCGTCCTGGGCCTGGCGGTGGTGGTGGGCGGAGCGTCCGCCGCCGTCGCCCTGATCGGGCAGAGCCATCCGGTGCCACCGGTCACCCCTCCGGCGATCGCGCCGCTGCTGCCCGCCGACGCGATCGGACACCTGCAGATGTACTCCCCGACCACGGGGTGGGCCCAGCGGTTGAACGATGGCGCGATCCTCCACACCACGGCGGGGGTGGACCGCTGGGCGGTGGCCTCGCCGCCGACGGCCGATCCGCCCCTCGCGGTGGCCTACCTCGGCGCCGACCTGGCCAGGGCGCTGACGGTTCCGGCGGGCGCCGGAGCCCAGGCCACCCTTCAGGCGTGGTCCACCCAGGACGGCGGGGCGACCTGGGATCGCGAGGGCACCCTGAGCGTGCAGGGCTTCAATCGCTCCATCGGAGCCGGCGTGCTGGACTTCGTGGACGCCGAGCACGGCTGGTACTCGCAGATCGAGGCCGCCTCGGGGGTTGCGGGCAGCGCCCTCTACCGGACCGTGGACGGCGGCGCCCGCTGGACCGAGGTCGCGGCCACCAGCGCCGGCGCCCCGGCCACCCCCGGCGTGATCCCGGAGGGCTGCGCGGCCCTGACGGCGGCGTTCGTCAGTGTCTCCACGGGCTGGATGACCGGCACCTGCCTGAGCGGGACGCCCCCCTTCTACGTCACCCATGACGGGGGCGCGACCTGGATCGTCGCCACCCTCTCCCCGGTGCCGGCCGGTGCCCTCGAGGAGACCTCCTTCTCGCCCATCTTCGTCACAGGAGGGGACGGGACCGTGCTCACCGAGAACGACAGCGAGTCCGGGATCACCACCAGCCTCTTCGCCACCTTCGACGGTGGGGTCTCGTGGCGCCTGCAGTCGACGACCGACGGCCAGGCCGCCACCGAGGACTTCCTCGACGCGCAGCACGGCTGGCTGGTCACCGACGAGGACGGGGTCGGGAGTGCCCCTGACCTCTACGCCACCACCGACGGCGGGAGCAGCTGGACCCACGTCAACGCCTTTCCGTACGAGGGCCTCAGCCTCGACTTCCTGACCCCCACCGAGGGCTGGGCCGCCGACGACCTCGGTCAGAACGCCAGCGGCCCCACCTACCTCGTCCAGACCGTCGACGGCGGCCGCGACTGGACCTCGGTGCTGCCGCGCATCGGCGGCGCGTCGCCGTCACCCTGAGGCGTCTCCCCGCGGGCACCGGGGCCGAGCCCGCAGCCAGGCGCGCGAGCGGGCCGCCGAGGCCCCCTCTATCGGGTCCGGCGCTGGAAGAGGAGATCGGCGAGGAGGACCGAGGCGACCATGATCCCCAGGCTCCAGACCACGGCACGCCACGCGCTGGCGCCCACCGGGGTGCCTCCCAGGAGGCTGCGGATGCTGTCGACCACCTGGGTGACCGGCTGGTGCTCGGCGAAGCCGCGCAGCCACGACGGCATGGTGCGGATGGGGACGAAGGCGCTGCTCGGGTAGGCGAGGAAGCTCACGAAGAAGGTCACCCCGGAGGCGGCCTGCGCAGAGCGGGCCAGCATCCCGACGGCCGCGGTCAGCCACGAGAGGGCGACGATGAAGAGCACCAGGATCGCCATCGCCTCGAGCCATCCCACCGGTCCCGCCGGGGAGCGGTAGCCGATGGCGAAGGCGACCCCGAAGACCAGGGTGGTGGCGACCAGGTTGCGGGCCACGCTGGCGACGACGTGGCCGGTGGCGAGCGCCGGACCGCCGACGTCCAGCGACCGGAAGCGGTCGATGATCCCCGTCGTGAGGTCCTGGGCCACGCTCACGGCGGTGGTGCCGACACCGAAGCCCACGCAGACCAGCAGCACCCCGGGGACCACGTAGTCCACGTACCCGCCGCCGGGCTGGATGGCGCCTCCGAAGAGGTAGACGAACATGAGCATCAGCATCACGGGGAGGGCGATCGAGATGATCAGCCCGTCCACCTCGCGCGAGGAGATGCGCAGCGATCGGGTGATCATCGCCCGACCGGCTGGCCAGGGGCCACGCCGGCGGGGGGTTGGGGCGGCGGGGAGGGTGCCGGCCAGGAGCTGATCAGACATCGGCGGTCTCCAACTCGCGCCGGCCGGCGCCCGGCCCGGTGAGGGCCTCGAAGACGTCGTCCAGGCTGGCCCCGTGGAGTGCGAAGCGGGAGACCCTGGTCTGCTGCGGGTCGATCTCGTCGAGCAGGCCTCGGACCTCGGCGGCGTGGCCCTCGACCGCGACGGCGACCGAGAGCCGTGACCGGTCGGCGTGGATCGCGCGATCGCCGAGCCGGCCCACCGCCTGATCGAAGCTGCCTGCGTCGACCAGCTCGAGCTGGAGCCGCTCGGAGGCCACCTGGCGCTTGAGCTCACCCCCGGTGCCCAGGGCGACGACGCGACCGCGGTCGAGCACCGCGATCCGGTCGGCGAGGTGGTCGGCCTCCTCCAGTTGCTGGGTGGTGAGCAGGACGGTCGCCCCGGATGCGGCGAGCTCCTTGACCATCCGCCACACCGAACGCCGGCTCAGCGGGTCGAGTCCGGCCGTGGGCTCGTCGAGGAAGATGACCTCCGGCAGGGTCACCAATCCCGCGGCGAGGTCGAGGCGCCGCCTCATGCCGCCCGAGTAGGCGGCCACCCGCCGCTCAGCCGCATCCGCCAGCTCGAAGCGGTCGAGCAGGTCCGCCGCGCGGGTGCGAGCGACGTGGCTCGAGAGGCCCCGCAGACAGCCGATCATGGCGAGGTTCTCGGCGCCGGTCTGGAGCTCGTCGATGGCGACCGACTGACCGGTGAGGCTGATCCTCCGGCGCACCTCGTGGCGCTGGGTGAGGATGTCGTGGCCGGCCACGCGCGCCGTCCCGCGGTCGGGCCGGGTCAGCGTCGCGAGAATCCGGACCGTCGTCGTCTTCCCGGCCCCGTTGGGCCCGAGCAGGGCCAGCACCGATCCGGTGGGTACCCGGAGGTCGACCCCGTCCAGGACCCGTGTCCCGCCGTACGACTTGGTCAGGCCGGTGGCCTCGATGGCCGGGTGATCGCTCACGGGCAGAGCTCCTCGAGTAGAATATCCGTATGACATACGCTATAGTGCGTATAGTATACGCAGTAGTTCGGCGTGTCAAGCGCCCCGGCCGGGGCGAACGGTGTCGATGACGGTGTCGATCGAGGAGGGCACGCCGGATCTGCCGCCCAGCATCGAGCTGGCCTGGGGGTTGCGCGGGCGCCCGCGTCGCGGTCCCAAGCCCGGGCTGACCCTCGAGCGCGTGGTCGCCGCCGGCATCAAGGTGGCTCACACCGACGGCCTGGGCGCGCTCTCCATGGGGCGGGTGGCTGCCGAGCTGGGCGTCGCCACCATGTCCCTCTACCGGTACGTCGCCGCCAAGGACGAGCTGCTGACCCTGATGGTCGATGCCGCCATCGGCCTGCCTCCGGACCTGGGCCCGCCCGAGGACGGCTGGCGCGCCGGCATCGCCCGCTGGGCGGTCGGGGTCCGCGCCGCCTACCGGCGCCACCCCTGGGCGCTGCGGGTGCCGATCAGCGGACCCCCGCTCGGGCCGAACAACGTGGCCTGGTTGGAGGCCGGCCTCCGCGTCCTCGCCGCCACCCCGCTCTCCGAGCACGACAAGGTGTCGACGATCCTCCTGGTCAGCGGCTTCATCCGCAACGAGGCCACGCTGACCGCCGACATCGTCGCCGGGGCGGCCGCGGAGCCCGCCTTTGCGTACGGAGCGCTGCTCCGCCGGCTCACCGACCCCGCGCGCTTCCCGGCGGTCCACCGGGTCATCGCCTCGGGTGCCTTCGATGACGGCTCTGATCCCGACGCCGAGTTCAACTACGGCCTGGCGCGCATCCTGGACGGGGTCGAGAGGCTCGCGACCTCAGTGGATCTCCCCTCCTGACCGCGAGCCGGGGTGGCGTGCCGGCGGCGGCTTCGAGCGGTCGATCGGGCACGTGGTCGACGTCGCCGGCACCGCCAACCGTCCCCGGGTCCCTGATCGTCATGCGGATCGCTGTCTCCGCGTGCCGGGTGATCCGCGCACCGACCGGGCCCGGCTCACGAGACCGCCAGCACCGCCACCACGAAGGCCGCGTAGCCGGCGATGATGACCCAGCCGGCCCATCGCCGGAGACCCCGTCCCGTGTAGGCGAGAGCCAAGGTCACGTAGGTGAGGCCCACATACCAGGCGGCGACGAGAAGCGCCTGGCCCGAGGGCTTGCCCAGCTGGATGAAGAGGGTGGGGATCAGCAGGCCGGCGGCCACGTTGAGGGCATTGCTGGTGAACGCGGTGCTGAGCGCCGCGGCTCCCCGTCCCCTGGCCGCGAGGTGAACCGCCGCCACCGCCGGCGGCAGGCTGGTCACAGCCGCCAGGACCAGCCCCCCGGTCACCACCGCGGGGACGGCGAAGTGCTGTCCCAGCGCCGACCCACCGCGCTCCATCGCCACGGTGGCGGCGATCACGACGAGCAGCGTCGGTATCGCCACCACGAGGTCCCAGACGTTCCCCCGCCGGGGACGGATGGCGGCCTCCAGCTCGAGCTCCTCCTCGTCGACCGCCGAGGCCACCCAGGTCGCCCAGCGTCGCGGGAGGGGCAGGTGGCGGCGCTGCGACCGCCGCAGTGCCAGCACGGCCACGTAGGGCGCCAGCACGGCGAGCACCAGGCCCAATCCGAGGGCGGAATCGACGATCCCCATCACGGTCGCGAAGCAGACGATCGCCACCCACAGCGCGACCGTGCCGCTCAGGACCACGACCTTGCGGTGCAGGCCGATGCGACCCGCGACCACCGCTCCGAGGCCGAGCAGCGCGGCCAGGTTGAAGATATTCGAGCCGATGACCACCCCCGCGCCCAGCGACCGCTGCTGGTGGGCGAGGGCGGTCACCGCCGCCCAGATGTTGGCCTGGTCCGCGGCCAGCGCGGCCAGCAGCCCGAGCAGTGCCTCGGAGAGCCCGAGCCGTTCACCCAGCCGCTCGACCCGGGTGACGAGGAGCCAGCTGGTGGTGAGGCTGACCGCGGCCCCACCCGCGAACACGATGAATGCGAGCCCTGGATTCATCCTAACCGGCGACCCTCACATGCCTCGTGGATTCGCGCCCATCCAACCCGGCAGCCAGCAGGGTCTCGGGGATCGGCCTGATTCCCATGTCGGCGTCACTCCGCGCATCGAAGCGATGCCGACCAGACTTCCCGGCGCTCCCCGCGGCATCATACCGTGGTCATCCCCGGAGCAGCCCCGGCCGGGGGCGCAGTTTGAGTTGCATCTGCGCGCTATCACGATATATCGTTGGACTACGTTGTGCCAATCCCCGAAACCCGATGACCCGGACCCCCCTGGACAGCAGCCATCCTGGCAGCTACTCTCTGATGGCAGTCAGAACCAAAAGGATGACACCATCGTGATCGCACCGGTCGACGCCGCCACTCATGCCCCCTTCGACCAACCGGCGGGTGCCCCGCCCGCCGTGCTCGCTCCCGCCATCACCGCCGAGCACCTGGCTCGCTCGTTCGGGTCCACCCGCGCCCTGGTGGACGTCAGCTTCGCGGTGGAGGCGGGCACCGTCTGCGCGCTCCTCGGCCGCAACGGCGCCGGCAAGACCACCTCGGTACGCATCCTCACGACCCTGCTCCCCGCCGACGCCGGTCGTGCCCGGGTGGCCGGTTTCGACGTCACCGACCAGGCACCCGAGGTGCGGACCAGGATCGGTGTCACCGGCCAGACCGCCACCATGGACGAGCTCCTGACCGGGGCTGAGAACCTGGAGACCATCGGCCGCTTCTGCCATCTGGGAGCCGCCACGTCGCGGCGCCGAGCCCACGCTCTGCTGGAGCAGTTCGACCTCACCGACGCCTCCCG
>Ga0181535_10004063_pt1 | contig 16521 bp, 15 predicted proteins | sample PEATcosm2014_Bin_44_FD_119774 | JGI IMG/M metagenome (GOLD analysis project Ga0181535, IMG submission 119774) | Peatland microbial communities from MTU Mesocosm Facility, Houghton, MI, USA - PEATcosm2014_Bin17_30_metaG | ecosystem: Environmental > Terrestrial > Soil > Wetlands > Peat | place... | reverse complement strand
TGCTCACTTGAAGAAAGCTAGAGAATTCGCCGATGCCATCAGCGCAGTTGACCTGGGTTTCCCTGCAGGCCAGGCGCTTCTTGCGGATGTGTTGAACGCCAGCAATCAATTCGATAGGACTCTGCGGTCAGCGGAATCAGCAGTGACAGCCGGAAACTTTGACAGTGCTCTGGAGCTTGTTGCTCCTATTCGTGCGTTCTCGAGCGAAGAGTCGCGCATCGCAGCCATCACTGACGCGGCTTACGACAACGATCTTGAACGGGCGAACCAGTTCGCGGAAAAAGCCGATTGGAAGAATGCCGTCATTCAGATTGAGAAGGCCGCCGCCGTAAAGGAGACGCCTGAGACGCGTGATCTTCTGGTTGAGTCGCGGAAGCAGTTGCTCGACCTTCAAGACAAGACTGCTGTGGCAAAGGCCCTCGAGAGCAGCAAGGAACTCGAGCAACAACACGATAACATCGGTGCCCTGGAGGTGCTGTACAACCTGCCAACTTCACAAAGGACACTCGTTGCGGGCGATCTAGAGCGGCTAAAGGATGGTTATGTCCAAAGCGCCGTCAAAGCTGCGAAGGATCTTCAAAAAGCACATGACCCTATCAGGGGTCTGGGAGATGAAATAGGGATTGAGAAAGCGTACAACTACTTGTTGCGAGCCTTTGAATTTAGCGAAAATGACTCCTACCGCGACATAAGCCAAATCTTGGGCGACGACCTGAGTACTTACTTTGTCAACCAGGCAAAGCTTTACCTTGATAAGCCATCTGGGTCGGGCACGGAGATTGGATGGGCCTATCTGGAGGAAGCACTGTTCTACAAGCCGTCAAATCAGGCTGCCCACGATGCCAAGGTAGCGGCGACGCCAGCCCATGCAATGCATGCCGGGCTTTCGATTCGTGTGCAGTTTCGCGATCAGACTTCTCTGCGCGATAGCACCGGCTTTCTCCATCAACTTGAGGACGCGATTGTTGCTGGGCTTGAGATGCCCACTGTCACGGCTATTCGATATGGGGAAACGGCCAACAGCGTAGAGCCGGACTTCCAACTTGTCGGAGATGTTCTGGAACATCAGATCTCCGAATCTGTATCTGTGGACACCAGGGAGTCGCAATATCGTATCGGAACTCATGAGGTTCCGGGCGAGGAATGGAATGCAGCGAATCGAGCCTCCGAAAAGGCATTGCGCACGCTGCAATCTGATCAGTCCGCTCTTGTCGTAGCGCAATCGAAGGGCAAGCAGAAGGATATCAAGGAGCTTAACGCAAAGATCGATGCGGATCAGAAGCTGGTTTCTGATGCCCAGACTCTCGCGGATTCACTTCCCAAAACCGTGACCAGCGACATCATTCGCCCCTATCAATACGCGCGGAAGACCGTGGATATCAAGAACACGATCAAGCTTCAGTTCCGTATCGGCGAAACTTTGAATTCGCAGATGAGTGAGGCGGTGATCGTTGCAAAGGAGGATCCCAGGCAGTTTGCGCTGATAGAAGACGTGAAGCCGGAAGACACAGAGGGAGTGAAGCCGACCGGGACAACTCCCGATACAAAGGAACTGCAGACCACCCTCGAAAACTCTGTCCGGGATGAGTTGATAGAAGCGGTCCGCTCGAAGGTCAAAGATCTGCCGGAAAGTGTGTATGCCGAAGCCAAGTCAAAGGAGCAGGACGACAATCTGGACGGTGCCGCCGAAGCCTATTTGCGCTTTCTGGGCTGCGCAAAGCAGGATGAGTCAACTGAACGTCAACACGCGAGTTCCTTCTTGGCGGAACATTTTAATATTCGGCCTGCAGAGGCCGCTTCGCAATAGTCATCCAAAAGAGCCGCTATATGCAACGAGGCAGCAATTATCTCCCGCGAGCAAGTAGCTTCTCCCGGCGCCGGGTCCCCGATGTTCAAGTGGTAGCGTCCAGTGTTTTTCTTTGATCTCAGAAAATCTCGGTACAACTTCGGTACGATTGAGCGAGAGAAAAATGGCTTTCTCGTCCCTAAGCGACACCAAGCAAAGCACTTATGGATTCACTCTGCGGAGTTCGGGACCAGGGGGTCGGAGGTTCAAATCCTCTCTCCCCGACCATTCTTTAGAATCAACAAATTACTTGGAATTCTCTCCCGTGTGAAATCTCTCTCGCGTGCGAAATCGTAGAGCCAAGGGGGGCTCTCGCGCAAGGGTTCTTACGCTTAATTTGGCGCGTCCGTGACAGTGCAAAACGATCGCACCGCATCATCACGAAGACGCTGAAATCGAATTTGAAGAGCGTATTTGGAACTGTGCTTGCAGTGGGGTTCAAACGTGGCCCCCTTTGCGTCGTGTGCCATCGCAAACGCGTCTCCAGTCCGGTTCCTGGCCGTGGAAGAGCGGGAAACAATGCGTCCGGAATATCCAATTTTCCGGGAGAGTTCCATGATTGGCTTGCTTTTGCGTTCGTTTCAAACCGCGGTTGGAGTAGCTTGGGCGGTGCTAACGTGGTTCAGCTTTTCAATTGAGGCCGCGTCCAGCCTCAACTCAGCGGCTGCCGCTAAATCCGACACATGCTTTTCGCTGGTTGCGCTTGCGATCGGGGCGGTGACGCCGGGCTGCGCCAAGAGCCACGCCAGTGCCACCCGAGCCGAGGTGGACCCGGCAGCCTTGGCAACCTCATCCAGCGCCGCCACCACGCTGAAGCCCCAGTCGTTCATGTACTTCTTAACCATGCCTCCGCGTGCCGGCTTCTCCGCGTCCTGCGGGCTGCGGTATTTTCCCGTAAGGAACCCCGCCGCCAGTGAGAAATACGGAATCACACCGATGTTGTACTCGGTGACCACCGGGAGGAGTTCGGTTTCAAATGGCTGCCGCTCCACCAGGTTGTAATGCGGCTGCAGGGAAACATAGCTGGCCAGGCCGTTTTTCCGGCTCGTCTCGAGAGCCTCGCTCAGCCGCGCCCCGCTGTAATTGGACGCGCCGATAAAGCGCACCTTACCCTGCTGCACAAGCTTACTGAAGGCCGCAAGCGTTTCTTCGAGCGGCGTCTGCTTGTCGTCCTGGTGCGCCTGGTAGAGATCGATCGCGTCGGTCTGCAGACGCTCGAGCGAGGCTTCCACGGCTTGCCGGATGTAACCGGCTTTCAGGCCTTTCTTGCCGTCACCCAGATCCATGCCCACCTTGGTTGCCAGAATCACGTTCTTGCGCTTGCCGGACCTGGCAAACCACTTCCCGAGAATCGTCTCCGATTCGCCGCCCGTGTGCCCGGGCGCCCAACGCGAGTACACATCCGCCGTGTCAATGAAGCGCAGGCCCGCGTCAAACGCCGCATCCAGCACCCGGAACGAGGCCGGCTCATCCAGAGTCCAGCCGAAGACATTTCCACCAAGGCAGATCACCGGGACATCCGGCCCCGCACTACCCAGTTTGCGCGTTTTCATTTACAACTCTCCTCACTTGATGGGATGCGCCAGCGCGGCGAAGGAGCCAGGACATTTTGACAGAGATTCTTCGCAATTGCTCGAGTAGCAAGAGCCGCAGGCACCGGTCTGTCAGCGATGCGCCGGGTTATCCTCTTCCAGTTCCTCGTCGAGCGGCGGGTCAAGGTTGCCGTCCAAAATTGCGTCCGAATCGTCGTCGACTTCGGAACGCTCGTGGTGCCGCAGCAGCACCGCACTCGTGTCGTCGCGGCCCGGCGCCACGCTTTCCGCGCCGCGATCGTTCGCCAAGGGCCCCACCTCAGTGAACGCGGCGATCTGCTCTTCGGCCACGTCGTCATCCACACGGCCTGAGCCGTCACGCGCGCCAAACGGATCGCCGTCCTGCACCAGATCCACCTTCAGTGCGTCCAGCTCTTCTTCGGTGCTGGCGTCCAGAGCGTCAAACTGGCGCCCAAGCTTGCCTTCGACGACAAGCGGCTCTTCGTCAACGCCGCCGATGATCGACTCCAGGCGATCAATCCGATCTGCTGTGGCCGCGTCGTCGCTATCCAACTCCGTTTCCTTGCCATGCACCGAGCTTTCGCTCAGGTCCACATCTGCCCTTCCGCTCTTGCCGTTGGCACCGCGCTTCGCCATTTCGTCTCCTCTCGGGACCTGCTTTAATCCGTACCGCTTCAATCTGCATCACTCCAACCTTTGATGCGCAAATGCTTCAAGCGGACCTGCGCCCATACCGATCGCAAGCGGACACAGGTAAAGCCCGCGGTTTAAAACGAGTTCACTTCGAGCACATTTGAAAGTTGAAGTGCGGAGTCGGGGCCTCCTTGACCGCAGACTTAAGCGGCTCAAAATCCATCGACGTCAATCACGGCCTGTGCAAACGCTTGAGGGGCCTCCTGAGGCAAATTGTGGCCGACGCCGCCGCTGACGATCCGGCTTGCATACTTGCCGGTGAATTTCTGGCGATAGGCCCCTGGATCAGCGGGATGTGGGGCACCATTCGCATCGCCTTCGAGTGTAATGGTGGGTACGCCAATGGTGGGAAGCAGGGCGAGCTGCTTTTCGAATTTGTCATACTGCGGTTCGCCATCAGCCAGTCCAATCCGAAAGCGATAGTTATGAATGACGATTGCGACGTGATCCGGGTTATCGAAGGACGGCGCAGTGCGATCAAAGGTGGCATCGTCAAAGCTCCACTTGGGCGAGGCGATCTGCCAAATGAGCTTCGCAAAATCGCGGCGGTATTTGTCGTAGCCGGCCCGGCCACGCTCGGTGGCGAAATAGTATTGGTACCACCACTGGAGCTCGGCCGTTGGCGGCAACGGCGCTTTGTTTCCTGCGGGGCTGGAAATTAGATAGCCGCTTACAGAGACGAGCGCCTTGCAACGTTCGGGCCAGAGAATCGCCATGATATCCGCCGTCCTTCCTCCCCAATCAAAACCGGCAAGGATGGCCTTCTGGATCTTGAGCGCGTCCATGAGATTGACGATGTCGAGTGCCACCACATAGGGCTGGCCATTACGAAAAGTCTCGTTAGAAAGAAAGCGCGTAGTGCCGTAGCCGCGCAGATACGGGACGATCACCCTGTATCCTTCCGCGGCCAACAGCGGAGCGACATCGACGTAGCTATAAATGTCGTAGGGCCAACCTTGCAGAAGAATGACCGGAGGACCATCTGCCGGGCCATCCTCCGCGTAGCCAACATTGAGAAGACCGGCATCGATCTGCTTCAACGGGCGGAACGAGGCGTTCGTGCCAGGTTTGGTAGTGGGCAACTGTGTCGAGTCTCCCGTGCTGGGAATTGGCGGGACACCTTTTGCGAGAAGTGCGGGGGGCGTGAGCCATGAAGCTCCGGCGCCTAGTCCGGCCAAAGCAAACTGACGACGCGAAATTCGGATTGCTTTTGCATTTTTCATCGATCATCTCCTTTGATCCGACTGTTTCCGGTTGGCGTTGCCGCGCAGGCGCGAGACGGAGGCCCTCGATAGTTGGTTGCCAGGCTTCACTGGACAAGTGGTAATTGCAAAGCACGTCAATCTTGCTTTCGCTCAGCCGAAAGTGAAGTCAAATGCCTCCACACCGGGATCGAGGAACTCAATTTCAAATTGACGATCAACGATCGGCAGTGGTTGCCGGATCAACTGATACATCCGCTGTCTTGACACAACGCCGATGCCCTGGCCGTCAACGTCGACGCCATGCGCGACTCCTGGCGGCTGACCGTCGATTGTCACGCGGAAACGCGCGGTAAGTCCTGGTGTTGACGGACCCATGATGAGATGAAGGTCGCGCGCGTGAAAGCGGTACGCGATCCGTCCGTTAGGTGCATTCAGCATCGCGAGTTCTTTTTTCGCAGTCCAATCCCCGGAGAGCGCCCAATGATTGAGCTCCAACGAGGCCGGTAAAGTGTAGAGATGGCGCCTGTCCCAGGCTTCGCCGCCTGGCGACGCGAAATTCTCGGCGCGATCGTATCCCACGTACGATTCGGGCGATCGCAGGTCTCCCCAGTCAGGAGCGGCCTCGATGCCATCGCCCTCGACCTTGGCTAACTCAGGGACGATACCCTGGGCTCCGGCATCGGTCAGCAACTGTTGAATGACTTTCTCCGACTGTTCGTAATCGCCCTCGCCGAATTGATGATGACGAATATGCCCGCGCGCGTCGACAAAATAGAGAGCCGGCCAATAGTTGTTTTCAAAGGCTCGCCAAATTGCAAGGTCATTATCGACGGCAATTGGATAGAGGATCGACCTGTCTTTCAGGGCCCATCGCACATTGTCGATGTTCTTTTCAAATTCGAATTCTGGCGCTTGAACGCCAAGGACAACCAATCCCTGGTTTTTGTACTTCGCGGCCCACGCGCGCAAATACGGAAGAACCCGAATGGAATTGATGCAGGAAAAAGTCCAGAAGTTGACGAGGACCACCTTTCCGCGGAGGCCTGCGGGCGTCAAAGGCTGTGAGTTGAGCCAGAGGGTCGCTCCGCCAAGGGACGGAAAATTGCCCTCAGAGGGCAGTCGGATGGCCGCAGAAGGCTCAGCATTGGCGCATCCGGCGATGCCGAACTGGGCGCAAGTCATCATTGCCAAATTGCCCAGAAAGCGCCTGCGGTCGTTGCTGATTTCTGCTGACATCGATTTCACTTCCCTGGTTCAAAATCGACCTTGGACAAGTGCGATCACACCTCATCCAATTAAACGGATCTATTGAACAAACGTATCGATCGACACCTTGGTATCAGACTCCACCCACAGGGCCGTCCGTCGTGACCCCGAATCCAGTGGGTCCACGACCTGTGAGGCAACGCCGCGCCACCTCGCGCAGATCCGTATCTAGCCGGAGAGGCGCCCGACTACTTCAGTGCCTTCAAAAACGCGCGCACCAGAGTCGCAATCTCCTCTGCCTTGGTATCGAGCGCAAAGTGCCCCGCATCGAGCACGTGGACTTGCGCCCCGGGGACGTCCTTTCGGTAGCGCTCCGGCTCGCCCAAATCGAATGAAAGATCGTGCTTGCCCCATAAGACCAGGAGCCGGGGCTGCGTCTTCTGCATCCATGCCTGCCACTTAGGGTAGCCGTCAACATTCGTGCGGTAGTCATAAAAGAGATCGCTCTGAATCTGCCCCTGCCCTGGGGAGTTCAAAAATGCATACTCATCGGACCAAAGATCCGGGTCGTAGAGCTGGGTGTCCGGGTCGTCTCCGAGGTGGCGCGTTTTTGTGGCCTCAAGCGATAGCAGATTGCTGCGGAGCTTCTCTTCATTTGCAGTCCGATCTGCCCAGAAGGCGCGCCGCGCGATCCAATTCACCCCAAGCCCCTCGTTGTGCGCCACTGCGTCCTGAACGATGAGAGCATTGACCCGCTCAGGATGCGCTAACGTCATGCGGAAACCGACGGGTCCGCCGTAATCCTGCATGTAGAGCGTGTAATGTGCCAGCCCAAGCGCCTCTGTGAATTTCTGCATTACCTTGGCGATATGGTCGAAGGTGTAATCGAATTCCTTGGGATCGGGCCAGTCGCTATGGCCAAAGCCTGGATAATCCGGTGCGACCAAATGGTAGCTGTCTGCAAGCCGCGTCAGGAGCGGTTGAAACATGCGGGACGACGAGGGAAGGCCATGCAGCAGGAGAATGACGGGAGCATCTTTCGGCCCAGCCTCCCGATAGAAGATGGAGAGCCCATCGACCTTCACGGTGCGATAAAATACACGTTGCTCCATGGGAGTTTTCCTTCCTTCTGCTTCGGCGGACGGTTGAAGCGTTGAGGCGATTCCACAGACGAGCAAGGCCATGCACAGACTTGGCATGCACGTTGCGTGGGTGAAGCAAACGCGGCGAAAGCATCGTCCCCACTTCGCGACCGCTGCCTTTGCCAAAGGCCTTCCTGTTAATTTTGTCGAGCTTCGCGACACGCTGACCTCTTTCGGGCTAATTGGTTACCTCGAAGATCAAGTCCAGCTCAATCGGCACACCGAGTGGAAGACTGGCTACTCCGATCACCGATCTTACCGGCATCTTCTCACTGCCAAAAATGTCGCGGAGAAGATCGGAAGCGCCATCAGCGACGCCTGGCTGGTCAAAGAAATCTCCGAAGGTTGCCATGAATACGCCAAGCCGGACGACACGCGAGACGTGATCGAGCGAGCCCAGATGCTGTTTGGCCGCGGCTAGCGCGTTCAAGGCCGCGAGGCGAGCAGCATCGCGTCCGGCATCGGCATCGAGCTCTTTGCCAATCTGGCCCACATATTTTGGCTTGTGGTCCTCGACCGGCAGCATCCCGCTAAGGAAGAGCAGACTGCCGGTTTGCCGGGCCTCCTGATAACTGCCGAACGGCGTGGAAGGCGCCGGGAGCTGAACACCGAGTCTCCGCAGCCGCTGCTCAGCGCCATCCGGCTTCGTATCTTTCACGGTTACCATCTTCCCGGGCGCGCACATGCGCTCACGTGCATGGCCTCCCTCAGGGATGTAGCATGCTTTTGTGAGAGAAGCAAAGCCCTCTGCGCTATCTCTTGCGCCGGCGATTGCGACCATCGGTGAAAGCACATTCGTCGTCTCCCTTTGCACCTTTCGGTAGAGTGGGGCGCCAACCTAGCTTGGGCCATGGTTGAGCGTCTTCGAACGCCGGCCTCCCTACAAAATGCCGAGGCCGATGCGGCTCTCAATCAAGTCCTACAGCTCGGACAATTGATGTCGATGACAGGCGCAGTTCAGCGCATTTCATACGGGTGGAAGATGTAGTCCTTCGCCTTGACAGCTTTGTGGCACGCGTTTCCACAGTCGGAGAAACTTTTTGGATCAGGGGTGAACTTGTTTGATGCGGCATCGTAGTTGAACACCGCGTATCCCCAGCCGCCGGTATTCGGAAATCTCTTGCTGTCCTTTTCCATGACGAAAGCCTGTTTGAAGGTGTCAGGTACGTCGACGGCGAATTGAGCCTCCGTGCTCTTTTTCTGACTCCACTGGAGCTTGACGATCATGGAGCCTTCCGGGAAAGGCTGGCCATTGCCCGGAACGCCTGCCTTGTACGCCGCGATCATGGTTGGACTGGCGACGATTACCTTGAGTATTTCGTCTTGCCGGGCGGAAGAGGCGACAGGCCAGTCCTCGTATCCCCGGAAATCGGAGAACGCAATTCCGCTCGGCGACTTCAGCGAGTATTTGTCGCCGGCGTTCACAGAGCCGCTGTCCTGCGCGTAAACTCTCACGGCAATGAGGACGGCAAGAACTGTGACGACAACGATGAAGGCTATGAGGCCGGCGAGGCGCTTCACCTCGGCGCGTGTCTGCAGCTCTTCAGGTTCCTGTTGATGCGCGACAGTTTTCGACGCGTCGTAAGACATGATGTGCTCTCCTTCACGAAACAGTTTGAGGGGCCCGATTCGCGTGCATTTCGAGTTGCTGCGATTAGGCCTGACGTGACGGGAACGAAGCAATTGGACCATAGTATCGACGATACCTAGGTATCGAGTGTGCGCGGGGATCTGTGCTTCGCGGTTGGAGGCCCTGAGGACTCTGAGGACGGCGATACGAAAGTGTGGGCGATACCTTCGTCCAATTGCGCGGCCGATGCTGTTCTGGCTCAATCGGGGCAATTCGTTGAACGAGGAGATAGAAATGAAGGTCTCAAGAATCCACAGAACAGCTCTGGCCGCAGTGATGGTGATACTGGCGGTCCTGTCGTCCCAGCTCAACTTGAGAGGAATCGCTCAGGCGAACTCCCAGCAAGGGGCCAAAAACATTGTGCTAGTTCACGGCGCCTGGGCGGATGGATCGTGCTGGTCCAAGGTGATTACGCTCCTCCAAGCGAAGGGTTTTCATGTGGTTGCTGTGCAGAACCCATTGACCTCGCTTGATGACGATGTGGCGGCGACCAAGCGGATCATCGCGTTGCAGGACGGCCCGGTGATACTGGTTGGCCATTCCTACGCCGGCGTGGTGATCACAGAAGCCGGTAACGATCCAAAGGTTGTCGGGTTGGTCTATGTGGCGGCGTTTGCTCCGAAGGAAGGTGAATCCATCAACTCCGTGAGCAAGCCCTAACGCTCGCGGCGCAACTCGAACAGATTCAGGTTAAGCCATCGGACATCAAGCTGATGGCCGTGTCCCATTGTCATCCAGACCATGCCGGGAACGTCGAAATGTTTCCGAACACGCTGATGCTGGTGCAGAGTGTGGAGTACGCGTGGGCCGGGAGCCGACAAGATACCGTCGCTTTCAAGAAGACTCATCCGGTGAAGCTCATCGATGGCGACTACGACATTTTTGGAGATGGAAGCCTGGTGCTGCTTTCCACTCCGGGACACACGCCAGGCCACCAATCTTTGCTTGTAAGGCTGCCTGTGACTGGAGCGGTGATTCTCAGCGGGGATGTTGTGCATTTCCAAACAAGCTTCGACCATCGCTACGTCCCGGGCAATAACTGGAACCAGCAAGCGTCACTCCAATCAATGGACAAGATCGCCGCAATTATGGCGAAGGAACATGCGCAGCTGTGGATTAACCACGATCAGGCACAAAGCGATCGTCAAAAGAAGTTGCCTCAGTTTTACGAGTGAGGACCGCGTAACCACATGCCCGAGCTGATTGGTCGGTGCGACATTACCAGGTCGACGCGTATGAAACTGCCCAGAGCAGCCGAGCGGCTGCCGGAACCCTCAAGTCATTTTGGAGGAAAGCATGTCAAGCAAAATAGAAGAAACTGCCGACGAAGCAAAGACCACGCCGAATCCACTTGACGTGATCCCAGGCGAGATACCCTTCGACGTGCCTTATGGGCTTCCGATTTCTCTGGCGCAGGCGCAAGCGGTGATTCAGGCTGCTGTGGCAGAAGCCAAGAAGCGGAACTGGAAAATGAACGTTGCTGTGGCCGACTCCGGAGGCAATCTGGTCGCCTTCCAGCGAATGGACGGCGCGATGCTTGCCTCCATTCAGATTGCGGAACACAAGGCTCGGGCGGCCGTGACCTTTCGACGCCCGACGAAGGTTTTCGAAGCTGGTATCCAGCTTATGCATCTCAACTATCTGCTGGCATTCGATGGAATGATTGCGTCACGAGGCGGAATTCCATTGATCGACCGGGGCGTGATTATCGGCGCGATCGGCAGTTCGGGGGGCACGGATTCCCAGGACGAAGTCGTAAGCGAGGCGGGGGCGGCTTTAATTAACGATCCGCCATCCGGAATCATGCGATCCAGATGATAATGGAAACTTGATCGGCCATTGAGAAGAAGGCGACCAGGAGACCGAATTGATGGAGATGTCGAAGTTGACGCCTGAGCGGAAGGCTGAGGCCTTCCCTGACCTGACTGCCGCGCAGATTGAGCGCGTGCGGTCTTACGGTGTTGCCAGAAGTGTTCAGGCTGGTGAAATTCTCTTCGAGCAGGGCGAGTCTGGAACGCCATCCTTTGTTGTGCTGTCAGGCAGGCTAGAAATTCTGATGACAAGGCTTTCCGGCGAGCACCTGGTGGTGACATTTGGCCCGGGAGGCTTCTCGGGAGAGATGGTGATGATCTCCGGGGCTCGCTCACTTTCACGCGGGCGGGTTGCGGAGGCAGGAGAATTTCTTGAACTGAGCGCAGATGCCTTGCACACGGTGATTGCAAAGGACGCAGAACTGAGCGATCTCTTCATGCGCGCTTTCATCCAGCGACGCCTCGCGCTGATAACGGAAGGCCTGGGCAACGTGGTTATTCTGGGATCACGTCACTCGGCCAACACCCTGCGCTTGCGAGAGTTTCTTACCCGCAATGGCCATCCGCACGGATATATCGATCTCGATGTTGACACAAGCGCACAGGCACTTCTCGATCGCTTTGAGCTGAATATCGAGGACATCCCCGTTGTCATTTGCGGCGGAAAGGCGGTGTTGCGCAATCCGACTACGCAGAAGTTGGCTGAATGCCTTGGACTCGCGGGGACGGTGGACGAGTCACGGATTTACGATGTTGCGATTGTGGGCGCCGGTCCAGCCGGTTTGGGGGCTGCGGTTTACGCCGCTTCAGAGGGCCTGGACGCGGTTGTCATCGAAGGCGAGTTTCCCGGAGGCCAGGCGGGCTCGAGTTCGAAGATCGAGAACTACATTGGCTTCCCAACCGGGATCTCCGGGCTGGAACTCACGGGGCGCGCTGTTGCCCAGGCGGAAAAATTCGGCGCACGAATGATGGTGGGACAACGCGTGATTGAGTTCCACTGCAACAAGAGGCCCTACGAGCTGATTCTGGAGAATGGCAGCACTCTGCTGGCGCGCAGCATCATCATTGCCGCGGGAGCGCAATACAACACGCCGAAGATCGCCAATCTGAAGCAGTTCGAGGGGAACGGAGTTTATTACGCGGCCACATTCATGGAATCGCAACTCTGCGGGGGCGATGAGGTGATCGTCATAGGCGGCGGCAACTCGGCCGGGCAGGCAGCAATCTTCCTGGCAGAAACTGCCAGCAAGGTGTATATGCTGGTTCGCGGCGCGACGCTTTCAGAGACGATGTCGCGCTATCTGACGCAGAGAATCACAACGCATCCGTCGATCGAGTTGCATCTGAACGCAGAGCTTGAGTCGCTGGAGGGAGATTCGCATCTGGAACGTGTTACGTGGCTGGACCGGTCGTTGGGAGAGAAATCAACGCGGGAGATACGGCACGTTTTCGTGATGGCGGGTGCGTCTCCGCACAGCGACTGGTTGCGCGACTGCGTTGCCCTGGATCAACGAGGTTTCGTTCTTACGGGACGGGACCTGGACCCGATTCTTGAAAGCGCACCGAGAAAGTGGCCTCTTGAGCGGCTGCCGCAGATGCTTGAGACGAGCCTGCCCGGAGTTTTCGCGGTGGGCGACATCCGCTCAGGCAACGTGAAGCGGGTTGCCTCTGCCGTGGGTGAAGGAGCGATCTCAATCCATCTGGTGCATAGCGTACTCGCTGAGATTTGACCGATCTCGACGAGCTGGCTGGGGCTGCGACCGGAGTTTAGATTTTGGAATTATCATTTCACCCGATTCAGCCAGGGACTTCGAGGACGATTTTACCGTGTTTATGAGGGGCGCCTGCAAGCATCTCGTGTGCACTTCGCGCTTCTGCCAGCGGCAGCACCGACCCAACTTCGGGGACGATCTTGCGCTTGTCAAAGAGGTCTGAGACCGCGCGCAATCTCTCGCTCGTAACCTCAGCGTAAAAGAATACCGACTGCATTCCAGCTCTTTGTGGAGGTTGCCTAGAGGCAACGGATACGAGCCGTCCTCCGGGTTTCACGGCGCTGGAACAGCGTAAGACGGTGTCGCCACCGACGGTGTCGAGGACGGCGTCGACCTTGGGTAAGCTGGTTTCGAAGCCGACGGCGCTCGAGTCCAGGATCGTTTCGACGCCGAAGGCGTGAAGCAGTTGCTGATCAGAGGGGCGGGCAACCGCAATCACTCGCATGCCGGCTTGCAGAGCCATCTGCACCGCATAGGCGCCCACGTTTCCAGCAGCGCCTGTGATCAATATCGTATCGCCGCTCTTCGCCTGGGCATATTCGAAGAGCATTTGCCCGGCGGTGACTGCCACAACCGGCGCCGATGCTGCTTCGAGGTGGCTCAGGGACCGTGGTCTTGGCGCGATCATCGCCGCGTGTGCGATAGCGAAATCTGCCTGGGCGCCGCAGAATTGCGGGTTGGTTACACCATAGACCTCATCGCCCGTTGCAAATTGGCTCACATCGGGACCAACCGCCTCAACCAAGCCCGAGAGGTCGGAACCGAGCGTCAATGGCGGCTGCGGACTTACCTTGCTTTTTCCCTCACGAATGATCGCATCCCACGGAGCGACGCCCGCGGCGGCGACGCGCACAAGCACCTCTCCCTTGCCGGGCGCCGGCTTGGGAATCTCTTCAACCACGACAACCTCAGGCGGTCCGAAACGGTGAATGCGTACTGCCTTCATGCGAATCACCTTTCCTTGCCCTGGGCTTGCGGGCAAAATCAGTTGTTCCTTTCGAGCCGTTCGATGCCATCTTCATGAAGGCGATCCTCAGGCGGTCACGCAGGAAAAGGCCGCTAATTCAGGAGCGATTCCCAATTTAGGGGTACCCTTCCCTCCGGGCCTGGAACCGGCTGATCCAGAGGATGCGCATGCGGTGGAAGCAACCTGGTGCCACTCATCATCTCCTGCGTTCCGTAATCGAAAAACCAGTTCTCGCCAGGCTCGAAGCTTGCGATGATGGGATGCCCGGTTTCCGCCGCGTGCCTGGAGGCATGCTGGCTTGGGGAACTGTCGCAGCAACCGATGTGCCCACACTCCGCACAGCGGCGAAGATGAAACCACCAGCCGTCCGCAGATGCCAGGCACTCTACACACCCAGTGCCACTCGGCTTCGAAGCGGGGTTGATTCCGCGTTGATTTGTTTTCATTTCGAATTATCCTCGCTTTTGACGCGGCATCTTTCGTCTCCGAATTGCCCGGCCGGAGGATTTTGAACTTTGTACCGGTTTCGCGGATCGGACACTCTGCTGAGATTCTTTCAGGTGGCACCCCACTTTGCAATTAGACGATGGTATTGACGGCGCCCCGGCACTTGGGGGGTACGTGGGAACGAGGGTGCACCGTTCTTTGCCGGATTTTCAATCGATGCTTTGGTGTTGGTCGATACGTTGGTCCAATAGATTCGTTGCCCTGCTTCTGGTCCAATGAAAATGCTGCCGATGGGAGCGACGGTGAGCACCACCGTCGCATCCGCTCGCGTCCGCAGACACTGCGTTGGAATTGGAGTCATGCATGAGCGGCGTCAAAGTCGACGAAACAACCTACGAGATGCCTCCGCGGGAAGGGTTCTCCGTCGCCCACTTCCTCACTGTCGCCGACATCGAACGATCGGCCCGTTTCTATGAGACCGTCTTCGGCGGTCGGATTCTGAGCAAAGGGGACCGCGATGGTGCGCCCGCATACATCCAGATCGCGAATACCTGGCTGCTCGTCAATGTCGGCGGCGGGCCGACTCCCGACAAGCCGACGGTAACGCTCAGCGTCCCTGACCCGGATAAGATCAACGGGTTTATGAATATCCGTGTTGCAGATATTCAAGCGTGCTACAAGCTATGGAAAAGCCGAGGTGCGGAGTTCATCACGGAGCCGATGCCTAAATACGGCGAGATTCGGTGCTACATTCGCGATCCAGACGGCTACATTATCGAAGTCGGACAGAGCACGGATCTGACTTACGGTTAGCGCCTCGCGCGGATGGGATGACGGCTCCTGGCCACGTCGTCGCGCGAAAGCGAATCTTGGCCTTGAGCAACTACTCGCACGGACATCGAAAGGGATACCAGATGGATGCCACAAATCGACTAAAAGAACCCACGCTGAGTGTGAACGTGTTTACAGCCCCTGGAAAGGCTATGGTAGGCGAGCGGCCAAGGCCCTTCGGTGAAGCGCTCGGCTTTGACCCGATCACATCAACTTTAATCTTTGGCGAGTACGACGCGGTTCTGGTGGACGCGATGGGGACGGCGGCTGAGGCCGAGGCACTCGCGGACTGGGTGGCTTTGCACAACCGCAACCTGGAGACGATCTATATAACACACGCCCACTTCGATCATTTCTACGGTCTGGGCATTCTGCTCGACCGTTTCCCGGGCGCTCGGGCGATCGCAACGCCCGAAACGGTGAAGGCCATGCAGACGTCTTTTACTCCCCCGGTAGAGCGGATAGCCCGCCGAATGTTCCCCGGACAAGTGCCCACTAAGTTGGTTGCGCCTGAGGCTTATGAGCGCGACACGTTTACTCTCGAAGACCACGAATTGCGCATCATCAAGCAGGGCCGCACCGATAGCCCCGATTCGACCTCGCTTTACGTTCCATCGATCGGTCTCATCGTCGCCGGCGATGTTGTGTATAACCAGTGCCGCATGTATGTCGGCGACACCACACCCGAGAGCCGAAGGAATTGGATTGCGGACCTGGACCGGCTGGCAGCGCTAGACCCGGCGATGGTTGTCGCCGGCCACAAGAAGCCCGGCGCGCCGGACTCTCCCTCGGCGATCCAGGAGACCAAGCGTTACCTTGAGGACTTCGATCGGTTGCAGAACTTGGCGACGTCCGACCAGGAGCTGTTCGATCTGATGACGGAGCTATATCCGGACTGGGTGGCGAATCAGTCGTGGTTGATGTTCGGATTCCCCGGAGCCTAGCCGGCAGAAACAGACTTGATTTCAAAGGGAAGAACAAATGACAATAAAAGGGAAAATCTTAGTACTAGTTTCGAGCGGATACGGCTTACCGTTGAAAAATGGCGGGTGTTATCGCGGCGCCGGCTATTACCTGAACGAGTTGACGGTTCCGACTCGCGCCCTGATGCAGGAAGGCTATGAGATCACTTTCTCCAACCCCAATGGCAACACGCCGCAACTGGATCTCCATTCCGCCGTCCCCGATTTCTTCGGAGGGGATGAGGCCAGGCTCCAGGACTATTTCAAATTCCGCGACAGTCTGACTGGGCTCAGGAATCCAACGCGCATCTCGGAGGTCGTCGCATCGGGTCTGGATCAATATGACGCTGTTTTCGTCCCGGGCGGCCATGGCCCGATGATCGATCTTCTCGATGATCCCAACGCGGGCATCGTGATGAGACATTTCCATGAAACATCGAAGCCTACCGCGGTGCT
>Ga0181535_10004062_pt1 | contig 16528 bp, 12 predicted proteins | sample PEATcosm2014_Bin_44_FD_119774 | JGI IMG/M metagenome (GOLD analysis project Ga0181535, IMG submission 119774) | Peatland microbial communities from MTU Mesocosm Facility, Houghton, MI, USA - PEATcosm2014_Bin17_30_metaG | ecosystem: Environmental > Terrestrial > Soil > Wetlands > Peat | place... | reverse complement strand
TGTGCGGCTCCGGCAGATAAAACAGCTTCTGCCGCCCATCCATATAGCCGACGCCGCGAAACCCGCCCGATCCCACAGCAATGAGCGACTGAATGATGTGGAAGCCTTTGCCCAGCGGATCCGATTCAGGATTCAGGAACGCCAGCATCCGGTCCCGCCGCCATTTCACGAAGAACAGCATAAAGTAAAGCACCGGCGCGGCGCCGAGAGCCGCGTAGCCGAGGTACTTCGAGTTCATGCCGGCGAGCCAAAGCATCAGCGCCGTCACGCCCGCGCACACCAGCGCTGTGCCGAGGTCCGGCTCCTTCAGGATCAGTGCGATGAAAATCAAACTCGGCAACGCCGCGGGGATCAGCGTCGCCCGCCAGTCTTCCATCAGGTGCATGCGGTTTTGCAGGAACCACGCCAGGAACAACACCAGCGCGGGTTTCGCGATCTCCGATGGCTGGAACGAAAGAATGCCGAAGCGGATCCAGCGATGTGTGTTGTGTGAGTCGCGCATCAGGAACGCAGCCAGCAGACAGATGATCGTGACGCCCACCACCGGAAACACCACCGTCGGTCGGTTGTACTGGCTGACGTTCACCCGCATCAGCAGCGTCATGACCAGCAGTCCCAGCACCGCCCACACCGACTGGCGAATAACGAAATAGTAGGGCGAGCCGAAGCGCTCGCCGGCCATCACCGCCGACGCGCTGAAGACCATCGTCAGGCCGATCACCACCAGCACCAACGCGGCAAAATAGAGCCACTTGTCGAAGCCTACTTTTATCGCCATAAACTCATTTCTCTGCTCACGGAATCGTGAGCGCTGTCAGCCCCCGCCGCGCCAAAACCGTTTCCTTGAAAACTCTGCCCCGATGCTCGTAGTTCTCGAACTGATCGAAGCTCGAACACGCCGGCGCCAGCAGCACAATCTCTCCCGGCTGCGCCACCGCGCCCGCCTTCGCAATCGCCTGCTCCAGCGTTCCGGCGCTCACAATCGGCACCGAGCCTTCAATGTGCGTGTGAATCTTCTCCGCCGCCGCGCCGATCGTGTACACCGTCTTCACCCGCTCCAGCAGCAACGTCCGCATCTGCCGGTAGTCGGAATTCTTGTCTTTTCCGCCGAGGATGAGATGAATCCCTCCGGGAAACGCGGCGATCGCTTTCATCGATGCATCCACATTGGTAGCTTTCGAGTCGTTGTAGTAGTCGACGCCGTTAATCTTCGCCACAAACTCCAACCGATGCTCGACCGCATGGAACTCAGTCACGGCCCTGCGAATCGCCGCGGCCTCCACTCCCGCCAGCCGCGCAGCACACACCGCCGCCAGCACGTTCTCGACGTTGTGCGCACCCTTCAGTGGAATTTCCGCGACTTTCAGCACGGGTTCCGGCGCCGCCTGCTCCGACGCACGATACGTAATCACGCCTTCGTGAACGAACGCCCCCTGACGCACCACACGCGTCCTGCTGAACCAGAACACCTGCGACTTTGCCCGCGCTGCCGCTCGCGAGGCCACATCGTCGTCCGCATTGAGCACCAGCGCATCGTCCACTGTTTGCTGCGCGAAAATCTTCTCTTTAGCTGCAACGTAATTCTCAAACGTCCCGTGACGATCCAGGTGGTCCGGCGTGATGTTCAGGATCACAGCAATCTGCGGATGAAACTCGTAGGTCGTCTCCAGCTGGAAGCTCGAAACCTCCAGCACCGACCATCCATCGTCCTTCGACTCCTCCACCATCGAGATCACCGGCACGCCAATGTTGCCGCCCACCTGCACCGGCAATCCACCGGCCTGCAAAATCTCGCCGCACAAAGTCGTCGTCGTGGTCTTGCCATTCGATCCGGTGATGGCCAGCACCTTGCCGCGCAGATAATGTGCAGCCAATTCCAGCTCGCCGATAATCGGCAGACCGAATTTCCGCACCTGCGTCAGCTCCGGCGTATCGACCGGAACGCCCGGGCTCACCACGATCAGATCCTGGCGTCGGAACGTCAGCAGCCCGTGGCCGCCCGCCTCGACCGCGATGCCCTCATCGATGAGCGCGGGAATTTCTTTCGCCAGCTCCTCGGCACTGCGCACATCTGAGACCGTGACCTGCGCCCCGCGGTGCCGCAAAAACAGAGCCGCCGCCAGTCCCGACTTGCCCAGCCCGACGACCAGTACCTTTTTCTCTTTGATGTCCATGAACAACTCGCGAGCGCCAGCATGCTCATTGTGTCACGCTGGCTCTACCCTTTATCGCAGCTTCAGCGTGGTGAGTGCAAAGAGTGCAAACACCAGCGCGAGAATCCAGAACCGCGCGATCACCTTCGACTCCGACCAGCCCAGCAGTTCGAAGTGATGATGCAGCGGCGCCATGCGGAAAATGCGCTTGCCCCCGCGCAGTTTGTAGCTGCCCACCTGCAGGATCACCGAGACCGCTTCGATCACGAACACGCCGCCGATGAACGGCAGCAGCAGCTCCTGCTTGATGACCACGGCCACCGTGGCGATAGCCCCGCCCAGCGCCAGCGATCCCACGTCGCCCATAAAAATTTCCGCCGGGTGCGCGTTGTACCAGAGAAAGCCGATGCTCGCCCCCGTCATCGCCCCGCAAAAGACGGTCACCTCGCTCACCATGGGCATGCGCTGCAATTCCAGATAGTCGGCGAAGATCACGTGCCCGCTGACGTAGGTGAGCACCGTGAGCGCGCCGGCCGCGATGATCGTGCACCCGATCGCCAGTCCATCGAGGCCATCGGTAAGGTTGACCGCGTTGCTTGAAAACACGATCACCAGCATCGCGAAAATGATGAACGGCAGAAACGCCAGCACACCCAAATGCGGAATGTGCAGCAGCGCCGGAATCGACAGCCGCGGCCGCAGGAACTTGGCGAACGGCACTACCAGCCGCGTGGAGTAGCTCCCCTCGAGGTCCATCAGCACCAGCACGACCGCAATCGCGGCCGCTACCAGAAACTGGTAGGTCAATTTGGCTCGCGCGCTCAGACCCAGGTTGCGCCGATGAACGACCTTAATATAGTCATCCGCAAATCCGATTGCCCCAAACGCCGCCGTCGAAAACATCACCACCCAGATGAAAGGATTCGAGAGGTCCGCCCACAAAAATGTCGGCAGCAGGATCGCGATGCCGATCAGCACACCGCCCATCGTCGGTGTACCGGCCTTTTTCTGGTGCGCCTTCGGCCCCTCTTCGCGGATGTACTGCCCGATCTGGAATTCGCGCAGCTTTTCGATGACGTAGGGTCCGATGATCAGCGTGATCAGCAGCGCGGTCAGCGACGCGAACGCAGTGCGAAACGTGAGGTACCGGAAGATGCGAAACGGACTGAAGTAGAGGTAAAGCTTCCGATAAAGCAACCAGTAAAGCAAACTTCCTCCGGCAAACCTGGTGAGTTTTCCCGCTTTTGTCCCGCTTATCTTATCCTGCTCAGCCCTTCGAACCGCTGTCTTTTTCCGCCGCCTGCAGCACGTCCAGCGCGCGCTCCAGCTTTACCCCGCGCGAGCCCTTCAGCAGCACGGCGTCGCCCGGCGCCAGATGCTCCCGCAGCCACTCACCCGCTGCCTCCGGAGTTTCCAGAAACAGAGCTTCGGCGCCGACCTCTTGCGCCGCGTCAGCGATGTGCCTCGCATGGCCGCGCACTCCGATAACAATATTGATGGCCGCCTGCGCAGCGGCTTTCCCGCACGCTGCGTGCAGGGACTCGGCCTCGCGCCCCAGCTCCAGCATCTCGCCCGCCACCAGAATTCGCCGCCGGGCCGGCATGCCCGCGAGCGTTCTAATCATCGACTGCAGCGCCTCGGGATTCGAGTTGTACGCATCATTAATAATGGTGGCGCCGCGCATCGTCAGAATCTGGCCGCGTTTGTCTTCCGGCTGCAGCTTTTCGAGCGCCCCGCAGCAGTCCGCCAGCGGGAGGCCCGCCTCGACGCCCACCGCGATTGCCGCCAGCGCATTCGCCGCGTTGTGCTCGCCCGGCAAATGCAGATGCAGTTCACAGTGTTGCTCGCCCGCCCGCACCAGCATCTTCAACCCATCCGCGCCCATCGCCTCCACGCGCTCCACATGCGGATCGCCGCACGGCCCGCGTCCGTAATACACAACCTTGCCCTCAAAATCCCGCCCAAACTGCGAGACGTATGCGTCGTCGCAATTCAGAAATGCGACGCCGTTGCGAGGCAGAGATTCCACCAGCTCATACTTCGCTCGCGCCACGCCGGCCACGCCATCGGGAAAGAACTCCGCATGCGCATGACCGACATTTGTCACTACACCCCAGTCCGGCGCAGCGATGCGGCACAACGCCGCAATCTCACCCGCTGCGGACATACCCATCTCCACCACGGCAACATCGTGATCCGGCTCCAGCCGCAGCAACTGCAGCGGCAGACCATATTCATTGTTGAGATTGCCCTGGGACTTCAGCACCCTGAACCGCGCGCCCAGCACGGCGGCGATAGCCTCCTTAGTCGTCGTCTTGCCGGCTGACCCGGTAATTGCCACCAGCCGCTTGCCCCAATGCCGGCGCACCGCCACCGCCAGCCTCTGTAACGCCGCCAGGGGATCATCGGTGCCGAGCAGCGGGTGCGACGCGGTAGCCGTTTTCAATCCGGCAACACGCTCGCGCGCAACCACCGCCGCAACCGCGCCGCGCTCCAGAGCGGCGGCAACGAAGTCGTGCCCGTCGAAGCGCTCGCCGCGAATGGCGAAAAACAAATCGCCGGGCTTCAGCGTGCGGGAGTCGATGGAATAGCCGGTAGCGGCGATCGAATCAGCCCCCGCGACGAGATCCGCCGCCGACCAGCGCGCGACTTGGTCCAGCGTGAGTTTCATGTGCGGGCTCCAACCACATCGCGAATCGCTTCCGTCGCGACCTCCGCATCGTCGAACGGAATCGTCCCGCTGCGCAGAATCTGTTCCTTCTCGTGTCCCTTTCCCGCAATCAGAACGATGTCGCCCGTGCGCGCAGCTTCCACAGCAAGGTGAATCGCCCGCGCGCGATCCGGTTCGACCGCAAACTTCGTTCCCGTTGCGAGCAGCCCCGGCAACGCGTCCGCGATGATCGCCTCAGGATCCTCGCTGCGCGGGTTGTCCGATGTGAGCACGACAAAATCGCTGCCCTCGCCTGCCGCGCGCCCCATCTTCGGCCGTTTCGCGCGATCCCGATCGCCGCCGCATCCGAACAGCGTGATCACGCGCCCGGACTTGCCCACAAATTCTCGCGCCAGCGCGGTCAGATTCCGCAGCGCGTCATCGGTGTGTGCGTAGTCGACGACGACGGTGAATAGCTGCCCCGCATCGACGGTCTGAAACCGCCCGGGTACGCAAGAGAGTGAGGCTGCCCCCGCCGCAACCTGCTCGAGGTTCAGACCTCGCGCGACCGCCGCGCCCGAAGCTGCCAGCATATTGTAGAGGTTCACACGACCCGTCAGGCGCGTGCGCAACTCAACCTCGCCTTGCGGCGCAACCAGCCGAAACGTCATCCGCGACGCGTTCATCTGCGCTTTTTCGGCGCGAAACTCCGCCGCGCCCAGCCCATAGGAATAGAGCTGAGCTCCGGCCCGTCGCGCGATCGCTGCCAGCTTCACGCCATACTCATCATCCATGTTGATGACGGCCACACGCGGCGGCGTCCCCAGTTCGCCGTCAAACAGCGCCCGCTTCGCCGCGAAGTAGTTTTCCATCGTCCCGTGATAATCCAGGTGATCCTGACTCAGGTTGGTGAAGATCGCCACGTCGTACGGCAGCCCGTAAACCCGCCCCTGCGCCAGCGCGTGCGACGACACCTCCATCACCGCTTCCGTCGCTCCCGCATCCACGCCCTCGCGCATCAGAGCCAGCAGATCGCGAGACTCCGGGGTGGTATGGGGCGCCGGTCGCACTGTTCCCGCCACATGATTCTCGATCGTCCCCACCAGCACCGTCTCCCTGCCCACGGTGTTCAGCATCGCGTCAAGCAAAAACGCCGTCGTCGTCTTGCCGTTGGTTCCTGTCACTCCCGTGAGCGCGAGTTGCTTCTCCGGATGGCGGAAGAAATTCGCCGCGATGGCCGCCATCGCGCGCCGCCCGCCACCGGCAGGAACCTCCGCCACCCCAATCTCCATGAAGCGCCTTGCTGTCTCCGCGAAAGCCGCCGCCGAGTCCGTCACGACCGCAATCGCGCCCTGCTCGATGGCCTTGCCAATATAGCGATTGCCATCCGTCGTCTCGCCCTGCATGGCGAGAAACAGCGATCCAGCACCAACCCGACGCGAGTCGTACTCGACGCCCCGAATCACGGGCCCGTCTTCCGCGTTCGGACCAGCCCTCCGTACGATTTCGGCTCCGCTCAGCAGTTCTTCAAAGCGCATGACAAGGTGATTGTAAGTGGCTTTCCTGATCAAGACTCGCCGGACCTTCGCCGCAGAAATCTATTGCGAGAACCGGACAACAATCTCGGTGCCCGCAGGAACCAGAGTTCCAGCCGCAGGCGCCTGCGCGCGCGCCAGGCCTGAGCCGACAACCTGCACGCCCAGCCCTGCTCCGCTTGCCTGCACGATAACTTCCCGCAGCGATTTACCGGCAAACGCCGGGACCGACACCCGCTGGTTCGCCACCGCGACGGATGTCCGCGATGGCAGTGCCGCGGCAGTCGTGCGGGGCGAAGCCTGCGATGGTTGCGGAGGCCGCTGGGGCTTTGGCTCCGAGTTCGCGCTGGCCTGCGCTGCCTGCTGCGCGGCTTGCGCTGCCGATGGCGCACTTTGATTCGCCGTATTGCGCAATGGATCGTCCGCGGGCAGATCATTCACTTCCGCGAAAAGCGACTCCAGATCCTCCGCGTGCTCCTCCGGGGCGGACTCCTTCGCAAGCTCGTTGTTCTTCGCCGGCGCCTTCACCGGCTTCAAATCCTGATCGTGCGGCACTCCGAGGTATTCCAGAATCTGTTGCGCCAAATCGTGAAACACCGGCGCGCTTGCCTCGCGGCCGAAGTGACCGCCCTTCGTCGGCGAATCCATCACCACCGCAATCGTCACCGCCGGGCTGCTCACCGGCGCGAACCCCACAAACGACGCCACATACTTTGTCTTCGAGTAGGTCCGCGTCGCCGGATCGATCTTCTGCGCGGTCCCCGTCTTGCCCGCAGCGCTGTAACCGTTGAGCTGCGCCGTGGTGCCCGTGCCGAACAACACCACGCCTTCCATCATCTTGCGCATCTCGGCCGAGGTCATCTCCGAAATGACGCGATGAGCACCGGGCGGCAGTGGTTCCGGTAACTCTGACTCAGGACGAAACGTTGCTGCCCTCAGATTCGCGCTGCCCTTCATCTCCCGCGTGCTCTGGAGCAAAATATGCGGCGGCAGATACACCCCGCCATTCGCTATCGACGAAGCCATCGTGACCAGCTGAATCGGCGTCACCGCAATCTCCTGGCCCATCGGGATCGACCCGATCGTCGTCGGCTGCCAGCGAGCCGGCGGTTTCACCAGGCCGCGTGTCTCGCCGGGCAGCTCGATCCCCGACCGCATTCCGAATCCGTAACCGTGAATGTACTTATAGAAGCGCTCCGGCCCCATCCTTTGCGCCAGCTCTATCGCCGCCACGTCGCTCGACTCTTCCAGAGCCTGCGTCGCCGTCACCACGTTGCCATGTTTAGCTTCGTAGAGAATCGCATCGCGGTCGTCATGCACAATGCGCCCCGCAACGTTGATCTGACCGCCGAGCGTGCGAATCGAGTCCTCGGGGGTCGTCACCTTTTCTTCCAGCGCGGCCGAATATGTCACCAGCTTGAACGTCGAGCCCGGCTCGTACACATCGCTCACAGCGTGATCCTTCAGCAGCAGCGGATCGGTATGCCGGAAGTTATTCGGGTCGAAGGTAGGACGGATCGCGAGCGCCAGAATCTGCCCGGTGTGCGGATCCTGCACGACGACCGTTCCATTAGCCGCCCCCGTCCGCTCCATGTTGCGATCCAGAGCCTGCTCGGCCATGAACTGGATATTCGCATCGATGGTCAGCACCAGGTTTTCGCCCGGCTGCGGCTCGCGCTCCTCGCTGTCCAGAACATGACGCCGCGCATCGATCGCCGTCAGCATCCGCCCTGGCGTGCCGTGGAGTTCCTTGTCCTGCTCTTCCTCCACGCCCGCCAGCCCGTTGTCGTCCATCCCAACGTAGCCCAACATCTGCGCCGCCAACTGCCGGTCCGGATAGAAGCGCTTGAACTCCTTCTGAACGTAAATTCCCTTAAGGTTCAGGGCCTGGACCCGCGCGATGATCTCCGGCGTCTCCTTGCGCGCCACCCACGCGAAGTTGCGCGAGTCCGTCAGCCGCGCGAGGACTTGTTTCTCCGAAGTGAACCGGTCCTCAGGTTCGGTATGCACGATCTTCGCCAGAGCCGCGGCGGTTTGCTGCTTGCTGTCGCCAATCTCCGAAGGAACCGCGTAGATCGAATCGGCAACGACCGTCATCGCCAGCTCATGCAAATTACGGTCGTAAAGAACGCCGCGCCGCGGAGCAACGTTGAACGTCCGCTCCTGCTGCCGCGCCGCGCGCTCGGCCCACTCCCCGTGCTGGATCACCTGGAGCCATACCAACCGCCCCCCGATCAGCACCGTCCAGCCCAGAAAAACTCCCAGCACCGCCAGGATCCGCGTCTGCCGCATCGGTGTAACGAGGAATTGTTTGCTCTTTGCCAGGAATGGAAGAGGATCCCCATCACGTCGATTGCCGGCGTGATGGGGTGTGGTGGGCACGGGGCCCCCAAAACGCCCGCTGTTGGCGTTTTGGGGTGGGGATTCAGAGGAGAATGCAGGAAGATTCACAGCGAACAATCTCCTCCCTGGGGGAAACTCATGACTAACTCAATGCGCGGCCGGCACGGCGGGGTGCGACTCAGCCACTACAGCGCCGGTGTTATCGATCGCCGCATTCGGGTGAACCACCTGTCCCGGTTGCGGCGCGGACAATCCAAGATTTCTCGCCATCGTGTCAATGCGCGCTGGATCGGCCAGTTGTGCCTCGGTCAGCCGGAGCTGCCGGTTGTGCTCTTCCAGTTGCTGCAGCTGCTGCTTTTCCGACTCGATGCGGTAGCCGCATTCGATGGCGCTGAAATGCTGCCATCCATACCCCATCACCAGCGACAGAAAGAAGGCCATGGCACAGGCAAAGGTGCGCATCTCGCGGGCGCGCGCCGGATCGTTGGCCTTCACCAGCCGCGAATTGTCGATGCGCTTCGTGAACAGCGCCTCAGGCGTGGGTCCGCGCCGGCCGCGCCGCTGCGCCGCCATCAACATCGCGTTGCGCTCCTCGACCCACTCCGTACCTCGGCCCAATCCACCCATCACCGGTGCCGCTAACGCCTGTGTCGCCATCGTCTCTTCCTCCGCCTGCCTCTTCCAAAATCGCCAATCGAAATCCCGGAGCCCCGCCCGTCATCCGCTTCCAGCTTCAGGCTTCCCGCTTCCTGCTGTTCTCTCCGCCGCCCGCAGCTTCGCGCTGCGTGCTCGCGGATTGCGATCCGTTTCCTCCGCCTCCGCCGTCAACGGCTTCCGCGTCAGCACTTCCCAAATCCCCTGCCGCGCTCCCTCGCGCAACGCATCCTTCACGCGCCGGTCCTCGAGCGAGTGGAAGCTGATCGCGACCAGCCTTCCGCCCGGCTTCAGCAACTCCGGCGCCAAACGGAGCAGCGCATCGATCTCGCTCAGCTCGGCATTCACATAAATTCGAAGAGCCTGAAAGGTCCTGGTCGCCGGATGCATAAAATGCCGGCCTCGCTCGGGTTTCATTGCTCCGGCCGCGCCTGCAACAACTCGGGCCAACTGCGCCGTCGTCGTCACCGGCCGCGACCGGACAATGGCTCTGGCGATTCTCCGCGACCTCCTTTCCTCTCCGAATTCGTAAATCAGATCGGCGAGTTCTTTTTCCCCGGCCTGATTTACCACTTGTTCGGCGGTCGCTCCCTCGCGCGGATTCATCCGCATATCGAGGTTGCCCTCCGCCTGAAAACTAAATCCTCTGCGCGCCTCATCGAACTGCATCGAGCTGACTCCGAAATCCGCGAGCAGCCCATCGACCTTCTCGCCGGCCAGCCTTTCGCTCATCCGCGAAAACTCCACATCGTGCAGGACCACTTCCGGCATCTCCGCCCCCAGCTCTTCCCTGAGTGCATCCAGCCGTCGTTTCGCCAGCTCCATCGCTTCCGGATCCCGGTCGAAGCCGATCAGTTTTCCCTCCGGCCCCAGCCTCCGCGCGATCTCGCTCGCGTGCCCTGCACTGCCGAGCGTCGCGTCCACCACCACGCCGCCCCGGCGCACATTCAGCATTCGGATCGCAATTTGTAAAAGAACCGGCACATGCCTGCTTGCTTCCGTCATGTGCTCCCCCTGAGGGGTCTTCGTTCCACTAAGCTCCGTACTTCTCGAGCTCAACCCAGTCGTTCGTCGTCAACGGTTGCAGCTTGCTGTCATACCGGGTCCGATTCATCACTTCCAGGTGCCACTCACTGCCCGACACCACCACTTCCGCGACCAACTCCGCCTTCTCCCGCAGCAGCTGCGGCAACAGCACCCGCCCCTGCCCATCCATCTCCACGGTTTGGCCGAAGTAGTTCAGCCACCGCAGCAGCTTTTGCTTTGCCGCGTTGGAGTTGGGCACCGACGCCAGCTTTTGTTCGTACTTCTCCCACTCCCGCTGCGGGTGGATCTCAGCCGTCTCCCCATCCCGGCTCGTGATGTAGAACTGCCCCCCGTACTCCTCGTCGATCTGCCGCTTGAACTCAGCGGGCAGTTTGAGCCGGCCTTTTTCATCGACCCGCGTTATGTGACTGCCGCGAAACATCTCATCCCGTACCTAACGTGGAACGCTTGCAAATTCCATAGCCCCCGGAACGCCTGAAAGGTGCTAACGTAGGGCGCTGGAGACGCCAAATGGGAGAAATGGTGCTGAAAGACCTTAGACCACTTTCCACCACTTCTTCCCACTTGCGGCATCGTAACCGACATGGTTCTGCCTGCAAAGTACAAAATCCTTCTTCCTGTTGATAACGTCTCACGCGTAAATCTCACAGTCTCCGCAAGTTACGCCAAACCTACACGACTTGGGTGTTTTGCCGCTTCCGACCACAATATGTAGTAGTTACCCAGAATGGTTCTGGGTACCGAAAATCAGGTCCCGAGCCCTTGTCACGGAGCGAAAGTCGCGCTAGGCTTCGCCGAATGTTCGCCTTACTAAAATAGTAAACATGGTTCGACCGCGCTCACGGCATCATTGCGCGAAGTCTCTTTGCGATCCGTTAGCATGGACCACGATGACTGGCACGCGTCTCGACAAATGGCTGTGGGCGGCGCGCTTCTTCAAGACCCGCACTCTCGCCGCGAAGGCCTGTGAACTCGGCCGGATCGAGGCCAACCGACAGCCAGCTCGCTCCTCACGCGAAGTTCGCGTCGGCGATCTGCTGTCGATCAAAAATGAGGGCGGCGACTTCGAAGTCGAAGTCCTGGGCCTGAGCGGCATCCGCGGGCCGGCTTCCATCGCGCAACAGCTCTACCGCGAAACCGAAGCGAGCCGCGAAGCGCGGCGTAAATTTGCCGAGGAGCGCAAGGCCGGACTCCACTTCACCCCCGCCCCCGCCGGCCGTCCCTCGAAACGCGACCGTCGCCTGATCCATCGCTTCCGCGGCTCCGGCTGACTCGGGGCCGCCAGCGCCCGAAAACAACGCCTGTCCACAAAAAAATGCGGAGCATGAGACTGGACTGCAGTCCATGCTCCGCGATCCACCAGCCGCTCTTGCTCGTGTGGCTGGTGCCGGAAACTACTCGATTCCGTTGCGGCTCGTCAGCTTATTCGAACCGCGGCTCGCAGCGTGTTCGAGCTGTTATGGAATCGCTGCCGTGTAGACGTTGGAGGGCGCGCTTTCCACCCCCGACGCGTCGACGCTCTTAACTTCGTAGTTGTAAGTCGCCCCGGCTTGCGCGGTCGTGTCGGTGTAAGTCGTGGGCGGGTTGACGGACGAATTCAGCAATTGATACGCACCTCCACTATTCGCCCGGTAAATGTGGTACCCAGCGACTGGATCGCTGGAGCTTGTCGGTGCATCCCAGCTCAGCTCGACCTGATAGCTTGCCGGCGCTGCGCCGGTCCCGCTCAGGCTGATGGACATGGCTCCCATCGAGCAGTTGCTGGAGAAACTCACACTGCCTGTCGCCGCACCCGCTACGGTTGGATCGAACTGCACTTCCAGCGTCGAGGTCTGCCCGGGGTTCAGCGTCATGGGGAACTTCGCTCCGGGAAGAGTGAATCCGCTCCCGCTGACAGTTCCCGCGGTCACGGACACCATAGCGGTCCCGGAGGACGTCATGGTGACCGACTGCGTCGCCGGCGTGTTCAGAGCCACGCTGCCGAACGCCACGCTCGTCGCGCTAAGATTCAGCGTTGGCGTCGTCGCATTCAGCGTCAGCGCGAAGGTCTTCGAGATCCCACCTGCTGTCGCCGTCAGCGTCGCCGCCTGACTGGAACTGACCGCCGTCGCCGTCGCCGCAAAGCTGGTGCTCGTTGACCCTGCGGCAATCGTCACCGACGCCGGCACCGTCACAGCGCTGCTGCTGCTCGACAGGGCTACCATCGTTGCGCTGCTCGCCGCCGAAGTAAGAGACACAGTGCAGGCATCCGTTCCGGCGCCGGTCAGCGATCCGCTGCTGCAGGAAACCGCGCTCAACGTTGCCGCAGCCTGCCCGGTCCCGCTCAGGCCGATCATTACCGCAGCCGCGTTGCTGCCGATCGCAATCGATCCGGTGAACGAACCCGCCGTCGCTGGATCGAACCCGATCGTCAGCGTCGCGGTCTGGCCAGGATTGAGCGTCACCGGGAAACTGATCCCCGAATCCGCAAATCCCGTTCCCGTAACCGCCGCTGCGCTGATGGTCAGCGCGGCCGTCCCGGAAGACGTCAGCGTCACCGTCTTGCTGGTTGTCGTGTTCAGCGCCACCGTCCCGAATGCCACGCTGCTGGAGCTCACCGTCAGCCCCGGAGCCGTCGCATTCAGTGCCAGCGCGAAGGTCTTCGACACCCCGCCTGCCGTCGTGGTCAGCGTCGCCGTCTGGTTCGAAGTCACCGCCGTCGCCGTCGCCGTGAAGCTGGCGCTCGTCGACCCTGCCGCAATCGTCAACGACACCGGCACCGTCACCGCGCTGCTGCTGCTCGCTACTGTTACTGTGGTCGCGGCACTGGCAGCCCCGGTCAGCGTCACCGTGCAGGCATCCGTCCCCGCTCCTGTCAGCGACCCGCTGCTGCACGACAACGCATTCAGCGTCGGTGACGCGGTGCTCCCGCTGCCCGACCAGAAAGTCGCCATCTGCATCACCCAGCCACCACTCTCATTCAGGGTGGAATTGGCGCTGTAGGTGCCGGCGGAGGTCACGGTCTTGTCCTCCACGATGTTCGAATCCGGCGACGTATACACGCGTTGTGTAAATCCGCTGCCAGGATTCAGATTCGCTGTATTAACGGTATTGGCCCCAACAATCAGCTCGCCCGCATGCGCCGTCGTTGCCAGGCCGCTGCTGTCACTCGTGCCGCTGCCCGTGCCGCCGGCCACCGCGTCCAGTGCCGCATACCCCTGGTATTCAACAATGCGCACATCCGGGTAAGTCGCCGACTGGCTGAAGCTCACTGTAACTTTGTCGCTGCCGCCCGCAATGCTCGCGGCAAAGTAAATGGACTGCTCATATCCATTCCCAGCCGTCGGTCCGATCGCCAGGCGATAGCTGTTGCCGGCGCTGTCGCTGACCGACTTTACGGTAGCAGCGGTCTGATGCCAGCCAACAACCACCACGTTCAGATCGCCCGCGACCTGTGCCGACTTATAAGTCACGGTCACAGTCGTCGCAGAGGATGGCGTTGCGTACGCTGCCTGCACAAAGCTCGCGCCTCGCGTGGTTAAGGGAAGACAGCACAGCAAAATCGGCAGCCAGGCGGTCCGCCACTCAGGCGCAGGCCGCGCCGGACCACGCGCATCGCTCAGCGAAAGATCCCTGCTGGATTGGTTGTTGGATTCGCATACGTTGCGGCCGAAGGGGGAAGGAAGAAGACGAAGCATCAGCGGCACCTCAGAAAGCGCCTTCGCACACTCCACCTCTGTGCGCTCGCCATCGCATGGCGAGCACGCTGGCCCGGATCACATAAGAGGTGGTCGAACGAAGTATTTTGCTGAAGCGATCATCCAACGAGTGGGGCGTTAGTAACTGTGAGGCCGATCACAATAGTGCTCGATGTTAGTTACCTTCGGCAGAATTGATGCCCGCGATGAGTTAGTTTCCCGTTATGGAACTTACAGCCTACTTATCCGCACTTATCCAGGTCGTGGTAATGTGAGTCACTCATAACCCACTGCAACAAAAACTGTGCAACACAGATTCGACTCGCGTAAAAGTGGTTACCCTCGGGCGATAACGAAAGATCACCGCGCCGCCCCGACCACGAACTCCGCGCCCGCCAAGCCCAACGCACGAAAGCCGAACCCCGCGCCATGCGACGCGGGGATTCGGCTCCCGTTCTCGGTTTTCGCGATCCCGGCGAACGCTACGGGATCGCCGCGACGTAGATATTCGAAGGAGCGCTCTGCACTCCTGCCGCATCCACGCTCATCACTTCGTAGGTGTAGCTTGCGCCGGCCTGCACTGTTGTATCGGTGTAGGTCGTCGGCTGCTGCACCGACGTATTCAACAGCTGATACGAAGCGCTCCCGCTCACCGCGCGATAAACCTTGTAACCCGCGACCGGATCGCCGGAACTGCTCGGCGCATTCCAGGTGAGCTTCACCTGATAGCCAGCCGCCGAGGCGCCCGTGCCGTTCAGGCCGATCGTCGCGGTCGCGCCACTTGCGGCGTTGCTGCCGATCGTCACCGTCCCCGTATCGGCTCCCGCAGCGGTGGGATCGAACTGCACATCCAGCGTTGCTGTCTGCCCGGGAGTCAGCGTGAGTGGCGTGGCGACCCCGGAGATCGCAAAGCCCGTTCCCGACACCGAAACCGAGCTAATCGTCAGCGACGCCGTGCCGCTGGAGGTGAGATTTACCGTCTGCGTCGACGGCGTGTTCAGGCTCACGCTGCCAAAGGCCACGCTGTTGGACCCCAGCGTCAGTGCTGCGGCGCCGGTCGTCGCAGCAGGCTTCAGCTGTAGCGCATAGGTGGAAGAGTTGCCGTTGCCTGAAGCAGTCAGCATTGCCGTCTGCGCAGTGCTGACCGCTGAGGCGGTGGCGGTGAATGCGGCGCTCGTAGCTCCCTGAGCGACAGTAACGGACGAAGGCACCTTTACGACGTTGCTGTTGCTCGCCAGGCTGACTGTCATCCCACTGGATCCAGCCGCGGCAGCCAGCTTTACGGTGCAGGGATCCGTACCGCCCCCCGTCAGAGAACCGCTGCTGCAGGTCACTCCGCTCAGTTGGCCTTGCGAACCATGTCGATGTCCCCAGTGCTGCGCGAAAATCGCGCCGGGAGTGATGCCCAGAAGCGTGGCCACCACGGCTGCACACGCCATTCCACCTATCCCCCTGCGTTTCCTTGCTCGTCCTCCGGGGAGTGAGGCGCGGTTAAAGGTCAGGGCATCGGCAGCCGAAACCGCGCGGCCGAAGGTCGGAGAAATCCGATTGAGATCCATGCAGTGCACCTGGGTAACGCCTGGGCACACTCCACCTGTTGGCGCGCGCAGCATGACTGCGGCGCCGAGCCTTCCCGCAATGAGGAAGGCGCAGCTGAGTGTCAGGCGTTGTCTTTTCCCGAACGAGATCCTGCTAAGTCATCGCCCTTCAGCGTGACGTAAGGCTCGATCGAGACGAGACACTACCTTTCTCTCTCAGACTGAGATACCTTGGCCCGATACAATTTTGGGGGGACCCTGCGACTCTTCAATCGCGGCTACTGCTCGAAGGCGTACAACCCGACAACGTGGAAACAGCTGACAGCGTGGTGATACAGCGTGGTCACTTCTGAGCCCCTACCTCACAATAAAAACAGGTACTGCTTTGAAACCTCCCGTGGGTCTTTCCTGAGTTATTGTCTTAGTGGTACTCCGGGTTTGCAATGGATGCAACCCATGAAATGCAATATTTCTGAGGATTTCTCGCCCCACTCTCGCGCCAGAAGCCGAACCAGTAATTTCTTCCAGTTTCCTTACCGTGTCCGGGGAAACTTTTTCCTGGTCTCCGCAATGTATCCGCAATCCCATATACGGCCGCGTTGCAGGGTTGCTGGCATTAAGGCTGTTGATGGCGACCGCGCCCCCGATCCTGTACTCTGTCTGTCATGAAAAGTCAGGTCATCGGCACCACCATGCCCGTGCTCGAGTTCCTCCTTGAGCCCAACGACGCCATCATCTCCGAGGCGGGCGAACTCTCCTGGATGTCCCCCAATGTTCAGATGACCACCCACACCCAGTTCGCCGGCGGAGGAGGCTTCTTCGGCGCCTTCAAACGCGTAGTCGGCGGCGGCAGCCTTTTCATGACGGAGTATCGCGCCATGGGCGGCAACGCCGAGCTCGCCTTCGCCACCCGCGTACCGGGCCACATTGT